>WNFV01004561.1_pt1 | contig 17118 bp, 18 predicted proteins | sample 5400101 | NCBI WGS metagenome assembly WNFV01 (sample SAMN13153361, study PRJNA577476) | soil metagenome | isolation source: 115 cm soil or saprolite under grassland replicate 1 | place: USA:California | collected 2016-06-15
CAAGCTGGCTGACTTCCAGTCGCTGCTGCGAGCTAGCGTGTAATTTCCGCAACAGCTTCCCCTCTGGTCATTTTTGTTCTTTGCTTTGAAAGTGAAGGCGTGATCGGCTCGCCTTCGGTTTGTTTTCGGTACGGCTGGAGATAAAACATCATGAACACGCCAATCACCACCAGCAAAGAACCGATCCATTTCAAGAGCCAACCAGGGTCACGCAGAATCTGCACCGTACTTTGGTTTAGGTTTTCCGGGTTCCACGACGCTTGCGAGATTTTGTAAGTCAACCCGGTCCATGTCCGCCACCAGTTACCAGGAAAGCTAAACGGATTATTCATCCAGCACGAGCCGATGGCAGTCTCGCCATCGGCAGTGTGCGCTGCCACGCCGGCTGCTCAGTGAAACGGGAGTTCACGATTTGTGGATTGACACTTTCAGCGAGGTAGCGTGAGGCTTCAACGATGGAGTTGGTCCGGTGGCAGCTGAATCGTTAGCATCGATCCCGGTCGACAGCATACGGATCGGCTACCGCCGTGTTGGGGTCGGTCCGCCGCTTCTAGTCCTAAATGGGTTCGCTGCGACCAGCGCTGACTGGGATCCTTCATTCATCCATGGCGTCGCATCTTCCCACGAGTTGATCCTGCTCGATCACCGCGGGATCGGTAACTCCACTGATGACGGAAAGCCATTCGATATTACCCAGCTCGCGGATGATGCAGCGCATGCAATGGAGACGCTGGGTTTCGATCGCATGAGCATGTTGGGCTGGTCGATGGGCGGATTTGTTGCTCAGACGCTCGCCCTCCAGCATCCGGGTCGCGTTAACAAGCTCGTCTTGTTGTCGACCGATCCGGGAGGCGCTGACGCAGATTTCACCTCGCCCGCCGTGTGGTCACAACTCGTGGATACATCCGGCACGCCTCGCGAGCAGGCTCGCCGGTTGCTGTTCTTGCTTTTTCCGAGCGATGTGGCCGAAACCCTTCTACCGCCTATTCGGCAATATCGTGGCGGCTGCGCGTGCGCGATTATCGGCCGATCTGGTGAACCGTCAGGCTGCGGCAATGGACGCGTGGCATCGCAATGGAGTCGGTAACCGGCTGCGAGAGATAAGCGCACCCGTGCTGATTGCCACCGGCACTCAAGACGTCGTCATCCCTCCTTCCAATGCGCTAAAGCTCCTCAACGCAATTCCCAATGCATGGCTGGCTCAATTCCCTCGTGGTGGGCACGCTTTCATGGCCCAGTATCCAAGGCCGCTCGCCGATCTCATCAACGGCTTTCTCGCACTTGGATAAATCTGAAGCCAGCTCAGCGCGTCCAAGCTTTCCAGCGCTTGCGGATGGGCTTTGCGTAACGGTTCACATCGATTTTTTTCAGCCGTTTGACGCCATCTTTCACCGCTTCGGCGGAGCTCTCATATTTTTCCCTGGCAGATTTAAATAACGGCCAGAGAAACGGCAGCGAAAGAACGCTCCAGTTCAGGTCCCCTAGCGGCGACTTCACCTCGACTTCTGTCTTTCGCTCGATGGGAGAGGCGTAACGGATCGCAAGGCCAATCGCGATTCCGATCCCAAGCGCACTCAGGATCGCTGGCACAGGATTTTCGCGCACGAAATATTCGGTGCGCTCACGCGCGCGGCCCGCCTTTTCCTTCGTCTGGTCCCACGTCTGGCTCATCGCCGTGGAAAACTTGTTTGTTACTTGACGAAACTGCTCACGCCCAGTTGAGCCAATTTCTTCTCCGCGCGGCTGAAGCTGCGTCGGAAGCGGTTCGTCCCTCGTAAGATCGTTTTCGTTCGGATTTATCATACAAAATGAAATCGTATGCCGTTACACGGTTGCGTCTCTCGGAATGAGCGTTGTAGGGGCGGCCTATGACGGCCGAAGAAGTAGGGCAGGCCCCCGCCACTCGCGCGAATTTATTCTCGCCGGTCGAAGAGCGCCCTACAGCAATTCGCGGTATGCCTCGTAAATATCGTTGCTCCAGAGAACAAAGATCACTTTTTCGATCTTGTTCTCGTTCGCGAGGAATTCTCGCGTGGTTTTTACAGCGATCTGAGCGGCTTGTTGGACCGGATAGCCGTACGCGCCGCAGCTGATGGCCGGGAACGCTATCGTCGTGATTCCCTTTTCCACCGCAATCTGTAATGAATTCCGATAGCAATTTGTCAGCGTCTCGGGCTCACCATGTTTTCCGCCGCGCCAGACTGGCCCAACCGTGTGAATAACGAACCGAGCGGCCAAACGATATCCTCGAGTGATTTTCGCTCCGCCGGGTGGACAACCGCCCGCCGTCCGGCATTCGGCGAGCAATTCAGGGCCGGCAGCGCGATGAATTGCGCCATCGACTCCTCCGCCGCCGAGAAGTGTGGTGTTCGCCGCGTTCACAATGGCATCGACTTTGAGCTTAGTGATATCGCCGCGGACAATCTCAATTTTGCTGCCAGCATTCTTCATGGATCGCTCTTTACAATGACGAAGCTCGAATGACGAATGACGAAAGAAGCCTGAATGTTCAAATGACGTAATCAGCAGTCGATCGTTTTCGTCATTCGAATTTTGTAATTCGTCATTTCGTTACGGTGCCAGACGTTCGATCAGCCAATTCCCGCTCGCTTGCCGAGTATAACGAAACCGATCATGCAACCGGTTCGGCCGGCCTTGCCAGAATTCCATTCTATCGGGTTTGAGCCGATAACCGCCCCAGTGCGGCGGCAACGGAATTTGCTTGTCACCGAAGCGTTCGATCATTTCCGACATCCGCGCATCGAGCACGCGCCTGCCGTCAAGCACCTCGCTTTGACGCGATGCCCACGCGCTTACTTGGCTACCCACTGGACGCGAATGAAAATAACTTTGCGATTCTTCGCGCGTGGTTTTCTCAACTCTTCCGTTGACGCGAATTTGCCGGTCGAGCTCGATCCAGTAAAACGCCAGCGCCGCGTACGGATTGGCCTCCAGCTGTTTCCCTTTCTCGCTTTCGTAGTTGGTAAAAAAAACAAATCCGTCCTGGTCGAAGCTTTTCAACAGAACAATGCGCACCGACGGTCTGCCATCCCGGCCCGCGGTGGCGAGGCTCATTGCGTTGACGTCCCGAATGCCTGCCTCGATCGCGGCGGTGAACCAGTTCCCAAACTGTTTGATCGGATCGGGATTAAGATCGCTCCGGCGCAGACCTTTCCCGGCGTGCTCGTAGCGAGAAGCGGCAGGATCTCGCGGGACTTCCATCAGGATAACAAAAGTACGGCACAACGTTGCGCTGCAAGGAAATTGTCATGTCTGAGCCCGGGCCGCCTCGGCAGCATCCGGAAGCTTGATCTTCTTTTAGAGGCGTTCGCGACGGCGGACGCGTGACCGAGAATAATTGGTAAGGGCGATTGACCTCAATCGCCCGGCTTGTTCAGGTGAACCGCTCTACCGCTTCATAAAAGAACGGCTCATAGAGCCGTGGCCACCGGAGCTGGAACAGACATCTGGCGCAGTTTCTCGATTACTTTCGGAACGATTTCAATGGCGTGATCGATTTGGACTTCAGTGTTGAACCGGCTGAATGAAAAACGGAGGCTACGCCGGGCTCCATCTCCCTTTGGATTCATTGCGCGGAGCACATGCGACGCCTCCTGCGAACCGGTTCGACAGGCAGAACCAGCCGAGCAGCAAATACGATGTCGATCCAGCAACAGGAGCGCCGCCGACGATTCAATTCCTTCAAACGATAAGCTCGACGTGTTTGGGATTCGCTCCGCGCCGTCGCCGTTCACCAACGTGCCGTTCACGGTTTCGAGCAATGCTTTTTCAAAGCGATCACGCATCGAACGGACGCTGCATTTCCCTTCTATGAGATATTTGCCAGCCAGCTCGGCTGCTTTCCCAAGACCGACGATTCCCGCGGCGTTTTCCGTTCCGCCGCGGCGCCCATTTTCCTGGCCACCGCCGGCGACCAAAGGGTTAAACCGAGTCTGCCGGTTGACATAAAGTGCGCCTACGCCTTTTGGGCCATGAAATTTGTGCGCGGAGAGGGAAAGAAAATTGACCGCCGTATCGCGCAGGCGGATCGGGATTTTCCCGATCACCTGAACTGCGTCGGTATGAAAAAGCACGCCTTTTCGATGACAAATTTCAGCGATTCTTTCGACTGGAAACAGCACGCCGGTCTCGTTGTTCGCCCACATAATCGAAACCAGCGCGGTCTCCGGGCGAATCGCAGCTTCCACTTGGCCAACATCGACATTCCCATCTCGATCTACGCCTAGAAACGTCACGTGGCAGCCGCGTTTTTCGAGGTCCTGGCAGGGACGCAGGACCGCGCTGTGTTCCACGCCGCTTATGACGAGATGTTTTCCACGCGGTTCGAATTGCACCGCCGAATGGATCACCGCGTTATTGGATTCTGTGCCGCCGCTGGTAAAAATGATTTCCCACGGTTCGCATCGGAGCAATGCCGCTAGCCGTTCGCGCGCTAACTCGACCGCTTTTCGCGCCTTTGCGGCGAACGCGTACCCGCTTGAAGGGTTGCCGTAATACCTCGTCAAAAACGGCAGCATCTCCTCGATTACCGCAGGATCCAGCGGCGTGGTCGCATTGTTATCGAGGTAAATGAATTCGTCGTCCGCCACGGGCTCCATTGTAGAGCTAGTCGCACTCGCTGCAATGCTGTTCGCAGGGTTGGCGCTTCTCGATTCCGCCTCGATGAGCGCAACAACAGCGTCAGTCCATCATGGACGGCGGCAGAAACTCGAAATAGCCGACCTTGAACTGGCCGGCTTCTTCGACGAGAACGACCTTCAGATTGAAGTACGGATCAAAATCCTGGTCCTTCTTCAATTCTTCTACCGCGATGCCCTGCCTCTGGGCGACATTTGCAAGTTCCTGCGGTGACAGCTCCGTGTGGATTTGACCCCGTAAGCTCGCGCGCCGGATGTCGGCGGGAATCCAGTCGGGCATTGCGCCAATGGCAAACATCGAATCCATTGCCCCGAATTGCTCCCTACTGCGCCGATTCAAAACGTCGGGGTCGGTCGAAAACACGTTCAGCATCTTCGGCGCGCGCGGTGCGCCATGCGCCGCCTCGACATACTGCATCAAATAGGCGAATTGCTCCGCAGTTACGTTGGTCATCGGATAGGATTCGTTTCGCTGGAAATCGGCGTCCTGCTGAGCCGGCGTAAACTGGTTGAGCGACATCCGCGCCTTGGCATGACTGGAGAGTAGCGCGTAAGCCTCTGCGTAATTTCGATTCGCGACAGCAATGAAAAACAGTTTTGCGACGAGGAGGTATTTACGTTCCTCGGGCTTCGCGTTCTTATCTAAAAAATCATCCTCGCTCTTTTGAGCGGTTTTCTTTTCGCCCTCCTGCCCTTGCTTGCCACAACTTGTCAGCAACAGGGGCAACAGAATCGCGGCGATCAGAATTGTGACACGGCCAGCAACTGAGAGTGCATTTTTGTTCCGCCTGCTCTTTCTCATGATCGGGCCCCCTCAGAGGTAGGTTTTGGAGGCGGAGGATGAACAACAGTAAGCATAAGAGCAAGAACAGACATCAATTGGAAACTCCTCCGCTTCCATTTAATCTCCTGCGCATGACCCCCATTTGGGAGCTGGCAAATCCGCAGTTGCGGGAGATCGCCGTTTACGAACCGGGGAAACCCATCGAGGAAACAGCGCGCGAACTTGGGATCGATGCAGATGGAATCATCAAACTCGCGTCGAACGAGAACCCGCTGGGGCCTTCTCCCAATGCGGTACAGGCGATGCGCGCCGCGTTGGACAACTCGCATCTGTATCCTGATGGGAGCGGGTTTTGCCTGTGTAAAGCGATTGCGATCAAACTCGGGCTCGCCCCGGAGAACATCATTCTCGGGAACGGCTCAAATGAGGTAATCGAATTTCTCGGCCACGCGTTTCTCGCCGCCGAACGGCAGGATGAGGTGGTCGCCTCTGAATACGCATTTGTCGTTTACAAACTGATCACCACCTCGTTTGGTGCCCACCTCATCGAGGTGCCGAGTCCCGCTTATCAACAGGATCTGGAGGCGATGCTGAAAGCTATCACGCGGAAAACACGCCTGATCTTCATCCCTAACCCAAATAATCCCACTGGCACTTTGATTTCGCGGCGCGCGATCGACAGCTTCATATCGCGGGTTCCGGAAAAGGTGATTGTAGTTTTCGATGAAGCTTACTTTGAATTCCTCAACGATCCGCCCGATACGCTGCGATTCGTTCGTGAAGGGCGCAACATCATCGTGCTGCGGACGTTTTCGAAGATTCATGGGCTAGCTGGCCTGCGGATCGGTTACGCCATTGCCCGGCCGGACGTGATCGACGTGCTTCACCGCACAAGGCAACCGTTTAATGTGAACAGCATTGCCCAAGCGGGTGCGCTCGCGGCGCTCCAAGATGACGTGCATCTTCTGGAGACGAAGCGCGTTGTCGACGAAGGTCGCGCTTATTTGGAGGAACAATTTGCCGAGATGCAGATTCCTTTCGTCCCAGCTGTTGCAAACTTCTTGATGGTGAACGTGGGGGATGGTTGCACGGTTTTTGGGAAACTGCTGAGGCGAAAAATCATCGTGCGCCCGCTCACAGGCTATGGCTTACCCGAATGGGTCCGCATTTCGGTTGGCACGATGGAGCAAAACAAGAGATGCGTCGCAGCGCTTAAGGAAGTGATACGCGCGCAATAAGACGCAAAAAGCAAGGCGGCGCAGCGGCTGCCGAATTTGGCAACCGGAGCGGTTGCCCTACAATTTGCAGGCTGGAATCATGATAGTTTCTGATACGATCGCCGCGATCTCGACGCCGCCTGGTGAAGGGGCCATCGCACTCGTTCGCGTTTCCGGTGCGAATTCCATCCAAATCGCAGACAAAATTTTTCGCGGCAAAGAGAAGCCGTCACGATTTGCATCACACGTCCAGCATTTAGGCGAAATTTTCAGCGCAGAAGATCAATTGATCGATCAAGTCGTGCTCTCAGTCCACCGCGCGCCTGCCAGCTACACTGGCGAAGACTTGGTCGAGATCAGTTGTCACGGCGGCATGCTCGTCTGCGCGAAAGTTCTGGAAGCCTGTTTGCGCGCGGGTGCAAGGGCTGCGCGGCCCGGCGAATTCACTGAACGAGCGTTTCTGAACGGAAAAATGGACCTCACCCAGGCCGAAGCCGTGATCGATTTGATTCGCGCCCGCACCGATCTGGCGCTCCGTTCCGCTACCGAACAACTCGAAGGCAGGCTCGGCGATCAAATCAGGAAAATCCGCGATGAATTGATCGGGCTGTTGGCGCACATCAACGCATCCATCGATTTCCCGGAGGAAGGCATTGCCCCCGATGAAGGTGAAACGCTGTGCGCCCGGCTCGATTCCGTTCGCGAACAGATCTGTGCGTTGCTCGCCACCGCGGATCAGGGTCGCGTTCTACGCGAAGGCGTGCGCGTGGTGATTTACGGAGCGACCAATGCAGGCAAATCGAGTCTGCTCAATCGGTTACTTGGCTACGATAGGGTTATTGTCAGCGACACCCACGGCACGACGCGCGATACGATCGAGGAGACGGTCAACTTGGAGGGTGTGCCGGTCCGGTTGCTCGATACTGCCGGCCTGCGCGCTTCAGAAAGCGAACTGGAGAGCGAAGGGATTGCGCGCACCGAAAAATCATTGCAATTGGCAGACCTGCGCCTTCACATCGCAGACCGTAGCGCGCCGAAGCCGGTGCATTTTAACGGTCAGGCCGGCGACTCACACGAGATCCTTGTTTTGAATAAAAGCGATTTGCCCGAGGACAGCGATTGGAAAAATTTCGCGGCGTTGCGGATTTCCTGCGTCACGGGGGAAGGTTTGCCGGAACTGCAAAAGGAAATTCTGACGCGAATCAGGCAGCAAAATCTGAGACCGGAAAGCTTAGTCGCGATCAATACTCGCCATCGCGATTGCCTTCGCCGGGCGTTGGAATCTTGCGATCTGGCGCGGGCAGCGCTCTCCCAGGGACTGTCGTCGGAGTACGTTGCGGTTGATCTGGATAAGGCGTTACACGCGGTCGGGGAAGTAATCGGCGTAGTCGACGTGGAACAAATTCTCGACTCTGTGTTCAGCCAGTTTTGTATCGGTAAATGAATGTGGGCACGGCGCGACCGGTCCGAGCCGGACTGGAATTCGGTGCGCCTTCGAGGACTCTCTTCCGATGAATAGCTACGAACGCCTTTTTAGGCCGCTTCTTTTTTCACTCGATCCCGAGACCGCGCATCGTCTCACCATCGAGTTGCTTCGCGGCGCTTCGCATTTTGATCTCGCGCTGCGCGCGCTCAGATTTTTCCAGCCGCCGTCAAAACCAAAAACGCTGTTCGGCCTCAACTTTCCAAATCCCATTGGACTTGCGGCTGGATTAGATAAAAACGGCGTTGCGCTTCCGGCATGGGCAGCGCTCGGATTCGGCTTCGTCGAAATCGGAACCGTGACCGCGAAAGCGCAGCCGGGAAATCCCGAGCCACGCATCTTCCGATTGCCCAACCAACAAGCGCTGATCAATCGCCTCGGTTTTAATAATGATGGGGCGGACGCGGTTGCGGGACGCCTGCGCAAACTGCGCGAAAGTGGGCGATGGCCGGCCATTCCAGTTGGCATCAACATCGGAAAATCCAGGGCAACATCGCTCGAACACGCCGCAGACGATTACTTATATTCGTTTCGATTGCTTCGTGATCTTGCCGATTACATCACGCTGAATGTCAGCTCACCCAACACGCCCGGGTTACGTGACTTACAGGAGCCGAAGGCGTTGTCAGCGTTGCTGCGCGCGATTCGCGATGAGTCTGGCGCAGCGACCAAACCGGTCCTGGTCAAGATTTCGCCTGATCTTTCGCCAAGTGAATTGAAAGGGATCCTCAACACATGTGGAGAAAACAAAGTCGCAGGCCTTATCGCGACTAACACAACGCTCGATCATTCGTCAGTTCCGGCGGAGATCGACGAGGAAGGCGGCTTGAGCGGGATCCCCCTGCGCGAAAAAGCCACCGCGCTGATGCGCAATATTGTTGCACAGTCCGCAATTCCAGTGATCGCGTCCGGTGGAATTTGCGACGCGGAATCTGCGCGGGAAAAATTTCAGGCCGGCGCGCAACTTGTTCAGCTTTACACCGGATTGGTTTATCACGGCCCGCGACTCCTTCGCGAAATCGCCAAGGAATTGTAGGCCGCGCGCATCGCCCGCTGCCGCAATGGTTGGCAACCGGAGCGGTTGCCCTACAGTTGATCGATTTTAGCAATGAAACTAACCCGTAAGATTCTCAAATTTGCCGAGCCGTTGACCTACCGGCGCGGCTGGCGCAGAGCGCAACGCTCCATTTTTCGCGTGCCGCTTGGTCCGATGCTGGCGCAGATCGATCGGGATCGCGCCCGCGAAATCCAACAGCGATACACGAATTCCACTGCGGGTTACGCCAAGTACGCAAACATCGAGCCTTGGTTGCGATTGAATCGGGAACGCGTGCAGGATTTGAAGCTCCATCGCTCAGCGCCCAAACGCGTGCTGGATCTCGGTTGCGGTGGCGGATTTTTCCTGTTCATCCTCAAGAACCTCGGCCATTCCGTTTTGGGAATCGACGTCGAGCGCGTCGTTCTTTTTACTGAGTTGCTGGAGCTTTTTGCAGTTCCGCGAGTGGTTTGCAGGATTAGCGCATTCGAGCCGTTGCCTGATCTTGGTCAAAAGTTCGATTGGATCACCGCGTTTTCGGTCAACTTCAATCTTTACCATCCGTCGAAGGAACGGTGGGGCATTTCGGAATGGGATTTCTTCCTGCGTGATTTGCGGGATCACCTCGCCCCGGATGGCAAGGTATTTTTTGGGCTCAATCCAGCCTACAACGGCGATTATTACACGCCCGAGCTGCGCGATCTTTTCCTTAAGCGAGGCGCAAGTGTCGAGCGCGAGCGAATTTTTTTTAAAAACGGATTGCGCTTCTAAGGGGGAGTGGGCAGCCCACCGGACACAGCGTTGTAGCCACGGCGCTCTGTCGCCGTGCTGAGGTCAACGCGATCAAACACCTTGACAGAGCGAGGCGGCTACAACAAAAGACGGCAATTTGGGGGCTGCCTATGGAGTTGCCGAGGGCGATTCAGCAGGAAATTCGTCAAAGCGATGATGACGCCAGCGACGGTGTCGCGCTTCTATTTGCTGTAGTTTTTGGCGCTGTTCGTCTGTGAGATTGACAGCCATCTGCCGGTGCGCCTCAGCGATCGTCTCGTGAACGCGCCGGGCCGTGTCTCGCCGAATCTCTCTGAGCTGGGCTGCTGTTTTGTCGATGATCGGCGAAATTTTGGCGAGTTGCTCTGGCGTCAGGTTGAGCTCGGCACGGAGTCTCTCCTTCATTCGTGCGCCGATCAGTTCAGGATGATGAAGCTGAAAGAAATGATGGCGGGCATACAATCCGCCGACGAACGCGCCGGTGATTCCTCCAGCGACAAACACGAGGATGAATCCCGCAATGAGTTTCCATTGCAACCCACGGTTCATTTCAAAAACTCATCTTGGATCGCCGAATCCGCGATGGCGAATTCGTTGGTAAAGGATTCACCAATCTCGCGACTCTGATTCGCTTCACGAACGGCTGCGATTGTCGATATGACGATCACGGCTGTCGATAATAGAACTACACTCCGGACGAGCGACATTACGCCATTCGTTTTCGGCGCAGCCGCGCGCCAAAGCGCGACGACGCGCGTGTCAAACCCGAATGGCATTGCAGCCTGGGCTTTTTCGCCTGCCTGCGCGGCAGCTCGCAGTAATCGATCGATTTTTTCGTCCTTCATTGTTTTTCTTTTGCTGAAATCTTGGCGAGCTGTTGTTTCATTTTTTGCCGGGCTCGAAACGCGCGGACCTTAATCAGCGCTGCGCTCCAGCCAGTGATTCTCCGGATCTCTTCGATCGAACGTCCCTGCAAGTATAGCAAATCGATCGCCAACCGCTCGACCGGCTTGAGGGCGGTCAAAAGATGCTCCACCAGTTGGCGCGAAGCGAACCGCTGGTCGGGAGGCAGTTCCCCGGATGAAGTGGCCAGATTTTCAACCACGGCCAGTTCCTCTTCGCTCAAATCGCCGTGCCGCAACTCAGGTCGCACCTTCTCAGATTCAATTTGATTCAGGCAAGTATTCACCGCGATGCGCGAGACCCAATGCTCAAGCGGCACCTTGCCGGAAAATTGCGATAACTTCTGGAAAACTTTGATGAAAATCATTTGGCAAAGGTCCTCCTCGGCCGTTCGACGCGCTCGATGGGCCCGGACGATTTTGGCAACCATCGGATAAAGCTGCCGCACCAGCGCGCGAGCTGCCTCATCGTCATGCTGAAGCGCAGCTTGAACCAGCGCGCTTGCGTCAGAATCATCCATGTACTCGAGAGCGCATCCACACCATTACCAATGACCGGCAATGGCGCGTTACGGTTACAACTTTGTATGTAGATCCGTTTGTGCCAAGCGCATGTCGCGGGTCGGCTGTAGGACGCGGAGTCGAGCGCCGTTGAAATTGGCGAGCACAAATAAAAATTTGTAACCGCCGCTTCACGCGGTCGGTCATCAACCTTGAAGCGCAGAAAAGCGCGGAAGGAAAATCAGAAAGGAAAAAAATCAAACTAATGAAGCGAAAACTATTAGCAGTTGTAGCCGCTGGTGCGATCGCGCTTGGCGGCTTTGTGATTGTGCAGGCACAACCTGGCCCCGGCCACGGAGGATTCGGCCACGGCCACGCATTCGGCCTTCGGGGCATCGCTGACAAGTTGGACCTGACATCTGAGCAACAGACCAAGGTTCAGCCGATCCTTGATCAGGCCAAACCGCAAATTGGCGCCATTCATCAGGAGGCGATGCAGAAAGCAAAAACGGTGATCGACAGCACGCTGTCGCAAATCCGACCGCTGCTCACGGCGGACCAGCAGAAGAAGCTCGATGCTATTCAAAAAGCGCATCAAGACATGATGAACGCCCACAAAGAGCTGCACGACGCGATGCAGGACTAACCTTCGGTTTTGGGGAGCGAGGGGGAACGGCGGCGATCCCGAAACGATCGCCGCGTTCTCTTTTCCGCGAACCAGCGCGCACGAATTCGTCCCAGGGTCTGTAGTGGCAGGCGTGCCGCCTGCAACTTCGGCGACGCAGCCTACACGGCTGCCTCCCAAGAAAAAACTCTGTCTCCGAGCAGAGGCAGCCTCAGCCTTGTTTTTTCTTCAAGGAAAACAAAACGATGATGACGCCGAGCGCTGCCACAATCGCGGCGGCGGTAAATCCCACGGTCGAAATTTCGGCGCGGGAATGAAAACTTTCCTTCAGTCGTGCAGCAAGTCCGATCAGAAAGAAAAGAAATCCCAGGCAGATCAGTATTAAGCCGATTGCCCTTTGGTCATCGGAAGACATTCTCATCGCCGGAACCAATCAAATACAATCGCGAGACAGAATTCAAGTGCGCTCTTTGAACGCAAAGCGTTAATTGGCTGGTGCGCTGGATGAAGCCTCTAAGTTTTGGGTTGTTTGGTCTGCTAATTGTCGGTCTTCAGCTAAACGCCCAGATCGATCGCATTACGGGAAAGACTTTCGCTACGCGATCGGAAGTTCTGGCGCGGCACGGAATGGTCTGCACCAGCGTGCCGACGGCCACGGAAGTCGGCATCGACATCTTAAAGCGCGGCGGGAGCGCCGTTGATGCGGCGATTGCTGCAAACGCAACCTTGGGTTTGATGGAGCCTGTCTCCAACGGCATTGGCGGCGATCTGTTCGCAATCGTTTACAGCGCCAGGGAAAACAAGCTCTATGGAATCAACGGGAGCGGACGTTCGCCGCTCGGTTTGAGTTATGATCAAATGAAAGCCGAGCTGGCAAAACTGCATCGCGAAACGATTCCACCGGCCGGCATGTTGCCGATCAACGTGCCCGGAACCGTGGATGCATGGGCGGAGCTGCACAAGAAATTCGGGAAACTGAAACTGAGTGATGACCTTGCGCCTGCGATTCGATATGCCGAAGAGGGGTTTCCGGTCACGGAACTGATCGCCTATTATTGGTCTTTTAGCCCACGTCTCTGCAAGGGATTACCCGGCGCATTTCTCGAAACTTACACGCTCGACGGCAAAGGCCGCACTCCTGCGAAAGGCGATATTTTCAAAAATCCAGCCCTGGCCAAAACGTTGCGGCTCATCGGTGAAAAAGGTCGCGACGTTTTTTACAAAGGAGAAATCGCTGACAAGATCGACAATTTCATGCGAACCAATGGTGGTTTTCTGCGAAAAGCCGATTTCGAGAAGCATACATCGACTTGGGTCGAGCCGGTGTCGACGAATTATCGCGGCTACGATGTTTTCGAGCTTCCGCCGAACGGTCAGGGCATCGCAACGCTGCAGATGTTGAACGTCCTCGAAGGATTCGATCTGCGCGCGATGGGATGCAATTCACCGGAGACGCTGCACACCATGATCGAAGCGAAGAAAATCGCGTGGCCTGATCGAGCGAAGTTTTACGCCGATCCCGCCTTTGCAAAAATTCCTCTGGCCGGTCTTCTTTCGAAAAAATACGCAGCAGAACGCCGCAAGTTGATTGACCCAAATCACGCGGCAAAAAAGGTCGAGGCTGGCAATCCTGCGCTCGATCAAGGCGACACGATTTACATGTGCACCGCCGATGACGAAGGCAACATGGTCTCGCTAATTCAAAGCAATTATCGCGGCATGGGCAGCGGTATCGTGGTGCCCGGCCTCGGGTTCATGTTTCAGGATCGTGGCGAACTTTTTTCCATGGAGCCGACTCACGCGAACGTTTACGCGCCGGGCAAACGTCCTTTTCACACCATTATTCCCGGTTTCGTGATGAAAGACGGCAAACCGTGGGAAGCATTCGGCGTGATGGGCGGCGGCATGCAACCACAAGGTCATGTCCAAGTGCTCACGAACCAGATCGATTTTGGTTTAAACGTGCAAGAAGCCGGCGATGCATCGCGCTGGCAGCACGAAGGCGACAACGAACCGACTGGCGAAAAAATGACGCAGTCAGGCGGCTACGTGGAAGTCGAGAGCGGCATTCCATACGAGACGGTGCGCGAATTGCGCAAAAAAGGTCACGACGTGCGTTTTGATGTCGGCGGCTACGGCGGTTATCAAGCCATCAAAGTGGAAATGCACGATGGGCAACGCGTCTATGTCGGCGCCAGCGAATCGCGCAAGGACGGAATGGCAGCCGGCTATTGATTCGTTAGGCTCAGAAGAAATATTTATCGCGCACAATTTATTTTTGTTGCGCCTTGAGCTGGGCGAGCTTTTCCTGGGCGTCGGTCACGTCCGATTTTTGTCCGATGCCTAGTTTCAGGAGTTTTTGTTGACGACGTAAGTTTGCTTCCGCGGCTTCGAGCTCCGCCCGCTCACGTTTTGCTGCGGCGACTTGCGCGGCTTCGGCTAATTGGGCCAGGAGCGTTTTCACTGCTTCCAGTTCATCCTTGGTAATTTCGCCAGCCGCGACTTGGGATTCTTTGGCAGCAACTTCTTCTTTTGCTCGAGCAACGCGTGCGTTTACAAGATCGGATTCGTATCGAACTACCTTCAACAAGCGTTGCTCGACTTCCACTTTTGCGAGCACGCCAATTTTGTAGAGACGTTCCGCTCCGTCGGCATTTCTTTTTGCGCGTTCGAATTGTTTCTCCAGACGCGCAACGTCGCCATCAGGCAAGGGTTCATCCGAGAGGTTTTGCTTCAATATTGGCGGCTCGATGTCGAACGGCTCCGGTTCTTCGGATTTATTTCCGGGCGATTGACCGGCAGCCAGCATCAGCATCACCGTAGCGAGCAGCGCGATCGGTAACGCAACTCGGCGGATCATGCTGCGAGTTTATCATAAAAGTTCTCGTATCGACACGGCGAGCTTGCTGTTTTAGGCGCGCCCTGCGAGAACTGGAGAAATTTCTGATTTTTTTCCTTTCATCTGGCGTCTTCCTTCTATACAACACGGCGCCGGAGAAGTTTATAGATCGCTTTAGTCGTCAGGCGATGCTCGGCATTGCTGTTTTAACATTCATCGTTCCACCGGTATCGGCCGATCTCTTCCCGGCCTCCGGACCAGTTGTTTCCGGAAAGACGGCGCGCTTCGTTTTCGGCCGTGCAGCCGCGCCGAAAAATGCGCCACTCGCAGTGAAACGAGCGATCTGGGCCGCTAATCAGCTTCCTCAAAACCGTACCGGTACGGCGGTGGTCACAAATCATTTAATGATCGCGGCTACGATTGTTCCGGTACGATTTCCTATGCGCTCGGCGCCGCGGGATTGATCAGTTTGCCGATGAGCTCAACGGAATTCCGCAGCTACGGCGAGCGCGGCCCTGGCAAATGGATCATCGTCTACGCGCGAGAAGGTCACACGTTCGCCGTCATTGCAGGAGTGAGACTCGACACAACGCCGTACGATCATTACACCGGCAAATGGGGGCTTCCGCGCGGCAAACCATTTATCGGCCGCCGCGCGGTTTTGATGCAAGACATCCCATCGGGTTGTAGTGGCGGCAATGAAACCGACGCATCGCACTCCAAAGCACTCCGTGCGAAATGCGCGCGAGACGCGGGTTTTATTTCGCGTAAGCTTTGGGAGTGCGCACGCGTCTCCGCGTCGCTTTGCCCGCATATCTGACTAGGTCAACAATTCTATGCGAATCATCCGCCGAATCTGTCTTCTCAGCACAGGATTACTGACCTTGCTGGATCAATCCATTACAATCGCAGCAGAAAAATCTCGCGTCACTTCCGAGCAAGTAACTCATGCGATTCAAGAGCTGGAACAACTCGCGCAAAAGCAAATTCAGGAAAACGCGCTGCCCGGGCTCGCAATCGCGGTCGTGTTTCAGGATAAGACTGTGTACGCGAAAGGATTCGGCGTTCGCGATACGAGCGCAAAAGTGCCAATCGACGCGGACACAGTCTTTCAGCTCGCCTCGCTTTCCAAGCCGATCGGCTCCACGGTGGTTGCCGAGCTCGTCGGGGAAGGAAAAATAACATGGGACTCAAAACTCAGCGTCCTCGATCCTACATTCGCGATGTTCGATCCGTGGGTAACGCGCGAAATCACCATACGCGACATGTGCGCGCACCGCAGCGGCTTGCCTGAGCACGCGGGCGATTTGCTCGAGGATCTGGGTTTCACGCGCGCGGAAATTTTGCATCGCCTGCGTTATCAACATCCCCGGAGCAGTTTCCGCTCGCATTACGCGTACACGAATTTTGGGATGACCGAAGGCGGCATTGCGGCAGCGAAAGCGTACGAGCTGGAATGGGAAGAAGCGGCCAAACAAAAATTGTACAACTCGCTTGGCATGACGTCGACCAGCTCGCGTTATGCGGATTTTATCGCGCGCAGGAACAAAGCATTGGGGCATGTGCTGGTAGATGGCAAATGGGTGCAAAAGTTCAAACGCGATCCAGATGCGCAATCGCCGACGGGTGGGGTGAGTTCTTCGGTTAATGATTTGACGAAATGGATGCGTCTCCAACTCGCGAACGGTAAGTTTGAAGGCAAACAAGTCTTGGACGAAAAAGCCCTGGCCGAAACGCATCACCCGCACATGCTCACCGGGTTTAATCCCTTCACGCAACTGCCGACTTTCTACGGCTTGGGATGGAACGTTAGCTACGACCCAGAGGGTCGGTTGCGGTTGAATCACTCCGGCGCGTTTGGCTTGGGCGCTGCGACTTATGTGAATCTCGTGCCAGGCGATCAACTGGGCATCGTCGTTCTCACTAATGCGTATCCCCTCGGGATAGCGGAAGCGCTGGGGACAACGTTTATGGATATCGCTCTGTACGGCAAACCCACCCAGGATTGGTTTGCGCTTTTTAAACAGGTATATTCAAACCCGGCAGCGATTGGCACGGTCCTGGGCTTCGATTATTCCAAACCACTCGCATCGCCCGCGCCCGCGCTGAAAAACAGCGCCTACGTTGGACGATATACGAACGATTACTTTGGGGGCATCTCCATCATCGAAAAGGACGACGGATTAGCGATCGTGCAGGGTCCGAAAAACAAGACCTTCCCGATGAAGCACTACGACCGGGATACGTTTACCTACGAGACGGAAGGCGAAAATGCCGTAGGCAGAAGCGGCATCACCTTTAC
>WNFV01010262.1_pt1 | contig 17118 bp, 17 predicted proteins | sample 5400101 | NCBI WGS metagenome assembly WNFV01 (sample SAMN13153361, study PRJNA577476) | soil metagenome | isolation source: 115 cm soil or saprolite under grassland replicate 1 | place: USA:California | collected 2016-06-15
GCGTCTTTCCCAACGGCGGCTACCGCTTCCTCGATGTCGCCGATCCGGCGTCGATGAAAGCGCGGCTCGACCAGGTCAGCCTCGACAACTTCGTCGCGGCGGCGGAAGGCGCGCTCGCGCGCTCGGGCGCGACGCTTGCCGAGGTCTCTTATCTCTGCGGGATCCACATGAAGCGGTCGATGCACGACGCGATCGTCGCGGCGCTCGGCGTCGACCCGGGGCGGGTCGCCTACCTCGACGACACCGGTCACATGAGCGGCGTCGACCCGATGCTCGCGCTCGACCGGGCTGCGCGCGCCGGCGACCTCGAAGACGGCGACCTCGTTCTCCTGCTCGCTGCAGGCACCGGGTACACCTGGGCCGCGAGTGCGGTTCGCTGGGGGCCGCTGGCGGCTTAGCCACTACCCTGTCCGGCCCCAAAGATCGAAAACGGAAGGCGGCACATGAAGATCGAGGAGCTTCAGCCCGGGCTCGAGCTCGGGCCCACCGACTGGCGTGAGATCAAGCAGAGCCGGATCGACGCGTTCGCGGACGCGACCGACGACCCGCAGTGGATCCACGTCGACCCCGTTCGCGCGGCGGACGGGCCCTTCGGCACCACGGTCGCGCACGGTTTCCTGACTCTGTCGCTGCTCGTCCCGGCGGCGTACGAGCTGCTGCCGATCGAGAACGCGAGCGCGACGATCAACTACGGGCTCAACAAAGTGCGCTTCCCGGCCCCGGTGCCGGTCGGGAGCAAGACCCGGACGCGCCTGCGGATCGACGACGTCGCCGAGATCAACGGCGGCGTCCAGGTGACGATGGCCGCGACGGTCGAGCGCGAGGGCGGCGACAAGCCGGTCTGCGCGGCCGAGCTCGTGTTCCGCTACTACCGCTGAATCGTCCCTCTCAGTGCGCGAGCCAGCCGGCGTCCATTGTCAGGACCGAGCCGGTCATCGTCCAGGCTGACGGGCCGCAGAGGAAGCCGACGGTCTCGGCGACCTCCTGCGGCTCGATCAGGCGTCTGACCGCGTTCGCCGAGAGGAGCACGTCGCTGACGACGGCCGACGCCGTGATGCCGTGCACGCGCGCCTGGTCCGCGACCTGCGCCTCCACGAGCGGCGTGCGGACGTACGAGGGGCAGATCGCGTGCGCCGTCACGTCGGGACAGCGCGCGGCCGCCTCGAGCGCGACGGTCTTCGTCAGCCCGACGAGCGCGTGCTTGGCCGAGACGTACGCCGCCTTGAACGGGGAGGCGACGAGCCCGTGCACCGAGGCGATGTTGACGACGCGCCCCCAGCCGGCGTCGTACATCCCTGGCAGGAAGGCCTTCGTGAGCAGGAACGGCGCTGTGACCATCACGGCGATCAGGCGGTCCCACGCCTCGTCGGGGAAGTCCTCGATCGGACTGACATGCTGGAGGCCCGCGTTGTTGACGAGGACGTCGACGTCGCCGACTCGCTCGATGACCCGCGCCACATCGCCGCCCTGCGAGAGGTCGGCGCCGAGCTTGACGTCGGCGGCCGCCGCTTCAAGCGCCTCGCCCGGCAGATCGACGACGATCACCTCCACGCCGGCCTCGGCGAGATAGGACGAGATCGCGAGCCCGATGCCGCCGGCGCCGCCGGTGACGAGTGCCCGGCGCCCCTCGAGGCCTGCGCCGTTCGAGCTCACCTGGCCACCTTCGCGCCGACGCCGAGCCCCGACAGCAGCTCCTGGCTCGCTTGCAGCTGGGCCGCTCCGCCCTCGTGGCTGATCCGGCCCTTCTCGAGGATGTAACCGCGGTCGGCGTGCCGTAAAGCGAAGACGGCGTTCTGCTCGGCCAGCAGGACTCCGAAGCCGTGATCGCGCAGGAGGTCGAGCCACGTGCCGAGGCTGCCGACGACGACCGGCGCGAGGCCCTCGGTGGGCTCGTCGAGCAGGAGGATCTCCGGGTTCGTGACGAGCGCCCGGCCGAGCTTGAGCATCTGCTGCTCGCCGCCGCTGAGGTGTCGCGACGGGCGGCTCTTGAGCTCCGCGAGCTTCGGGAACTCGTCGTAGACGCGCTTCACGTTCCATTCGCCCTTGCGCCGGGGGCAGCTGCGCGCGGCCAGCTCGAGGTTCTGCTCGACGGTGAGGCTGCCGAAGACCCTGCGCCCGCTCGGGACGAAGGCGATCCCGAGCCGCGCAATCGCATGCGTCCGCGCGCTCCTCACGTCCCGTTCGCCCACGCCGACGACGCCGGAGCGCGCCCGCGTGAGCCCGACGACGCTCCGCATCAGCGTCGTCTTTCCCGCGCCGTTGCGGCCGAGCAGCGCGACGATCTCGCCGGAGGAGACCCGCAGCGACACGCCCTGGAGCACGTGGCTCGAGCCGTAGAACGTGTTCAGCCCGTCGACGTCGAGGATCACGCCGCCACCTCCTCGCCGAGATAGACCGCCATCACCTCTGGGTTGCGCTGCACCTCGTCGACCGTGCCCTCCGCGATCACCCGCCCCTGGTGCAGAACGGTGATCCGCTCGGAGATGCCGAAGACGACGTCCATGTCGTGCTCCGAGAACAGAACCGTGAGACCGGCTGAGCGGGTGAGATCGGCGACGAGGGTCGTCGTCTTGACGGTCTCCGCCGGCGACATGCCCGCCGTGGGCTCGTCAAGCAGCAAGAGCGTCGGCCGCGTCGCCAGCGCGAGCGCGATGTCGAGCGCGCGCTGGTCGCCGTGCGAGAGCGTTCGCGCTTCGAGCTCGGCAAGCGTGTGCAGCCCGACGAGCTCGAGCAGCTCGCGAGCCTCCCGCTCCAGCGAGCGGTGATGCCGGGTCGCGATGTCGAACGGCCGCCGCGACGGTGCGAGGATCGCGGCCTCGACCGACTCGAGCACCGTCAGCCGAGGGAACACGCTCGTCAGCTGGAACGACTGCACGAGGCCGCTGCGTGCGACGGTGTGCGGGCGCTTGCCGCCGATGCTCTTCCCGCGGAACGTCACCTCGCCGTGCGTCGGGCTATGCACGCCGGTCAGGAGCCGGAAGAGCGTCGTCTTGCCGGCGCCGTTCGGCCCGATGATCGAGTGGATGCTGCCCTCCGCGACGTCGAGATCGACGTCACTCACCGCGGTGAAGCTTCCGAAGCGCTTCGTCAGACCACGGGTCGAGAGAATCATCGGCGCACCTTCCTCAGCCGGCTCCACACAGACGAGCCGATCCCCGCCAGCCCACCCGGGCGCACCAACACGATCGCCAGCAGGATCACGCCGAGGACGAGCTTCCAGCTCTGCGTCTGCTGGACGAGCCACTGCTGGCCGAGCGTGTAGACGAACGCGCCGATGACGGGCCCGAGGAACGAGAACATCCCGCCGATCACCGCCATCAAGATCGGCTCGCCGGACTTCGTCCACTCGAGCAGCTGCGGGTACGCCGACTGGCTGTGGACGACGAAGAGCACGCCCGCGATCGCGCAGAAGAACCCTGAAATGACGAACGCGGCGAGCTCGTGCAGGAAGACGTTGACGCCGAGCGCCTCCATCCGGTCGCGGTTCTCGCGAATCGAGCGCAGCGTCAGCCCGAAGGGCGACGAGACGATCCGCCAGAGCGCGAGGCAGCAGACGGCCGCGACACCGAGCGTGAACATGTAGCCCTGGCGCGCGTCGGTGAGCCAGGCCGGCAGCACCTTCCCGAAGACGCCGTTGTCGCCACCGGTGAACTCGTGCTGCTGCTGCGCGAGCGTGTAGGCGAGCTGCGTGAACGCCAGCGTCAGGAGGGCGAAATAAAGCTGTCGTGCGCGGAGAGCGATGAGTCCCATCCCGAGCGCGATCGCGGCTCCGAGGAACGGCGCGACGGCGAAGCCCACCCAGAACGACCACCCGTAGTGCTGCCAGCCGAGCATCACCGTGTAGGCGCCCGCGCCGTAGAACACCGCTTGCCCGAACGAGACGAGGCCGCCGTAGCCGAGCAACAGGTTCGTGGCGAGCGCGAAAACGGCGAGCCCGATCGCGTTCTCGACGTCGAGCGCCGTCGCGAGCGGCAGGTACGCCCCGGCGAGCGCCAGCCCGCCGACGACGGCGACCGCCAAGCCGACGACGCCCAGCGAGCGAGCGAGCCTCGGCCGGGTGGGCGAGAGAACGCTGTCGGTGGTCGTGACGTCCACCACCGCTCAGCGCTCCGGCGTCCCGAAGAGGCCCCAGGGCCGGGCGGCGAGGATGAGGATCATCGCCAGGTACGGGAACGTCGACGACCACTCCGGCGCGATCAGCGTCCCCGCAGTCTCGGAGGCGCCGATCAGCAGCGCCCCGATGGCCGCCCCGACGATCGACCCGAGGCCGCCGACGACGGTGACGATGAAGGCGCCGACGATGATCGAGCCGTCGATCCCGGGCGTGACGGCAATCTGCGGCGAGATGACCGCTCCGCCGAGCCCGGCGAGAAGAGCCCCGAGCGCGAAGACGACCGTGAACAGTCGCTGCAGGTTGACGCCGCCAGCCTCGAGCAGCTCGGGATCGTCGACGGCGGCCCGGATCTTCCAGCCGATCGCGGTCCGCCGCAGCAGCAGCCAGAGCCCCACTCCGACCGCGAGCGCGGCGCCGACGACGACGAGGTTGTACTTCGGGATCGGCTCGCCGGCGATCTCCATCGCGCCGAGGAACGAGAGCGGTACCGGAACCGCCCGCGACTCCGAGCCCCAGACACGCAGCCCGAGGTCGGCGAAGATCAGGAAGAGCGCGTATGTCGCGAGCAGCTGCGTCAGATGCTCCTTGCCGTAGATGCGCCGGATCACGCCGACCTCGACGGCGACGCCGATCGCCCCGACGGCGAGAGCGACGACTGCGATCGCCCACCAGAACCGCGAGCCGGTCGAGAAGCCGACGATCGACGTCATTCCGAACGCGCCGAACATGTAGAAGCTGCCGTGCGCCAGGTTGATCACCCGCATCGCGCCGAAGATGAGCGTCAGCCCCGCCGAGGCGAGGAAGAGGGAGCTGGCGGCGTTCAGCGCCCCCGAGATCTCGATCACTGCCGTATCCATCCGGTCTCCTAGAGAGAGGGACGAGGCGGCCTAGTGGCCTTCCAGGGAATGCCTTCCGGCTTCTGGCCCGCCATCACGCTGCGCCATGAACCACCCTCGCCCGCGACCCAGGCAATCCAGCCTGGGCCACGGCCGAGTGCGGCCCCTGGCTTGGTGCTGACGACCCAGAATCTCGGAAAGCATCCCCTGGAAGGCCACCGGACCGCCTCGTCTCGTGGTCGAATCAGCTCGTCCTCAGCGCCAGCGACTCGGCGCAGCTGATCATGATCTTCGAGGGCGCAGCCTCGAAGACCTCGGGGTTCCAGAGCTTGGCGCCGACCGCCTTGTCGGCCTTCGAGGCGATCGTGCCGACGAACTCGGGCACCTCGGCCTGGTGATCACACGAGCGCACCTTGATCGGCCCGCGGATCGTCGGCGTGGTCGACCCCGCGATCGCCGCCGAGACCTTGTCGGCGTTGATGGTCTTGACCTTCTTGACGGCCGCGGCCCACGTCTCCACCGACGAGTAGGCCATGATCGCCCACTCGGACGGGTACGAGCCGAAGCGCTTCTTGTACCGCGTCACGAACGCCTTCATCTCGGGGTTCTTGTAGCCCCAGAAGGGAGCGCGATCGAACGCGATGCCGCCCGACGGAGCTGCGTCCCCGAGCGCCTTCAGCGGGTCGAGCGAGTACATCGCGATGATCCGCGTGTTCTTGAAGAGCCCGTACCCCGCCGCCTGGTTCGTGAAGTTGACGAGGTCGCCGCCGAACTGGACGTTGAAGGTGAGCTCCGGCTTCGAGGAGATCAGCGACGCGAGCTGCGGGGCGATGTTCGGCGCACCGAGTGCGGGCCACTGCTGGTTCACCGTCTCGTACTTGACGCCGAGGTCCTTCAGCGCCTGGAGGAAGTTGGCGACCGTGTTCCGCCCGAAGACGTAGTCGGGCGCGAACGTGGCGATGCTCAGCTGCCGGTCCTTGACCTTCCTGACGAGGTACGCCGCCACGGCCCGCGGCTCCATCACCGTGTTCGGGACGAGCTGGAACGCGTAGGGCGTGTACCGCTTCGTCATCAGCGTGATGTCGTTCGACGTGTGCAGGAAGGTCGGAACCTTGTACTGGTCGGTCAGCTGGAGCTCGGCCGCCGCGACCGCGCTCGAGACCGGCCCGAAGAGCGCCGAGATCTTCTTGTCGAGGATCATCGAGCGGACGTTGGAGGCGCCCGTCGCCGGCGTCGCGTTGTCGTCGGAGCTGATCACCTTGACCTCCTTGCCGAGCAGGCCGCCCTTGGCGTTCAGCTCCTCGGCGGCGAGCTGGACACCCTGGAGGCCGCCCTGGCCGAGCGACGCGATCGAGCCGCTCAGCGTGGTCGAGATGCCGACGTTGACGAAGCCGGCGTACTGGCGCTGGCGCTGGCTCTGCGAGGCAACGCCGGCGCTCGCGATCGTCAACGCCAGTGCAATGGCGCTTGCGAGCGCAAGCAGTAGGATCCTGCGTGGACGGTGAGGTTGCATAGGAGCCTCGCCTTCTGTCGTGGTTGTACTGCTGTCGCGCTCCCGGACGGTGTCGACGTCGCGGGGGCGCGGCGGCCCTTCTCAGTCCTTGATCTTCCGGTCTTCCTCCTTTTGGGGTCGGCCCGCGACGTCTGCCTCGAGCAAGCGCATCACGCGCAGCGCGAGCAGGAGCGTCGTCGCACGAGTGCCGTCCGCGACGAGCGGGTCGGTGAACGGCCGGAGCCCTCGCAGCCGGTACTTGACCGTGTTCATGTGGACGCCGAGGTCGGCGGCTGCCTGCTTCAGCCGGCCCTGATGGACGAGGTAGGCCTCGAGCGTCGGCAGCAGCCAGTCGCGCTTGGCGAGCTCGCCGAGCGGCTCGAGCACGCTCGTAGCGAAGCGGCGAGCGGCCTCGGGATGCTCGAGCAGCGCGATCAGCGGCGCGAGGTCCAGGAAGTCGTAGACGGGCGTCGCAGTACCGACGAGCGGACCGATGCGCAGCGCAGCGATCGCCTCGGCGTAGCTCTCCCTGGTCTCGGTGACGCCCTCTGCGCTGCCGCCGACGCCGATCGCGACGATCTGACCCTCGTGCACGAGCCGCGCCAATCGTCGGCTCAGCTGGTCGCGCGAGAGACCCGCGGGCCACGCGACTGCCGCGACGACGCTGCGGTGGCGGACGGTCCAGAGGAGTGCGCCGGCGCGCTCCTCGAGCACCTGCCCGGTCTGCTCGAGCTCGAAGAGGCTCAGGTCGGGCACGACGCGCGCGACCACGACGCTATGGCGCCGGTCGAGCTCCGCCGGGCGGTCGACCGGCTCTGCGACCGGCCCCGACAGGATCACGTTCAGCAGCGCCGAGCGGCGGTGCTCCCGCTCCCGCGCGAGGTGCTCCGTCTCGTCCAGGTAGGCGGCCGCGACTGCGGTCGAGATCGTGTCGGCGAAGGCGAGCGCCCACGTCGCCACCTGCGCCAGCGCTCCCTGGAGCGCCTCACGCCGCCAGACCGGCGAGGCCGTGATCTCGCTCCACATGACGCGGATCCCGACGCGATAGGCGCGCAGCATCGACTGGAGGTCGATCCCTTGCGCGGCGCGGCGGCGCGCCCCCTCCGTCATCGGAGTGAGGAGCTCGGGCGTAACGGCCTCGCCGGTCGACATCACCGTCAACCAGCAGCGCACCATCGCCGACGAGACCGAGTGAACATCCTCCTTGAGCGTCTCGTCGCGGATTGCGGCGTAGGCCGGGATCTCCGCCTCGTAGGCGCGGACCATGGTCGAGGCGATCTCGTCGGACTGCACGACCAGCTGCTCGGCTACCTCGCTCAGCAGGGCCGCCGCGCGGCCGGCGCCGAGAATGTGGAGTTCGGCTGTTCCCTGGGCGCCCTTGTGGCGATTGGACAACTGCGTTCCTTTGGTGAGCACTGCCACGAATGTGTGAGAAGCCTGTCTATCGCAAGGAGCGAGCGGCCGCAACGGCCAGTTTGGACTGCGTTGGACACGTGATTTGTCCCGTTTGGACAATGGCTGTCGAGGACAGCCCGCCTTTTCAGCCCGCGCGCTCTTCGAAGCGGCGGGTGATCAGCTCGCCCGCGCGCCGAACGTGCTCGATCATCCGCGGTCGCGCGAGCTTCGGGTCATGGGCCTCGATGGCGGCGAGGATTGCCTCGTGCTGCGCGACGTTCTCCTCGAGCAGGAGGGCGTTCTCGCCGAGCACGATCCAGGTGAGGTCGCGCGGGAAGCTCCGATGCAGGTCGGCCAGCGTCCTGCGCAGCCGTGCGTTGCCCGCGGCCTCCTGGATCGCGAGATGAAAGAGGTCGTTGGCCTCCATCCATTCGGTATGCGCCTCGGCCGGCGGCTCCTCGCCGGGTTGGCGACGCTTCCGCCAGGCGAGCAGCGACGCGACGGAGTGACGGAAGAGCGCCTGGGCCTCCCGCAGCCGCCGCACCTCGTCGTCGCGGATCCTGGTCGCGGCCAGCTCGGCTGCGAGGCCCTCGAGCTCGGCACGTACCTCGTAAGCCTCGCGTACGTCGCGCGGGCTCGGGACGCGCACGATCGCTCCCCGGCGCGGCTGCACCTCGACCAGGCCACTCGCTTGGAGCTTCCGCAGGGCTTCGCGCACGGGCGTCCTCGACACGCCGAACTCGGCCGCCAGCGACTCCTGGCGCAGCCGCGTCCCCGCTGGGATCTCACCACTCAAGACGCGCGACTGGATCGTCGCCGCGAGCTCGTCGACGAGCGCCTGTCCGTCAGAGGCCGCTGTCACGTCCGCACTCCGTCGCGGACGAGGCGGAGACCGACCAGCGCCAGGAAGCAGGCGAAGACGACGCGCAAGGTCGCGGGAGGGAGCGCGAGCGCGAGCAGCGCGCCGCCCGCAGCCCCGAGCGCGCCGATCGCGCCGAAGCGCAGCGAGACGCCGAGGTCGCCGACGCCTCGGCGGCGGAGCTCGAGGCTCGCGACGACGGCGGTGGGAAGGACGACGACGAGCGAGGTTGCCTCTGCGGCGTGCTGTGAGAGGCCGAGGGCAAGCGTGAGGAACGGCACCATCAAGATCCCGCCGCCGACGCCGAGCAATCCCGATGCGACGCCGGTGAGGACGCCGAACGCCGCGACGAGCGCAACGAGCGCCACAGCGGTCAACCCTGGACTCCCATGGCGATTGCCGCCGCCACCAGGAAGGAGCCGAAGACCAGCTTCAGGACGCGCTCGTCGATCCGCGCCAGGAAGCCGGCCCCGACCCGCGCGCCGACGACCGCACCGAGCGCCAGCGCGGCGGCGTCGAGCCAGCTCACGCGTCCGGCGATCCCGAATGTCAAGACACCTGCGATCGAGATGGGAATGATCGCGCCGAGCGAGGTCGCGTGCGCCTCGCGCTGGCCGTACCCGACCCAAAGCACGAGCAGCGGCACCATGACGACACCGCCGCCGACGCCGAGCAGGCCGGAGACGACGCCCGCAAGCAGCCCGATCGCGACGAGCCGCGCGCCGACGAGGCCCGAGGACCCACCCCTTGCGGATGCAGGTGCGGACGCCATGACCTCGCGACGATAGCACTGTTTTTGGATCCATTTGACGGGGAATCGGATCCAAACTACAGTTCATTCGCTCTTAGGCCGGAAGAGCTCCGCTCCGCCGGCCGGAGTAGAAGCCTCCTACCCCAGGAGAAGGCATGAGCAGAAATGGCGCATTGCGCGCGCTGGGTTTGGGAGCCGGCGTCGCACTCCTGGCGCTCGCGACCGCGGTCGCGGTGGGCGCCCGGGGGACGAGCCCCCAGATCAGGGAGGGCGGCACGCTGGTGATCGGGCTGCAAGAGGATCCCGACGCCCTCGACCCGACGCTCGCGCGCACGTTCGTAGGCCGGATCGTCTTCTTGCACATGTGCGAGAAGCTCTACGACCTCGACTCGAAGCTGCACATCGTCCCGCAGCTCGCCGCCGCGCTGCCGGACGTCTCCAAGGACAAGCTCACCTACACGATCAAGCTTCGGAGCGGCGTCAAGTTCAACGACGGGACGGCGTTCGACGCCAACGCCGTCAAGCAGTCGCTCGACCGCCACCGCACGCTGCGCGGATCGACCCGCGCGAGCGAGCTCGCGCCTGTCGACTCCGTCGACGTCACCGACCCGTCGACGGTCAGGATCCATCTGAAGGTTCCGTTCTCGCCGCTGACGGCGCAGCTCGCCGACCGCGCCGGGATGATCCTGTCGCCGAAGCAGGCGACGGCGCTCGGCGACAAGTTCGCTTCCAATCCTGTCTGCGTCGGCGCCTTCTCGTTCAAGGACCGGGTGGCCGGCGACCACATCACGCTGACGAAGTCGAGCTTCTACTACGACAAGGCGAAGGTGCACCTGAACCAGATCACCTTCCGGATCATCACCGACCCGAACGCGCGGACGCAGAACCTCCGCGCCGGCGACGTCCAGGTGGAAGACCGGATCCAGTCGACCGACGTGCCGACGCTGCAGAAAGACAAGAGCGTCGCCGTGATCAGGACCCCGACGATCGGCTACCAGGGTCTGACGATCAACATCGGAAACAAGAACGGCCTGCTCAAGCAGTACGAGAACGTCGGGACGCCGCTCGCGAAGTCGCAATACCTCCGCACCGCCTTCGACCTCGCGCTCGACCGCGACCAGATCAACAAGGTCGTCTTCGGCGGCCTCCATCAGCCCGACTGCTACCCGATCTCGCCCGTCAGCCCGTGGTACGTGACGACGAAGGGGCTCCAGTGCAACCTGCACGCGCAGGTGCCGACGGCGCAGAAGCTCGTCAAGGCGTCCGGCTACCAAACGCCGATCAAGGTCACGCTGATGATCGGAACCGACCCGGTGCAAGCACGGCTCGGGCAGGTGATCCAGGCGATGGAGCAGGAGGTCGGCTTCGACGTGCAGCTCCGGCCGACCGAGTTCGTCTCGTCGCTAGCCCAGGCCGACGCGGGCAAGTTCGACACCTTCAACCTCGGCTGGTCGGGCCGCGTCGATCCCGACGGGAACATCTTCGGCTTCTGCGCTACGACCGGGACGCTCAACGATTCCGGCTACTCCGACTCGAAGCTCGACTACGTCCTGAACAGCGCCCGGAAGTCGACGAGCGAGGCATCGCGCATCACGCTCTACAAGGCGGCGATGAAGATCATCCACCGGCAGCGGCCGCTGATCTACCTCTATCACCCGGTCAACTACTACGGTGTCACGAAGAAGGTCACCGGTGTCCAGATCTTCGGTGACGGGCTGATTCGCGCGCAGTACGCCGGGTTCGGTACCTAGGGAGCGATCGAGGGAACAACACGGTCATGGGCGGCTTCCTCCTGCGCAAGGTCGGGGCCGCCCTGATCGTCCTCCTGCTGGCGAGCCTGGTTGTCTTTCTCGGCGTGCGGGCGCTGCCGGGCGACCCGGCGCTCGCGCTCGGCGGCGAGGATCGCGATCCGGCCGTGCTCGCTCAGATCCGCCACGACTACGGTCTCGACCGGCCGCTGCCGGTGCAGTACGCCCGCTGGCTCGGCCACGTCGTTCGCGGCGACCTCGGCACCGATCAGCGGCGGCTTGCGATCGGGCACACGATCGTGACGCGGCTTCCGATCACCCTCGAGCTGGCCGCGCTCGCGATCCTGCTCGGGTCGGTGATCGGCATCGCCGCCGGGGTGATCGCGGCGGTCCGCCGCGGCAAGGCCTCCGACTACGCGGCGACGACGGTCGCGCTTGTCGGACTTTCCGTGCCGCACTTCTGGCTCGGGCTCCTGATGATCGTCGCGTTCGCCGTCAAGCTGCATTGGCTGCCCGCTGGCGGGTATGTCGCGTTCGGCGACGACCCGATCGAGAACGTGAAGCACTTGCTGATGCCTGCGATCGTGCTGGGGACGGGGCTCTCGGCGGTGGTCATGCGGCAGATGCGCTCTGCCATGCTCGACTCGCTCGGCGCCGACTACGTGCGGACGGCGCGGGCGAAGGGGCTCTCCGAGTTCTCCGTCGTCGCCGTGCACGCGTTGCGGAACAGCCTGATCACGGTGACGACGATCCTCGGGCTCCAGCTCGGAGCGCTTATCTCCGGCGCCGTCATCACGGAGCAGATCTTCGGTATCGCCGGCTTCGGCAGGCTGACGATCGATGCCGTCAACCAGCGCGACTACGCGCTGATCCAGGGAGTCATCCTCGTCGCCGCGGCCGGTTACGTCGTCGTGAACCTGCTCGTCGACGTCGCCTACTCGTTGCTCAATCCGCGGATCAGGATCGTCGCGCGACCGGCATGAGCTACGTCGACACAGCTGCCGCGGACGTTCTCTCGCCGCGCGCTCGTCGCCGGCGGCTGATGCGACGGCGACTCTTGCGGCGGCCGTTCGCGCTCGCCGGCTTCGCGGTCGCGGCGGCCTTCGCCCTCGCCGCTGTGCTCGCGCCGTGGGTGGCTCCGTACTCGGCCTCTGCCACCGACTTCAACGCGGTGCTCGCGCATCCGTCGGCCCAGCACCTCCTCGGCACGGACGAGCTGGGCCGCGACATCCTCTCGCGCGTCATCTGGGGGGCCCGCGCGTCGATGCAGGCGGGCGTGCTCGCGACGCTGCTCGCGATGACGATCGCCGTGCCGATCGGCCTCGTCGCCGGTTACTACCGCGGCTGGATCGACCCGGTGATCTCGCGGCTCACCGACGTCGCGCTCGCGTTCCCGTTCGTGCTGCTCGCGGTCGGGCTCGCTGCCATCCTCGGGCCGTCGCTCCTCAACGCGACGCTTGCGCTCGGGATCACGGCCGCGCCCATTCTCGTTCGCGTCGCCCGCGGCGAGGCACTGGCGCTGCGCGAGGAGGACTACGTTCGCGCCGCGGTCGCTAACGGAGCGGGCGACGGAGTCATCCTGTTCCGGCACATCGTCCCCAACATGGCCTCGACGCTGCTCGTCCAGGGGACGGTGACGATCCCGATGGCGATCATCGGCGAGGCGGTGCTGTCGTTCCTCGGCCTCGGCGTGCAGCCGCCGACGCCGTCGTGGGGCGTGATGCTCGCAGACGCGCAGAGCTACCTGAACCAGGCTCCGCAGCTCGCGGTTTACCCAGGTTTGGCGATCTTCCTCTGCTCGCTCTCGTTCAACCTCCTCGGCGATGGCTTGCGTGACGTTCTCGACCCGAAGACCGCCCGATGAGCCTGCTCGAGGTCACCGACCTCTCGGTGTACTTCGAGACCGACGACGGACGGACGTATGCCGTCGATCGCTTCTCGTTTGGGCTCGGCCGTGGCGAGGTGCTCGGGATCGTCGGCGAGTCCGGCTGTGGCAAGTCGGTGACGATGCTCTCGCTGCTGCGTCTGCTGCCGCCGACCGGCGTCGTCACAGGCAGCGCGATCTTCGAGGGGCTCGATCTCTTGCGCGCGTCGCCCGGGCGGCTGCGCCGGATCCGCGGGCGCGAGATCTCGTTCGTGTTCCAGGAGCCGATGACGTCGCTGAACCCGGTCTTCACCGTCGGTCGCCAGGTCGGTGAGGTGCTGCGAAGACACCTCGGCCTCTCCCGCGCCGCGGCGCGCGAGCGCGCAATCGCACTCCTCGATCTCGTCCGGATCCCGGCGCCGGCTCGGCGCATCGACGAGTATCCGCATCAGCTCTCGGGAGGGATGCGGCAGCGCGTGATGATCGCGATGGCCCTCGCGTGCGACCCGAAGATCCTGATCGCCGACGAGCCGACGACCGCGCTCGACGTGACGATCCAGGCGGGCATTCTCGATCTGATGCGGGACATCCGCGACCGGCTCGGCACGGCGATCGTCCTGATCACGCACAACCTCGGTGTGATCGCGGACATCGCCGACAACGTCGTCGTCATGTACGCCGGCCGCAAGGCGGAGGAGGCGCGGGCGGACGAGCTGTTCGCCCACCCGCAGCACCCGTACACGATCGGCCTGCTCGGCGCGATCCCGCGCCGCGGCGTCGACCGTCTGGTCGAGATCCCCGGGCTGGTGCCCGCGCTCTCGGCGCCGCTGCCGCACTGCGCCTTCGCCGCCCGCTGCCCGCGCGCGGACGAGCTCTCGCGCACCCGAGTGCCGGAGCTGCGCCCAGTGCGGCCGAACCACCTCGTGGCCTGCTTCCATCCGGGCGAGAAGGGAGCGGTGTGAACGGCGCAAGCGGCGTAGGCTCGACGGAGCCGCCCAGGAGCGGAGGTGCCGGCTTTGCCGGCGCCGGAGCGGGAGCCGTCTTGGAGGTCGAGGGCCTCGTCAAGCATTTCCACGTCGGCCCGCAGCTGCTGGGCGGAGGCGGGATCGTCCACGCCGTCGACGGCGTCTCCTTCTCGATCGCGCCCGGCGAGATGCTGGGACTCGTCGGGGAGTCGGGGTCGGGGAAGTCGACCGTCGCGAACTGCATCATCCGGCTCGTCGAGCCGACGGCAGGGACGATCCGGATTCGCGGCGTCGACGTGACGCACATCGGGCGCCGCGAGATGCGGCCTCTGCGGCGCGAAGTGCACATGGTCTTCCAGGATCCGTACTCGTCGCTGAACCCGCGGATGACTTGCGGCCAGATCGTCGGCGAGCCGCTCCGGTTGCACCATCTCGCGCGAGGCCGGGAGCTCGACGAACGCGTCGCAGGTCTCTTCGCGCGCGTCGGCCTGCGCCCGGAGCTGCGGCATCGCTACCCGCACGAGCTCTCCGGCGGCCAGCGTCAGCGCGTCGGCCTGGCGCGGGCGCTGTCCGTCTCGCCGTCGCTGCTGATCGCCGACGAGCCGGTCTCCGCGCTCGACGTGTCCGTCCAAGCCGCCATCCTGAACCTGATGCGAGACTTGCAGCACGATCTCGGCTTCTCGTGCCTGTTCATCACGCACGACCTCGCGACCGTCGAGTTTCTCTGCGATCGCGTCGCCGTGATGTACCTCGGCAAGATCGTCGAGGAGGCGCCGACCGAGGAGCTGTTCGCGGCTCCGAAGCACCCGTACACACAGGCCCTGCTATCGGCGGCGGTCGTGCCCGATCCGGAGGCGCAGCGCATGCGCACGCGGATCGTGCTCGAGGGTGACGTCCCGAGCCCGCTCGCCCCGCCGTCTGGGTGCCGCTTCCGTACGCGCTGCCCGTTGGCGGCGCGCTCGGCGCCTCGGTCGGTAGAGGAGGAGCCCGAGCTGCGCGAGGCCGCGCCAGGTCATCGTGTCGCCTGTCATCTCGTCGAGCCCGGAGGCGCCGCTCCCCAACTTCTCGACCTGGCGGCGGAGCGCGCGTGACGTTCACGACGCGCCCTGAGCTGCGCGGGACCTTCGGCATGGTTGCCTCGACGCACTCGCTTGCCTCCGCGACCGGGATGGCCGTGCTGGAGCGCGGCGGGAACGCGTTCGACGCCGTTGCTGCGGCGGGCTTCGTCCTCCAGGTCGTCGAGCCGCACGCGAACGGGCCCGGCGGCGATCTCCCGGTCGTCTTCTGGAGCGCCGAGCGCGGCGAGCCGCTCGTCCTCTGCGCGCAGGGCGTCTCGCCGGCCGCGGCGACGATCGAGCGCTTTCGCGACCTCGGGCACACGCTGGTACCCGGAACGGGGGTGCTCGCGGCGTGCGTGCCGGGCGCGTTCGCCGGCTGGCTGCTCCTGCTGCGCGACTTCGGGACCTGGCGGCTGGCGGACGTCCTCGAGTACGCGATCGGCTACGCCGAGCATGGCTACCCGGCGGTGCCGGCGATGGTGGGGATGATCGGGGCGACGGAGCCTCTACTTCGCGAGTGGCCGGCCTCTGCCGAGCTGTACCTCCCCGCGCCGGCGGCGGGTGAGCTCTTCCGCAACCCGGCGCTCGCGGCGACCTATAGCCGCATCGTCGAGGAGTCGCGCGGCAGCTCGCGCGAGCAGGAGCTCGAGTCCGCTCGCGCGCTCTTCTACGAGGGCTTCGTCGCCGCGGCGATCGATCGCTTCTGCGCCGAGCACGGTGGCCTGCTGACCGGAGACGACCTCTCCACCTGGCAGCCGACGCTCGAGCGGCCGGCGACCTTCGACTTCCACGGCTTCACGGTCTGCAAGACCCAGCCGTGGGGCCAAGGCCCGGTCTTCCTCCAGCAGCTCGCGCTGCTTGCCGGCTTTCCGCTCGCCGACCTGACCGACGCCGAGTACGTCCACACCGTCGTGGAGTGCGCGAAGCTGGCGTTCGCCGACCGCGAGGCGCTCTACGGCGACACCGAGGTGCCGCTCGCCTGGCTCTTGTCGCCCGGCTACAACGACGAGCGCCGCCGGCTCGTCGGCGACGAGGCCTCGGCGGAGATCCGGCCCGGCGGCGGCCGCCTTCCCACCGTTCTCGAGGCCGAGGCGATGGTGGGCTCAGGCGAGCCGACGCCCGGCGACACGGTCCACGTCGACGTTGCCGACCGCTTCGGCAACCTCGTCGCCGCGACTCCGAGCGGCGGCTGGCTGCAGAGCTCGCCGACGATTCGCGAGCTCGGTTGGCCGCTCGGCACGCGCGCGCAGATGTTCTGGCTCGAAGAGGGCCTGCCGGCGTCGCTGGCGCCTCGGAAGCGTCCGCGCACGACGCTCTCACCTTCGCTCGCGCTCCGGCAGGGAGAGCCGTATCTCGCCTTCGGCACGCCAGGCGGCGATGCGCAGGATCAGTGGACGCTCCACGTCTTCCTCCGCCATGCGGTCTTCGGCGACGACCTTCAGGCGGCGATCGACGCGCCGTCGTTCCACACCGACCACTTCCACTCGTCGTTCTTCCCGCGTCAGGCGAGACTGCGGTCGCTCGCGCTCGAAGCGCGCTGGGGCGAGACCGTCGAGCGCAAGCTGAGCCGCCGCGGACACGACGTCACGGTCGCCAGTCCGTGGTCGCTCGGGCGGGTGAGCGCCGTCGCCCGCGAGCCCGACGGACAGCTGAAAGCGGCCGCGAACCCTCGCGGCATGCAGGGTTACGCCGCCGGCCGGTAGCGTCCGGCCGCGATTTGGATCCGACATGTACCGGAATTGGCGTTTGCGGGCCTCTAGTCGTTCATCTAGGATCCGAAAACTCGAAAAGCCACAAGGGAGTTCTGAAATGAGCACACCGGATCGGATCCAAACGCAGGCTGCCGACCTCGCACGTAGGTGGGCGGAGGAGGAGCGCTGGAACGGCATCGTGCGCACGTACGAGGCCGAAGACGTCGTCCGCCTCCGCGGCTCGGTCGTCCCCGAGCATACGGTCGCGCGCCTCGGCGCCGAGCGGCTCTGGCAGCTGCTCACGAGCGAGGACTACGTCCCCGCGCTCGGCGCCCTCTCCGGCGG
>WNFV01007083.1_pt1 | contig 17116 bp, 14 predicted proteins | sample 5400101 | NCBI WGS metagenome assembly WNFV01 (sample SAMN13153361, study PRJNA577476) | soil metagenome | isolation source: 115 cm soil or saprolite under grassland replicate 1 | place: USA:California | collected 2016-06-15
CTTCGAATCCTATTAGCACAACTTTAGGACACTACTGCGATGATGATGCCGGCGGTCGGTCAGATGACTGTGTGTTAACATACTCTGCAAAATTACTCGCTTAATTTTCTAGTTTTGATGGCTGACCTTCCTTCTAACGCGAACATGGAAAAGCTTGAGGCACTGGCGCCCGTCATCACTGCACCTATTCGCCACCACGTTTTCGTCTGTACCGGAAAATCCTGTTCGGCGGTTGACAGTGCACTCGTCAAAGCGGAATTTGAGCGCGAACTCCTCGCTCGCGGAATTCTGTTTGGTAAAGAGAAGAAGGGTAAGAATCCAAGAGGAAGCGTCATCTTGTCTGAGTCCAGCTCAGTAGGATTTTGCGCGATCGGAGCGGCAGTGATGGTCTATCCTGATGGCATTTGGTATGGACAGGTCCGAGCTGAGGATGTTCGGGAGATTGTGGAAGAACATCTGGTGAACGGACGCGTGGTTCAGCGCCTGGCTTTATTGCGGGTTCCATCAGAAGGAAGGCGGGATTCTACGGCAATTGATAGCTTTGATCGAGCGGATTGGGAAGCGTGAGGGCTTCAGAACAAATTGCTCATCCCGTTAGCTTTCTCTCCTAATCTTCTCCAGACCACTCTGCTAGTTGACGTTCCTGGATTGCCTCGAGTTCAGGGAGCGCCACCATATCCTTAGCACGGCCAGCGGTACGCTTTGCCACTATTAGTTTCTTGATTTCAAGAACTGGAAACGAATAGCCAAACAACTCGTACATAATTGCTCCGGAGATTACCTCCTCGTAAGAGCCCACTCCGCGCACTTCACCTAGCAGATCCAGATTTCCGGCGTCAGTTGTAAAGGTGAAATTCATACCTCGTCGCAAGGTCTCCACGTCCAGAATAAATGGCAGGTCGGGTGGAGCGTTACGTAGCTTCGCATTGACTGATAGGAGCGCTGTTGCTAACCTCGCCAGATTTTCCGCGTTTCTCGCATAGCAAACATCAAGATCGTTGGTAAGGATTGTCGAACCGTAGAGAGTTGCCGCCACTCCACCGATGATCACGCACTCAACTGCATGTTCGCCGAGCAGCCTGAGCGGCGCTTCAATTATTTTGATTATCGGCGGCGGCATCCCTTGGGCCCAATCTCCGCGCCGAGGCTTTCAGCCTCGCTACACCTATTATGAACTCGTCCAGTTTGCGAATTCTCTCCTCGGGAGTGAGACGCAGATTCTCAAGCGTCAGCGTCAAGTCTATTCCAAACTCAACCGCGTGCGCTGCCGCCGAACCGGGTGGAGGATTGAGGAAATAGTCTTCGTCTTCGACGTTCATGGTGAGAGTAGTATAGCACTTCAGACGAGGTCTCCATCCTGGTTGCCAGGGAAGACCGGGATTGTCTTTTCTCGTTACCGAATGCAGTACGGTTGGCTTCTGCGCCATCGGACCGGCGGTGATGGTCTACCCTGATGGAAATTTGGTTGCGCAAGTTCAGGCCAGCGATGTTCCGGAAATTGTGCAAGAACATCTCGTGAAGGGACGGGTGGTTGAACGACTGGCGTTGCTAAAAGTGCCGTCAGAAGGGAAGCAGGATTCAACGGGAATAGATAGAGTTGATCGAGCGGATTGGGAAGCCTGAAAGCTTTCTGTGGGGTTAATCCTTGACACGTTTTGGGTGCTTACTATCTGACCTAATTAAGCGTCGCACTGGGGAGTGTTTTAGTTAGTCGTTTGTTTTGACTTGCACTGACCGATTGGCCCGACACCAACAATGATTGAATCTTCGTCCGGGAGAGAGCACTATAAAGATCTGCACCTCGTTCAGAAAACGCCGCCATCGTGTTGCACGCTGTTTCCCTGTCCTTCGCCGTCGCGCATGGTAAGGCTTCACTGCGTTCTGCAACTTGGCGTCAAGGCTGTTTATTAATGCCTTGCGTCAGGTTGAAGGAGTGGACGAGCTGAGCTAAATCTGCAATCTGAATCTTGATTTTACCGTTTCATGACATTGTTGCTGCCCCCATTAGCGACCCAGATGTTAGCCCCATCAAAGGCGAGCTTTTCCGGAAAAGAACCAACAGGGTACGTGCCGAGGAGCGCGCCGTCGCTCGCCCGCAGCTTTGTGACATCGCTGCTATAGGCATTAGCGACCCAGATGTTCACGCCATCGAAGACGAGGCTTCTTGGGACGTTGCCAACTGCATAAGTGCCCAAAACTGTGCCGTCTGCTCGCAGCTTCATAACATTGTTGCTGCCTTCATTAGCGACCCACATGTTGGCGCCATCAAAGGTGATTCCATATGGATTAGAGCCCACCGTGTACGTGCCGAGGAGTGCACCGTCGCTCGCCCGCAGCTTCCATACATTGTTGCCACCGTGATTAGTGACCCAGACATTCGTTCCATCAATGGCAACCGAAAGTGGATTGGCGCCGACGGTGTAAGTGCCGATGAGTGCGCCATCGTTTGCCCCAAGCTTCATAATGTTGCCACCGCCGGAATTAGTGACCCAGATATTAGTTCCATCAAAGGCGATCCCAAATGGATTAGAGCCAACCGTATAACTGCCGATGAGTGTGCCGTCGCTCGCCTGTAGCTTCGATAAACTGCCGCTGCCGTAATTAGCGACCCACATGTTGGCCCCATCAAAGGCGATCCCAGTTGGAAGAGAGCCGACAGGGTACGTGCCGAGGAGTGCACCGTCGCTCGCCCGCAGCTTCATAACGTTGTCGCTGAGTTCATTACCGACCCACATGCTCGCCCCATCAAATGCTAAGGCTATTGGTTTATTGCCGACTGCGAAAGCGCTGGTTGTAGTGTTTGCATCGTACCAACGTAACATCGCAATCTGCTGCGTATTTGCTTTCGGAGGCGCGGTGGTCGCTGAGATTGTAAGCGTATTGCCGGAAGGACTGATCGTGACGTTATCACCTGCCGCCAGCGTCACAGTGTCAGCGACGCCGTTGATATTTCTTACGACCGTGCCAGCGGTTAACTTGTTTCCGTCAAGCGAGGCAATCCATGAAGGGTCCGAGTAACTGGCTGTTGTTACAACACCATTGGGCGTACTCACCACGGTCAGAGGTGAGCCGGTGCTTCCATTTCCACTCAACGTGGAATCGTGGTTGACATTGGATGAGATGTTCGTACTGCCACTGACAGTGAGATTGCCGTTAACCGTCACGTTGCCGTCGAACTGTCCAGCCGATCCGCCCATGTTAGAGACATGCAGCTTTGCCTGTGGTGTAGGTGTTCCAACTCCAACATTGCTGTTACTGGCAACGCGAAGAGACTCGTTGCCTTGAATCTGAAGCGAGATATAGCCCGGTGAAGGATTATTGCCGGCATAGGCGCCGTTGGTGTTGAGAGTAATAGCCCCGCCGGTGTTCGCCCCATACGCATGACCCGACGCAATCATTATGTCTCCTCCCGTATAATAACCGTCCCCATCGAGAGTAATGAAAGCACCGTTCACGCTGTTGTAGTCCGGGGCCGTTGCGCCGGCACTCAGCTTTACTGATCCACCTGGGTAGTAGAAACCACCAGGATCTAGAGAAAGGTATCCGCCGGTCGAACCCCCGTTGCCCGATGTCCCCTGAAATGTTAGGGGGGAGCCCGCCGTACCCGTTATTTTTCCGTTCTGAAGGTTTACGTTGGTTGTTGTGACCTGGGTCGCATTTATCGCGCCAGCAGAGAAGTTACCGGCCGAATCGCGTTTGACGATTGCGTTCGCGGTATTCGCGCTGGTTGCGCCATTCGTCGCATCTATCGCACTCGCGACACTAGCCGCATTCCTGCCGCCAACAAACGATACGACGGTCGCATTCTGTGCTCCGGTAACATCACCAGCGAGAGAGCCCGTAAAGTTGGTTGCGGTATCTGCCGTTGTCGCGTGAATAGCGTTGGTAGCCGTGAGGTTTGCAGCACCAGTTACGCTGAGGTTTCCGTTGATCGTCACATTGCCATCGAATCGTCCCGCATTGGTACCGACCACGTGAAGCTTTGCCTGTGGCGCTGAGGTGCCAACGCCGACGCTGGCGTTATTTCCCAATACAACTGAGTTATTCTGAGTGACTACCGCATTGGCTCCAAGTGCAGTGGCATTGGTGATGCCCGATGCTCCGTTTGAGTTAGCACCAATGAACGTGTTGTTTAGTTCCGTGGTGTTGGATAGGCCAGAGCTGACTCCGAAGAAGGAGTTGCTGCCGCCTGTCGTATTGTTGAAACCGGCGTTGCTTCCGAAGAAAACATTGCCGTTGGCTGAAGTTGTGTGGTAACCGGCCCCGCTTCCAAAGAAAGTATTATTGTTCCCTATGGTATTCAGATTTCCTGCGACAACGCCAAAAAAAGAATTGGATTGGCCCGTTGTATTTGAGGAGCCTGCTTGTAGGCCGAAGAAAGAATTGGAAAAGCCTGAGGTGTTGGAGAAGCCGGCGGAGAACCCGAAGAATGAGTTTGTGTTCCCAGTGGTGTTAAAACGACCTGCGTTGCCACCGAAGAAGGAGTTTCTATCGCCGGTCGTGTTGCTGCTGCCGGCAGTAAAGCCTGCGAACAGGTTAAGTCTGGCTAAGTCGGCGCTCAGCACTCTGTTGCCTCCAATGTTGTATTGTGATGTTGTATTTATAGGGCCTGTGGTTGTCAGCCCGCCACCGACTGCGAGCTTGTCACTCGGATTTGTGACATTGATACCTATGTTGCCAGCACTCTCGGTGATCACAGAATCTCCGATTATGCCGATGCCACTCTTGCTTACGCCAGCCCACTTTGTGACCCGTCCGACGGTTGATGGAGTCTGCACTGATGGTGGATCGGGTTTTGTGATTGGAGTCGGTGTCGGAGTTGGCGTCTGCGCACTGGCCCATACAGATGTGAGCGTCAACACGATAATTGCGGTAAAACATTTTGACATGACGCGCAACTGGTGTCGCAGTCTCCGGTATGCTTGTGTATGCATTTAAAACCTCCTGGTAGACATTTAAGATCGATAACGTAAGAGGCCGCCGGCGCGGACTTCCGCGGCGACGGCCTCCGAGTGGTTCGGTCAGCCGAAAATGTTTATTGTGAAAACTACGTCTTAAGTTATGACTAACTCATGACGCGAACTTGACCTTCTTCTTGATTACCTCTGCAAGGACCGGCAGCCCGTCCTGAATCTTCAACAACTCGATCTCACCGTGCTGCAACTCTGCGCAGTAGCGGACAAACGCGCGCCAGGCGGGATGAAGCGACTTGTCGGGGACACATTCTTCTCTCGTTAACGCTCCCGCGAGTTTGGATTGATCGCTTCTATCTCTCATCGTTCTTGAGAATTATACTTGTCAGCCGGCTCTGAATTTTCATCTATTCGACCTCAGTTCTTTCCGTAATCGGCAGCAAGCCCAAGCTCACGGTAAGTACCTTGAGACGAACATGTAGGAACCGACAGGGCCAACGCCAACAATCTTTCCATCGGTTGGTTGCACAACGACGGCAGCTCCGTCACCACCATTCGCGGTCACATCCACGGCCACTACACCATTGCCTAACAATCCGAACGAAGCGTCACGACTTCCATCAACATTGAACCTCATAAGCACCACGTGAAGAGCCTTCCTATCGAGACCGCTGATGTAGGCATTGTAGGCATTTCCAAAAGTCAGAATCTTGCCGTCAGCCTGAAAAGCCAAACCATAGAAATTATTAATACCGCCGTAAATATCCACGACCTGTTTGCCGCCCGAAAAGCTCCCGTCGAGGCCTCCATCCTGCGTGTAGCGTACAACGGCGGAATCACTAACATATGCGCCACAGGGGCTACCCGAATTAATATTCCCAACTGCAACGATTCGGTTACCGGAATCGACTTGTATCTTCATGAGTCGATCATCCAGCCCGGTGAAATCAGTCGTCACGATGCCGTTGGTTCCGAAAGTTGTGTCTGTCGAGCCGTCGGGCCTGAGCCGCATCAGACTCCAATCTAGATAACCATTCGAATTAGCTCTGGATGTACCTCCGACTACAATCCTTTCCTCGCCAGTGACGGCAGGCACTCGCTGAAAGGCAAGACTCTTGCCGCTGCTGGTACCGTTTTTTCCACCGCTCGCATTTACTACCAGCTTAGCACCCGAGCCAAAGCTGGAATCGAGCGAGCCATTCGAGTTCAAACGCGCAACGCCAAACTGATTATTCGCGCTTCCGAAGAGAACCAGTTTCCCGTCTGACTGTTGTCCGAGGTCATATCCTGCAGCGCTATACCTGCTACTGAAATTCACTCTGACGATCCCGCCGCTGCCGAAAGTGGAATCGAGTGTGCCGTCAACGTGGTATCGAACTGCGGCCATATCCTGGCTGTTGTTGGCTGCCCCGCCAACGACGATTTTGCCGTCGGGTTGCAGGAGCACCGCTCTAGCCCAATCGCTGACGCTGGTGACGGCCGTCACCGTATAGCCAAGACGAAGTAGCGGATTGAGTGGGTCTGGGTCGCCAAAAGAGGTGTCGAGGCTGCCGTCGGCGTTAAAGCGGAGCACGACGAAGTCGTAGCCGGTGGATGCGGAATTAGCCTGTGCAGCGACGACGATTTTACCGTCGGGTTGGATCACGACTGCATTCGCTCCTTCTCCTGACGTCGGAAGATCTGTCGTCACAAAGCCATTGCCCCCGAAGGTGGTATCAAAACATCCGGACGCAAAGTCGTAGCACTTGCTGTCGCTCGTCGGGGCAGGTTGCAAAGCCGGACATGCCGCCTGGCCTTTTGCGGTAACCGCAAACAACTCAGTCCCTTTGCCACCGCGGCCATCGGAGTTCAGGACCTGAATATCGAAGTTCGCTATGACAGCCGTATCGGAAACGGTGATGTTGGCGGTCAGCTCGGTGCTGCTGACGAACGCGGTGGAGTTGACTGTTACGCCGCCGGGATCGGTCGTGCCGGTCACGAACCACTTCGCCTTAGCGCCATTCTTGAAGCCCTTGCCTGTTACTTTCACGTTCAGGTTTATCGTGCCCTGTTCGGCCGCTGGAGGATCAGCAGCATTCACTTGAATCTGCTGCGCCTCGGCGGTTTGACTGTTGGCGCTAAGAAAAATGACTAATCCAAGTGCGAGACACACTAAGATGACGCGGGGGGTTGTTTTAGGCATCATTTTTTCTCCGGGGGTCGTTTGTCCCAGTCGCCGGTCGTGGGAGTAATTTAAAAAGTTCGCTGTGTTACACGGACACGCGCTCGGGTTTTCCGCTCTGTTTTAATTATGTATGCAAGAACCAATCTTTCATTTCGCCTGTTGCCCAGGGCGGGTCACTTCATCTCTCCAACCAGGACGAAGGAACCCCAGTAGTACGGGTGTGCGTAAGGCCCGCTGGCTGCGCGCATTTTGCGTTGAGCCCGCGCCAGCGCAGTGGCCTTGTCGGTTTGGCGCAAGTGGCCGTAGAAGCTGTGCATCATCGTCCCCGCAGAACGGTCGTTGACCTCCCACAGACTGGCCAGCACCGAAGGCGTGCCCGCAAACAGAAACGCGCGGGTGAGACCTACAAGATCGTCGCCGGCGGGAACCTCGGTGAAATATCCGCTGCCAAGCGCCGTGTCGCAGGCGCTGAGCGTGACTAGTTTCGCGTTAAGTTTTAGGCCGAGGATCTCGTGCACTTCCATTCGCCCATCCTCTTGAGCATCCGGTTCCAGCATAACGCCCGAGAGAAGGGGATTGAGCTTATTGAAGTATCCGTGTGTTGCCAGATGGATAACATCGTACTGACCTGCGAGGCGCTTGAACGAGCTTTCGGTGGCTTGAGTACCAACCAGCACCTTATGTTGCTGTGGAAAGAAATTGGAAACGTCTTGCGACTCCTGGCGGGCATACATCAATCGAGTGTTGGCGGGCGCCAGGGCCAAGACCGACCTTGCGGCTCCGCGTCGGTCGTCCTGATAAACGAGAGCTGCCGCAGCCGGCAAATACGCCAGCGTGTAGTCTTCAATCAGCACCTTGTGCCGGTTACCCGAGTGGGCCAGTAGTGCCGCAAACGGCACGTAATGAAGCGCGGCGTGAGGAACGATGTAGAGGCGATTCACATCGCGCAGCCATCCGGCGGCCTCGACAGGCCCGATCAATACTTTGTACAAACTGGCGGCTGGCAGTTGCCACTCATTTGTGTTCTTGCGCAGCACTAGATCACGCAGCAGCTCAACTTTGGCTTGTAGGTCCGCTGAGCGAATAGGCACTGTGCTCGCGTGCAAGCCATCAGAAGTGAGGACAAAGATTACCAGGTTGTCTCGAGCGAGCACGTACTCAATCAACGCTGTACCACGAGCGAGTTGCCTCTGCACTTCGATCGTCGAGGGCACCGTCAACGCGCGCACTGACGCATAGACCTGGTCTGCCGGCAGAAGATCATCCAAAAAATTCTGGTAGTCGCGTTCGGCTTCTATCAATTCGTTTGAGAATACCTCGAAGGCCTGGCGTTTCTGTTCCGGGCGCGGCTTGGAACTCTCTTCCTCAATTTGACGTTGCAAGTCGCGAATACGGCTCCGAATTGTGGCTTCAGTCTGACGTTGGACCTCGCCGCGTATGGGCGGCTGTCCACGATCCAGCAGCTCAAGATAACTACGCGCACGCAGGCGCTCGGCGAAGCTGAAAGCCTCATTAACGCGTTTCAGTTTCAGGAGCAACTCCACCAGCGCCACATAGACCTGGTATTTGTCTTCGATGTAACCAGCCCGAAATCGTTCCTCCCGTAGCTCACTACGGACCGACTCAATAGTTCTGACGGCGTTTTGATAAGCTGCAAGCGCTTCCTCGTTCCGTTGCCGGGTTTCGAGAGACTGACCACGTCCGTACGCCAACCGCCAGATGATCTCGGGATCAGCCGTCTCGCGTTCTATCTCTTCACCCGACGAAAAATACTGGAGTGCTTCCTCGTCGTGGCTGCGCGCACGTTCTATTTCGCCCTGCGCATACATGGCTTCCAATTCGAGCGGCCGCGCCTCAATGGCTTCAGCGATCTCACGAGCCTGTTTCGCTTCTTGCGCCGCCAGATCGAGTTGCTTCAAATCGCGATAGGTAAATGCGAGTTGAATGCGCGCTGTTGCCGTGCTGGCGCGATCCTTCATTTCAATAGCTCTGGCCAGGGCATCTTTATAGAGCGCAGCGGCTTCATTGAATCTCTTCCGCCGCCATTCAAGATTACCCAGGGAGATGAGATTTACGGTGAGGCCGCGCGCGTGGCCGATTGTGCGTGAAAGGTCGAGCGCGCGCCGAAAATCTTTCTCCGCTGAAGCGCTGTCACCCAGACGGACTTCAAGCGCTCCCAGGTCATTCAGGGCTTCGATCAATGGCTGGTTTAATTCCGCCCGTTCGTAGGTTTGCAGAGCCCGACGATATTGGCTGAGTGCTTCGGTATACTTTCCCAGCTGCACGAACGCGCTCGCCTTTCCTTTTTGCCAGAGCGCTTCTTCTTTCTTTAGAGAAGCCTCGCGCGCTAGTTGAAGCGCCCGATCAAAATACTGGATAGCTTCGCCGATGCGTCCAAGGCCCAGGTAGCAAAGGGCGATGTTTCCGAGATCCAGACTGGTTTCAGCCTTCAGTTTTAAGCGTTCGTCTATCTCCAGTGCCTGCTGGTAATGACTCAGTGCCTCTTTGTATTCTCCGAGCAAGAGATTCGTGCCGCCGAGATTACCGATTGCATCACTGATACCGCGCTCAAAGCCGGTTCCCTTGTAGAGCTCGAGGGCTTGCCGATACTCGTCGAGCGAGCCCCGGTACTCTCCGAGCTCGTCTTGCACCAGGCCCAGGTTGTTATGAGCTGAGGCTTCCAGCACACGGTCGCCCAATTGATTGCCAAGCGCGATGGCCTCATTGAAAAACTCAATGGCCTGGGGATACTGGCCCATCTCCCAGTGGAGCAGACCGAGATGACTAAGCGTCTTGCCTTCCTCAATGCGGTCGCCCAGTTTTTGTTTCATCGCCAGGGCTTGTTTGAGATATTCGAGGGCTTTCGCATGATCGCCGAACTTTTTATAGCAGTTGCCGATCAAGCCCAACGTTACAGCCTCGGCTCTTTCATCCTTGCCCTGGCGGAAGAGCGCCAGTGCTTTTTCAAACTCGGGAAGTGCAACGCGAGCGCCCTGTTCTGAATACAACTGGCGAGCATGGGCCAGGACCTCGCTGGCTTTTTGTGTTGCCGCCGACGGCTGAACGCCGGTGGGTGAAGAGCTCAGTGCCGTCGTTTGAGCATTCGCCACTGCGACCAATAACAAATGGCCGGCCAACAAAAGGACAGACGCTGGGACAAGTTTCTTGAGCACGTGCGGATTCTATTGCTGATCAAAGATACTGGAGACTTCCGGCTTTGCTTTCAGCTCCGTAGGAGCGCGATGTTTATAGCTTGAGACGGCAGCAAGTTTACCAAGCTCCGTAGGAGCGGCAGTTGAATTACATTGCGCTCCTACGGAGCCGGATCAAGTTGAACCATCGTTTCTGTAAACATTAGGTGCCTACGACACCAGGGCGTTATTTGGTCATTGACTCATGCGTTCGGCACGAATCCTCAGTTGCAAACTAACTATTTCTCGGCGACTCGGAAACCTATGACGCTGGACTTCGCAGCTTTGCCCTGACGCAAATGCGCACGAGCAACCACGAAGTATTTTGTTCCCGGCACAAGCGGAACAGTGGAGCTAAGCTTCAGCTTAGTGTCCTCGGTCTGTCCTTCAAACACAAGGTCGCCTTCAGCTGACATAACCCGCACTTCGTAAAAGATGGCTTCGGATACTGGCTGCCAACGAACCTCGAGGTCTTCGCGGCGAACGACTGCACCATCGCGTGGCGAGGTCAATTTCGGAACAAAATCTCCTGCGGTCATGCCGCGCACCACGGGCTTCTCGGTAGATTTCGCTTTCGGTGTTTGCGCTGGTTGCGTGGGTTCCGGCGACAACGTGGGTGAGGGAACTGCTATCCGGGGCGAGGTAATCGGCTCGAGCGAAGTTTGCTGGGCCAGGAGCGTTTCGCTGGGACGGGAACCTGAATCCAGCGTGCGCCGTTGGAGGGCAATAACAACAACCAGAAGAGCGAGACATGCGACGGCCCCACTGACTGCCACCCAGCGCCATCCCCAGTTGATACCTTTGCTGGGCTTCCGAGTCACCAGCTTGCGCGCTCCTGAGAGCAGGTTTGCAGGCACTTCCTCGGAGTTCGGCCAATCCGCAGATTGCGTGAGGAAAGCCACCTGGCTGAGACAGAAATCACAGTCGCCAATATGCGCTTCTATGGAATTCCTGGTTGAGCTGCTAAATTTCTGACCCACGTAGGCCGCCAGTTGAATTTCATCAGGGCAGCGCCAGCCACGACGCCTGGCTCGGCTGGGTCTAGCTTGTAGCAGTTTCTTAACCTCTGATTCTTCCATTTGTTGGAAATGCAACCTCTATGAGTCTTTCACGGACAGTCGCCGTGCTTTTCCGCAAAGTCGCTGGATTACTCGAACTCTTGCCGCAATTTTCCCAATACAGTTTTAATCTGTCTTTCAACTCGCTGCGCGTTGCCAAGATCAAGTAGTTTTGCTACCTGCTCCAGCGTTAACTCTTGTTCGAATCTTAGGCGTATGAGCAACCGTTCGCGCGGTGGCAGGCGATCAAGCGCTCGCCTTAGGGTGGTCGCCCTTTCCCTTAAAAGAGCGTTAGCTTCAGGACTCGGCGCCGCATCAGGAACATTGGCGTGAGCAACAGTTTCATCGAAGCTTGCAGGTGTCTGACTCGCTTGTCGGGAAATGCGAGCATCAAGCAGTCGGCGCTGCTTCGTAGTCAACTCCTGTTCGATTCGGGCGCTGCGTTCAGCGAGTTGCGCATGCGTCATGTCGGGGAAGGTCGAGCGCAGCGATTGAAATGTCTCGTCGAAAGAGAGTCGACGTTCGTACAGGCGGCGAAAGACCTCCTGGTCCAAAGCTGAAAGACGGGAGATGGACTTGAAAAGGCGATACCTGCCAAACTGCGTGCGCCGCCAATCCAGGCAAAGATTTCGCACGACAGCGCGCAGCCAGGTCGAAAAGACTGCAGGACCCTGTGGTCGAAACTTTCGTAATCTTAGGAGAGAATTCGCGCTCAGACGCTCACAGACAAACTGAAAGCAATCGGCAACGACATCGGAATCACCTTCGACGTGCCGAACGACCTGAAGGATAGTAGCTGAGTACTCATCAAGGAACAGTCTCCATGCCTCTTCGAGGTTGCGTGAGCTTATCTGTCCAAGAAGGCTGTCGAAGGATTGTTGCGGCATTGGTTCGAGTGTGCCGAATTGCCAAGACCCTACTGCTCTTAGTCAAATCGCGAAAAGAAAGTCGGCCTTTTGAACCGTGGATGCAAGTCACTCTATTTGCTAAGGACTTGGATGCCTTGTTCGTGTGTCTTTTTAGGAGGAAAACTCGACTTCGGCTTCTGGGCCTAAGAGAATTCTCGCAGTGTCGCAGCGCTCCGGGCGTATGAGCGGCCGATTGTACTACCGAGGTGCCCCCTTTACTAGAGGGAAAATCGTAAGTTGGCTCGGTCCTGAAAAGACGCAGTAGCGATCCTCCGAAACCGATGTTTGAGGAGATTTATGATGTTTGAATCTGCTAATTAGTGGGACCGTGGTTGTTCCTATGACGCTGCATCTGCTATGGCCTTTGATTTCCAGCGCAGCACGGGCTTCCGAGCGGCAGCAGCTTCGTCGAGTCGGCCGATGCGAGTTGAATGAGGGGCTTTCAATACGAGATCAGGATCTTCGACGGCTTCGCGCGCGATCGAGCGCATGGCATCTATAAACTGATCCAGTTCCTGCCTTCCGACGGATTCCGTCGGCTCGATCAACATCGCTCCCTGAACAATTAACGGAAAATAAATCGTCATCGGATGAAAGCCGTAATCGATCAGGCGCTTGGCGATGTCAAGCGTGTGCACGCCTTTCCGAGTTTGTCGCTTATCTGTAAAAACCACTTCGTGCATCGGCGGACTATCAAAGGGTTTTTCGTAATCGCTGGTTAACCCATGGGCGATGTAGCGAGCATTGAGGACCGCTGCTTCAGTTGCTTCGCGCAATCCGTCGTATCCGTGAGTCTGAATGTAAGCCAGAGCCCGCAGCATCATTCCGTAGTTACCAAAGAATGCGGGTAGTTGAAATCAAGTTTGAAAACAGAGTCTGGGGTCCGGAGTCCGGAGTCTGGAGTTCGAACCTCGTCGCCGATGCTTTGGGTTCGGATGATTCTCGGGACCGGCAAAAATGGTTCGAGTTCCTTCGTGCAACAGCAGGGGCCGCAGCCCGGACCGCCACCACCATGCGGCGTGGAAAACGTCTTGTGCAAGTTGAGATGGATGACGTCGACGCCCATGTCACCCGGCCGCGCCACGCCTACCAGCGCGTTCATGTTGGCGCCGTCCATGTAAACAAGTCCGCCCGCCTCGTGCACGATCCGGCAAATCTCCTGGATGTTCTTTTCGAAGAGCCCAAGCGTGTTGGGGTTCGTTAGCATGAGCCCGGCAACGTCGCCAACCGCACACACCTCGCGAAGGTGATCGAGATCCGTCAGGCCTTCAGGAGTAGAGCGAATAGTTTTAACCGAAAAGCCGGACAAATGAGCTGACGCTGGATTGGTCCCGTGCGCGGAATCAGGAATCAGCATCGTGCGACGTTTGGCAGACACCTCGGCACCATCGCGCGCATCGATGTGGGCGCGGATAATCATCACGCCGGTCATCTCACCGTGAGCGCCCGCCGCAGGTTGCAGTGAAATTCCGGGCAGCCCCGTTATCTCCGCCAAGTCCTCTTGCAACTTGTAAATGACTTCGAGCGCGCCCTGCGCATCTTCCGCTTCGCATAGCGGGTGGAGTGCGGCGAAGCCGGGAATCCGCGCGACCTTTTCATTCAAACGCGAATTGTATTTCATCGTGCAGGAGCCGAGCGGGTACATGCCTTGATCGATCGAGAAGTTCCAGGTAGACATGCGCACGAAGTGGCGAATCACATCGACCTCACTTACTTCCGGCACACCTTCCAGATCGTCGTCCGGCCGGGTTGTGAACGTTCAAAGATTAGAGCTTCGTTCGGGTTGATATGGGCAGTAACTTTGGTGATGTTGGATGTCATGAAACCGGTGTGTAGCCTCTACGTCTAAGCCTTGGTTTTACGCATTTCTTTTGGGAAGGTTTGCGCTTTAGCCGCCTGGGGTTGCCGTACGAATCAACCAGTACAGCTGGCGGAGCTTTAAGAATTATCGGTGTCGTACATGATGCAGTCGTCGGGCAATCCCTATTAAATCCACCAATACTTACGGTCGCTGTCACAGGTTGACCGTCGCTCGGCAGGCTGACCTTGATGTCCTTTGTTCCTTGACCCTCAATAATACTTCCCGCGGATACCTCCCAATTGTAGGTCAGAACCAGACTGGGATTAAGATTGTTAACTGTTGCCGTAAACGTGATCGATTTCCCAACATCGCCAGGACAAGAAACGCTGATAGTGGGGCAAGGATTATTATGTTGAGTAGACTTGTCTCCTCCCAGCGAAATTCCACCCCTAATCGCCGGAATTTGTGCGGGTCCGGTTACAAGGGTAACTAGTGTGCAGACACAAAGAGCCGGCAGGTATGTAGAGCTGATCATAAAGGCCTCGCTGTAGATTCAATCCCCTCGACTAGCGCATCAATCTGAGCGCGTGAATTCATTTCTGTAACGCAAACGAGAAACTCATTCGGTCTATCAGAGTAGTAGCGAGATAACGCGAGCCCTCCGGTGACGTTTCTTTCCGATGCTAAACGCGAGAGCAATTCCTTTGCGGCCACCGGCGCGTGCACCACGAACTCATTAAAGCGCGGGCCAGTGAAGGGAACTGAAAACCCTTCAAGTTCACTTATTCGCTTAGTCGCGTACGCAGTTTTTTGTGCACACTGCATGGCAACTTCCTGAATCCCACGCCGTCCCATTGTTTCCAAATAAACTGTCGCCGCCAGAGCAATCAGCCCTTCATTGGTGCAGATGTTTGAAGTTGCCTTCTCGCGCCGAATGTGTTGCTCGCGCGTTGCGAGCGTCAAAACGAAGCCGCGGCGTCCTTCCTGGTCATAAGCTTCACCAACTAAACGCCCGGGAATCTGGCGCGCATACTTCTCGCGCGTGGCGAACAAACCGACGTATGGACCACCAAACGACAGCGGTATGCCAAACGACTGGCCTTCCGCGACTACGATATCTGCACCACACGCTCCCGGCGATTTAAGCAAACCAAGCGAGATAGACTCCGTGATCGCCACGATAAGGAGTGCGCCGACTGCGTGTGCCTTTTCGGCAAGGGCAGTAACGTCCTCGATACAGCCAAAGAAGTTTGGCGACTGAACTACCAGGGCCGCGGTCTTGTCGTCGAGCAAGTTTTTAGGATCTGATGTCTGGCCGGTTTTTGAATCAACCAGCGCATGCACCAGCTCAATACCTGCGTGCTGGACATAGGTAGTGATTACTTCGAGATACTCCGGGTGTATCGCGCCGCAGGCGACCACTTTTGATCGTTTGGTAACTCGCTCTGCCATTAATACTGCTTCGGCAAGCGCAGTTGATCCGTCGTACATGGAAGCGTTGGCCACTTCCATCCTGGTCAACTGGCAAACAAGCGTTTGGAATTCGAAGATTGTCTGCAGCGTGCCCTGGGATATCTCCGGTTGATAAGGAGTGTAAGCCGTGAAAAACTCGGAACGGGAAATGATGTGATCAACCACAGTCGGGCTGTAATGCTGATAGGCCCCCGCGCCCAGGAAGCTTGTTCTTTGTGCCCCCGGATTGCGGGCTGCAAGTTCCTCAAAGCCAGAAAGGAGTTCGATCTCTGAGAGAGCGTTGGTGGTATTTAGATTACGTGATAACCGTAATTCTTCAGGAATGGAATCGAACAATTCTGCCGCCGAGTTTAGGCCGACATGGTGAAGCATCTCGGTCCGCTCTTCGGGCGAGTTGGGAATGTATCGCAATTTTACTCTGTCTCAGCTTTCGTGAAATCTTCATATTCGGCCGCTGTCAAAAGACTGTCGACTTCACCAGGATTCGACATCTGCACGCGAATCATCCAACCCTCGTAATAGGGGTCTTCATTCACCTTTTCCGGAGTGTCCGCGAGCGCTTCGTTGATGGCAACTATTTCGCCAGACACCGGAGAGAACACTTCGGAGACTGCCTTGACTGACTCAACTGATCCAAAGGATTCGTTGGCGGCAAACTCATCACTCACTTTGGGCAATTCGACATAAACAACATCGCCAAGCGAATTCTGAGCGTAGTCGGTGATCCCGACGACGGAAACGCTGCCCTCCACTCGAACCCACTCATGGTCTTTGCTGTAATGTAGATCGTCAGGGATGTTAGCCATGATTCCTCCGCAATTTTCGGTGTTCAGTTTTGAGTTTTCAAACTTGCGTCTTCAGTCGTTCGGTTAACCGAAAACTGAAAACCGGCTACTATTTTACTCGTTTGTAAAAAGGTGTCTTCACAATTTGGGCGCCTACAAGTTTGCCGCGAACGTCGATTTGAATTTGCTGACCGTCGTTCGCGAATTCAGTTGGAACGTATGCCATGCCGATATTCTTCTTCAAGTAAGGAGCTGGACTTCCCGACGTAACCTTGCCCAGCCGCTTGCCAGCGACCAGCACGTCCTGTTCATCCCGCGCAATTCCTCGCTCAGTTACTTCAAAGCCAACCAACCGCCTGCGCACACCTTCTTCCTTTTGCCTGGCCAGCGTGTCACGACCGATGAAGTCGTCCTTGTTTAGTTTGCAGATCCAGCCGAGGTCGGCTTCCAGCAGGGTAGTAGTTTCATCAATTTCGTGCCCATAAAGCGCCATGCCTGCCTCGAGCCGCAGTGTGTTGCGTGCCGCCAGGCCGCAAGGAAGCACACCCTCGTCTGACCCGAAATTTCCAGCGTCAAGGAGCTTATTCCAAATTTGTTCAGCCTTATCGGCACCGGCGTAAACTTCGAATCCATCTTCTCCGGTGTAACCAGTGCGCGAGACAATCGCCGCCACACCGTCAACCCGTCCTTCGATGAAGTGATAATACTTAATGTCGGAGATCGGCAGCTCAGTCAAGCGGGCGAGAATACCGAGTGCATCCGGACCCTGAAGCGCCAACTGACAATAATCGGAGCTTACATTCTCGAGTTGGACCTCTTCGTT
>WNFV01009639.1_pt1 | contig 17114 bp, 14 predicted proteins | sample 5400101 | NCBI WGS metagenome assembly WNFV01 (sample SAMN13153361, study PRJNA577476) | soil metagenome | isolation source: 115 cm soil or saprolite under grassland replicate 1 | place: USA:California | collected 2016-06-15
TACAGCTGAGGCGCGGCAGTCCTAAGACGCGCTCGGCCCAATACTGTTGGCGGCCATATTCATTGTCCATCTGGTCCATCCAGTTGGGCACCCACCCGAGCTGCACTTCGGCGACGTAAATTTTCAGCTTGGGAAATCGGTCGAAGGCGCCGCCCCAGATCATCTGCACGACTTGTCTGCTGCCCCGAAAACCATATTTGTTAAAGCGCTCGATGACGTCCGGCACATGGTGCTCGGGGTCAGTCTGGCGCGGGTACTTGAACGATGGACCGGCGACAGCAGGCTGACCGCGGCCGCGCCGGGGAAAGCCGAACTCGACATGAATCGTGAGCGCCATATTCAGATCGACGACCGCGGCCCAAAACCGATCGTCTCCCGCGGTCGGATAACGATTGCCGGCGGGAAAGTTATCGATGGCAACAGCCTTGAGACCGATCTTCGTGCAGTGATCCAATTCGGCGACCGCGTCATCGATATTCGTAATAGGAATCACTCCCACTCCGATCAGCCGTTCCGGCGAGCAGGAGCAATATTCTTCCGAAAGCCAATCATTATATGCGCGCACGACCGCTTTGTAGGCATCGTCATTTCCAATGCCGCGCCAAAATCCCGGGCCGACGTTGCCGGGAAATAAAACTTCGGCGTCGACGCCGTCCTTGTCTTGCTCCCGCAAACGTTGTTCCGGCGAGCCGGTGCCTGGAGAGCTCTCGTAGTTCTCGCCGGGCAACGGGTCAAACGGCCGGCGCTCTTCGTACGGCAGGCCGCAGGAGATGTTCGAGATCAATCGCTCCAATGGTTGCCCTTCTTGCAGCACCGCCAACGTTCCGTCTTCGAGCGTGATGACTTTCGGCGCTCGATCGCGATACTTCACCGCCACGCGTTTCGCATAGCGATCGGGGCGGATTTCCAGGTGGGAATCGGCTGAAATGCATTTATACTTCATATTTCCCTCGCAAAATGAATCAGCGCTCGAATTACACCCGCCGCCGGACGTTGTCAACGCTCGGTCGTTCATTCGCCATAGCCGTGTGAATTCAGCTTGGATTATTCGCATCCAACCATTTACGGTTGACGTGTAAGGGCGACCGGCCGGTCGCCCCTACAATTACATCGCGCGAAAACACCAAGAATGTACGGTGCGCCGCGCGCACCTTCCGATCCATACGGTCCTTCGTTTGACCGCACGGTTGGCCAGAGTAGAATGAGACACTTCTCGTTGTGACTCGGAGGAAAGGATGGACAGAAGTCGCCTGTCAAAAAAGCGTCGTCGCGTTGCACTGGGTTTTACCACGGCTTTGATCGCCACCATCGCAAGCGGGATAACCAATGCCGCTGAGACCTCGAAGCCGATGCCCCTGCGCGTGGCCTACAGCGCCATTACCGTCAATCAAGCCATCCCATGGATCGCATACGAAGCCGGTCACTTCAAAAAACATGGGCTCGACGTCGAGCTCATTCATGCGAGCAGCATCACCGCACTGCAGGCATTGCTCGCGAATGAAGTTTCGATAGCCCAATCGGTCACCGACGCTTGTGTCAGCTCGAATCTGAGCGGCGCGGATACTCTTTTCTTGGGCGCCATCCTCGACAAACCACTCTACAGTTTCATCGTCAATCCGAAGATCAAGACCCCGCAGGATTTAAAAGGCAAAAGGGTCGGCGTCACGCGCTTCGGCGCCACTCCCGACGCCCTCGCCAGGGCCATGCTCAAAATGTGGAATCTCGACCCGGCGACCGACGTGATGATGGTGCAGCTCAACGAAATGGGTCTGCTGGTTCAAGGTTTGGTCAACAACGTGATCGATGCCGCGCCGATCTCGATTCCGAGTAACATTCGCGCCAAGAATCTCGGCTTCACCGAGCTCTTCGACATGACCAAGATCGGCAAAACTTACATCACCGGAACCGTGGTCACGCGCAAACGCTTTATCGACGGCCAGCGCGACACCGCCAAACGTTTCATGCGCGGTTTTCTCGGCGGGATGAAAACTTATCTCGAAGACGAGGACTTTAGCATCAAAGTGATTCAGAAATGGACGCGGGCGAAAAACCGCGATGAAATACGGGAAGCCTACGCCTTGCAGGCAAAGAACATGCTGCGTATCCCGCGCACTTCGATCGAAGGCGTCAAGACAATTCTTGAAGGCATGGAAAAACTTCCGGGAGCCAAAACCGCCGACCCGCGACGCTTCATTGATTCGACGATCCTTGATGAACTCGAGAAGGAAGGCTTTCTTAAAACGCTGTATAAAAACTGAGCGGAAAGGAATGCTCGGTACGCCACTTCATAAGACTGCGTCACAATGACGAATTTGGTAGGGTTGTTATTCTGAACGAAGTGAAGAATCTCGACCATCCTTGGTTACAAAAGGCGAGATCCTTCGGCTTCACCTCAGGATGACATTGCGCCCACTCCCGATACGGGAAAGGAATAAGCACCGTGCCGTTGAAACCGTCGATCGTTATTTCCTTGTTGTTACTGAATTCGTTTTTGCCGGAGGCTCCACTAGCACAAACTCTTAAAGTTCCCTACGTCTCAATTTCTGGCTTTCAAGCACCGGTTTATCTCGGCGAGCGCGCCGGTTTGTTCAAGAAGAACCAACTGGAAGCTCAACTAATCTACATGCCCGGCGGTTCGTTGATCGTGCAGACTCTGCTCTCAGGCGATGTTGGGATCGCCAGCCTTGCCCCGCCGTCCGCAGTCGCCGCGTGGGTGAAAGGCGCCGAACTGGCGCTGGTTGCCGGCGGCATCGAGCGCGCGCTCAACGTACTCATGGTCAATCGCAAGATCAAAACACCCGCCGACCTCAAGGGCAAACGAGTGGCGATCAGCCGTTTCGGCTCGCTATCGGACATTTCGCTGCGCGATGCCTTGGCGTTTTACAACCTGAAAGCCAATCAAGACGTTTCGGTCGCACAAATGGGCGGTCTCGGCGAGCGCATGGTCGCGCTCACGTCCGGTGTGGTCGATGGCGCCATTCTAAACGTTGATCAGGTTTTTCAAGCAGAGAAGTTGGGCTTTCATATTTTGATCGATCTCCGCAAGTTGCCGTTGACCTACTCGACCCAGGGTATCGTCGTCAGCAAAGATTTCCTGCGCGCTCAGCGCTCCGCTGTCAAGCGTTTTTTAAGAGTTTACATCGAAGGCATCAAAATTTTTAAGACCGAAAAGGAATTCTCGATGCAAACGTTGGGCAGATATATCAAAACCAGCGACCGAGACATTCTGTCCAAGACCTATGCCGTTTACCGAGAGGCTTGGGAGAGCGTGCCGATCGTCAGGCGCGAGGGCATCCAGCAAGCATTGGACATCATTCCGGAAGCCTCAGCCAAGAGCGCAAAGCTGAATCTCGACAATCTCATCGACAATTCGCTGATTCAAGAACTGGAAAAAGAAGGATTCCTCCGGGAGCTTTATCCTGACGCCGCAAAACGATGAGCGTTATTCGGTCAAGATGTTTTCGCCGATCGGCAGATTTCGATGACAATCTACTCGCGGTGATTAGACGGCCTCTTGCGTCCGACGATACAGGAAAGTAATTTTGATCATAGCGTGATTAGACGGCCTCTTGCGTCCGACGATACAGGAAAGTAATTTTGATCATAGCTGCTTGCAAAATTTGCGAACCGGGAGAAGAAAAATGATTAAAACCACGGGGCTCATTGCCGGCCACTACGAGTGTCGTTCGCTTGACGATACCCTGCCGGTTTTCACCGATCTCTTGGCCATGGAAGTCGTCGAGCGCAAGCCCGCTGAAGCGATGCTGAAACATCCGAACACGGATTGGCGCTTGATCGTCCACGAAGGCGGGCCCAACGCGCCGGAAAAAACTTTCGACAATCACTATGGTTTTCGGGTTGGCACGCATGAAGAAGTCGAGGCCGCCTGGAAATATATCGAAGCCCACAAGGAAAAATATCGACTAACCAAAATCACCAAACCGCAGAGCGCCCACTTCGCCTACTCGATCTATTTTCGCGAGCCTGGCGGTAACCATCTCGAGATCGAGTATTACAATCCGGGCGGCGCGCTGCACGGCCGCGCGCACACCGCGGGCCACTGGGATAATCCGCTAACCAGCGACCGGTTTCCTGGACGCGGGTACCTGCCGCAGGCTTTTACTCACGGCACACTGCAGTGTGACGACGTCGAGAGAAGCCGCCGCTTTTACGTCGAAGTTTTGGGATTGGAGATCGCCGCCGGTTTCAATACGGCCGAATACATCAAACATCCATCGACGCCCTGGTACATCGTCGTCTTGCAACGAAGTCCGCGTCAATATTTGGCTCCAGTGAATCGTTTCACCTTGCAAATGGCGTCCACGGCGCAAGTCGAAGAAGCCCACCGCGAGTTTGCCGCCAATGGAAGAGACAGCGGCATCACCGAGCTGGGCATGCTCGAAAGCGCCAACGGCACGGCAAAATTTATTTTCAGCGACTTGGATAAAAACTGGTGGGAGCTCACCAGCGGCAGCTAGACCGAAGTCCGTGAGACTGACCCGAAGCTTTGAGCGCCGCTTGAAAAAATGAAAAGGCCCGATCTGGATGAGAAATCGGGCCTGCCAAATCCACGATCCGCTGGTTTATTCCTACTACTCAAATTTCAACAGAGGAATATCCTTCGCCGCGGCAGAGGCCTTGACGGTCCCTAGATACGCGTAGATGTCGGCGAGTTCTTGGTCGGTCAGAAATTGCTGCCGATAAGCCGGCATGTCGAGCCGTGGCGTGCGCACCTGAAGCGCGAAGGCCGCGTAAGGAAGCATTCCAGGCGCGATTTTTGGGCCGGTGCCCCGGTCGGCTCCTTGACCAATCGTGCCATGACACGTGTAGCACATATACTTCATGTAAACCTGGTGGCCGCGCTCGGACGAGCCTGCAGGCGCCTGTTCCTGCGCGAGCGCGGTAGAGGCAATCAGCAACAGTAGCAGCACAGTCGAAGCCAGAGTGCGCATTCTAACTCCTCCGGTTAACGCCCTTGCGAAACCACATCTACCAGCGCGGGTTCGCCGCGCTTTACCGCGGCCAGCGCGCGCGACAGAGCCGGAGCGATCGCCGCAGGATCCTTGATCGGTCCCTCCGACGAAACGCCCAAAGATTGCGCCAGCTTGGCGAAATCGATGTTAGGGTTGTCGATCGTCGTGCCAATTGCCGCCGTGTCCATGCGCCGGTTGTGCAGGCTCGCCATCTTTTGCAGGTGCATCACTTCCTGGTGATAGGCCCGGTTGTTGTGTATCACCATCAGTATTGGGATCTTGTGATGCGCAGCCGTCCAGAGCACGCCGGGAGCATACATTAGATCGCCATCACCTCCGATCGAGACGGTGACAATTCCTTTGTCACGATTGGCGAGCGCTGCTCCAACGGCTGCCGGCGCTGAATAGCCGACCCCCGATCCACCCGAGCCGCCGAGAAAGTTATAATACTCCGTCGCCGGCCATAAATTGCGGTTCCACTGTACGCCGGAAGCAGCGACGCACCATTTCTCGTTCTTGATAGTGTTCCATAGGTGCGCGGACGTGCGTGCCGTGCTGCACGGGCTCGCGTCCCAACCGGGGCTTGCTTCGGCGCGTGCCCGATCTTTCATGCGGCGATAGTCCTCGCGCAACTTAGTCGCGCGCTCAGCGATCGCTCCACGTTGGGACATATTGGTGGCGCTCTTCACGGCCTCGATCAATGCCGGGAACGTCGCCTGGGCATCGCCGGATATGGGCAAATCCACCGGCATGAAACGCTGCATGTCCTGATAATTCGATTTCGTCAGTGTATCGCCGAGCGAGATATGAATAACCTTGACGTCGGGTTTGGCCAGGCGGCGATATTCATGATGCGGGTCGCTGATGGTGTTGAACTGTCCCCAGGGATCGGCGACTTCCAGCATGAGAACAACGTCGGCTTGGCCCACCAAGGAGCGCTTGTCCGCGCTACGGCAGAGATAATGGGTCGTGGGGAAATTCATGCGACCGCCGATATCGGCCACCGGTGCGTTTAAGGCCTCGGCTAATTCTACAAGGCGCTTCATCCCCTCTTGTGAGCGACAAGCCCGATCAGCCAGAATCACCGGATTTTGCGCCGCCACCAACAACTTGGCCGCTTCGGAGACTGCGCCGCTGTCACCCTGCGACGGAATGGAAACAGTCAGCTTCGGAATGCGCAGCTTTTTTTCATCATGCACCGCTTCTTCCGCCAGGTCGCCGTCGGCGGTGATCAGCACCGGCCCCATGGGCGGGGTCATGGCAATCTTGTAGGCGCGCATCACCGACTCGGCAAAATGCTGCAGCGAAACCGGCTGGTCATCCCACTTGGTAAAGTCGCGATGAATCGCCGCCGGATCTTGAACACAGTGATACCACTCGACGCCGGGACGACGCTTATCAGCGTCGAGGAAATTCCCGGCAAACATCATGACCGGAACTCGGTCGCACCAGGCGTTGTATACGGCCATCGTCGCATGCTGCAGCCCCACGGTACCGTGCGCCATCATTCCCATCGGCTTGCCCGCCGCTTTGGCATAACCATGCGCCATCGCGACCGAAGATTCTTCGTGCATGCAGGTGAGAAACTCGGGTTTTTTGTTGCCGCCGTAGTTGATGATCGATTCTTGAAGGCTCCGGAAGCTCGACCCCGGATTCGACGCGATGTACTCGATACCAGTGGCCTTGATGACATCGACCATGAAATCCGAGCCTTCGCCGCTGCCATTTGAGTTCCGATGACTGCCGCCGCGGTGGCCGCGGCTCCTTTCAGAAACGCTCGGCGATCGATAGCGTGTTTGCTCATAACCCACCTCCAATGACAGAATTCAGGTTTGACGTCGCGTTTTTACTGGAACCGAAACATTACGAGGCCCCAATGGCTCTGATTGCCCAATGTGGAGCAAACGGTAGCCGAAATGGCGTTCACCTGTCAATCGGCAAGATTCGACTCTTTGCCGGAGTTTTACCGTCGTCCATTTACAAGGTCACGGGGAGTGGAATGGACCAGCAATTCATTAGCTGGCGAGACGACTTCAGCCCGAAAACTTTTTCTTTTTCCGTTGACGAGAAGTGCTGAACTACCCGCAGCAAGTTGCGCGGTATCAAAATCGAGATGATTTCCTGAAGTTGTCACCCCCGAATGTTTTAGTCGGGGGTCCAGTCAAAATTTGCTCCTGGATTCCCGCTTAAAGCATGCGGGAATGACGCACACCCGCAGCGGCCTAAGAGTCTCCCCGGCCAGCTGCGGGGAATCACACACCGCTACGGATTGAAAGGCAGTATCGGAAGCAAGGGATTCGTGCAGCTCACCGGGTTAAACGCCCGCCAGCTTGAGTTTATTTTTTGCGCTCTTGCCGATCTTGTTACGGGGAAACTTCTCGGCTACATGTTCGAGCAAGTCGATCCCCAAGCCGCGTTCTTGACCCGTGCGCTCGGCCAGGCCGAAGCCGAGCGCGAAGAGATCTTCAGGCGCTAGGCTCCTTTCCTTCTTGAGCGCTTCGAACACCGGATAGGCCGAGTTCCGATAGAGATCGGTGAAGAGCTCCACAGCCGGATGATTTTTGTGACTTGCGACCGTGTGCGCGTGCAGCTTGAGCTGCGCCCATGCGAGGTGAAACTTGTTCTCCGGCTTGAACTGCGGAAATTCCTTGAGCGGCGTCAAGAAGCCAATCGCCTCTTTGTATTTCTTCGCCTTTACTAACTTGGCGCCCTGCTCGGCAAGTCGGTTGTATGCCATTTCCGCGTCCGCCTGCTTGAGCACGTGCAGAAAGGCCGTTTGTATCCGGCCCTGTGCGTCGATCGCTTCACGCAGCCTGTTCCACAATGTTTCCAAGGTATCTTGCCGCCATTTGCCCTCGAAGGACGGCAGCAATTCCGCGATGCTCCAGGCTTTACTGGCATCTTCGCAAGCCATCAGTTCTTTGATCAAAGCCGCACGGGCTTCGGGAATCTTGCGCAGCGAGCTGGCGGCGACATCGCGCCTGCGGTAGTCCGGATCGCCCAATTGCTCGACCAGGGTGCGCACCGTCGCCGGCGTGCCGACGTCGCCCATTTTCCTAAGAGCGAATTTTTGCACGTCCGTATGCGGGCTCTGCATCAGCTTGGCGAGCAGCGAGCGTGAATCGTCGGGCAACTCGTGGGCATCAAGTAAATCGAGCGCCAGTCGCGTCACTTCACTGAACTCCGCTTCTTCGAGCAAAGGGAAGAGTTTCGTGTATTCTTCCTTGCGGATGTCCTGCTCGCGCAAACAACGAAGCAGCGCGACCAAGGCATGCGAGCGCACGGCGTGGTGATGCTCGGCGCCGACAAATTTGCAAAGCCAACGGCGCGCCTGCGGACGCCCGAGTTGCCCCAACAGCCGCATGGCGGAAACCACCGCGGGGCGCTGCTGTTTGACATCAAGCTTCGTCGCAAACGACTCGACCTCGTCATACAGCGCGTCATGCTCTTTTGCATCCATCTCGCGCACTGCCGGCGTCAGCAGATCGCAAATCACCTTATTCGCCTCATCAGTGCCGGCCGCAAGCATCTGCAGCAAGCCCTTCATCGCCGCCTTACCGCGCACCGCGCCCAAGACCCGCGCGGCATTGAGCTGCCAGGCGCGTGACGCCCCGGTTATTCCTTGCAACAATGGTTGCACCGCCGATTGTTGGGCAGCGATTAGCGAGCGCACCGCCCGCTCTTGCATCTCTTTGTCCGGGTCGTCGAGCATTTTGAGCAGCTGGACAATGTTGTTCTTCGGCTGCACTTCTTCGAAGTAGCGTAGCGCGTAATCTTTCAGCACCGGATTGGGATGCTCGAGGATCGTTCCGACCAGCTTCACCACCGCGGCGCTGTTCGATTTCAATGCGCCCAAAACCAGCAACGCCGCACAGCGCTGCTCAATCGTCCCTTTTTCGACCAGGGTCAATATTTCCTGCAGAGTGTTATCCATAATTTTGGCTCGATGTATTACTTACCAAGTTGTTTTAGAAAGACAAGTCGCCCATCCGAAAGGGCAGACACATAGTCTGCCCCTACAATTGTCCTTGACTCCCAAACAATTTGGCAGTAGGCGAAGTCATTGCCTGACAGGAGGATAGATGTTCCACACGGATCTTACCCCATTCGGCGTCGACATGGAGCGCCTGGCCGAGGATCGCCTGGCGCGATTGCAAGCCGCAATGAAGCGTGAAAATCTCGGCGCGCTTCTGCTGACCGACTTTTTGAACATTCGCTACGCGACGAATACGGTCATGATGCTGGGACTCCGCGCCACGGGCATCCAACGCTTCGCTCTGATTCCTGCCGAAGGCGAGCCGATCATTTGTCAGCGCGAGCTGGCGCGCAAGAAGCATTACCGAAGCCTTCGTTTCGATGCCTATATGTTCGCCATGCGGCCGCCGGTGGCGACCGATGATTTTGTCAACCAAACAGTCATGGGATTGAAACAGTTGGGCGCCGCCGGCGAGCGCGTCGGCGTCGATTTTTTGAATCTGAGCGCGGTCGATGGCTTGAAGCGAGAAGAAATTGATCTCGTTGATGGTTGGCCGGCGATTAACCAAGCTCGCGTGGTGAAAACCGCGGACGAATTACAGCTCATCCGTTGGACCACCCGCGCTAAGGAACGCGGCTACGATTTCGTGCGCCAAGCGTTACGCGAGTCGGACCCGCCCGAAGATAAGCTCAGCCGAATCATGCTCGATTATCTCATGGATCAGGGATTCGAAGCCGGCAGCGAGTTTATTTCGATTTACGATTCTTCGCTCGCCGATTCCCGGCCGCACAACGAACCGATGGGCGCCGATCTGGTCGTCAGAGACGGAGACCTGGTGATCTGCGATGCCACCGTCGCCGGTCCCGGCGGTTACTACAGCGACTTCGCGCGCACATTTAGTCACGGAACCCCAACATCGGAGACCATGCAGCGCTATAAGGAAGCCTATCACTCGCTGCAAGAAGCGTTGAAGTTCGTCAAGCCAGGGCCATGCACCGAGGCGTTTCGCCATTTCGGTAAAGGCGCATCTGCGCGACTGCCGGGCTTCGACGGCTTTCACGGCGTCGGTTTATGTATCTATGAATCCCCTTGGCTGCGCGGCGGCGACCCGGCAAAGTACATGATCTCTCTGGAAGAAAACATGATCGTCGCGCTCGAGATCAACCATTATCCGGTCAAGCTGGAACACCTGCTCCGCGTCACCGCGGACGGCGTCGAGATTCTTTCACAATATCCCGTCGACCCCGAGCTGGTGCCGGCGTAAAAGAAATTAACCACAGCGATCCTAGCGCGGCAGAGCCGCAACCGCGACTCGGAATATCTCGCGCAAAGACGCCAAGGCCGCAAAGGTCGGAGAAAAATGGTGTAAATCGTTTGTAAGGTTATCTAACTTTCCCTTCCGAACTTGGCGTACTTTGCGCCTTGGCGCGAGTCAGTCCCCGTGTTCGAGTATTTCACGTCAGCGGCAATTTTGCGCGCCCCGCGACAACTTTGCACCATAGTCTATCGGGTGCTTCGGATTATTCTCGCGCCAAGACGCCAAGAACGCAAAGTGACGGGCCAAGCCCCGTCATTCCGAACGAATGTGAGAGATCTGAGAAAGATTTCTCCCTTAGGTCGAAATGACAAGCCCCCCTTGGCGGACTTTGCGCCTTTGCGCGAGACAATCAGATTTGGTTGCGGCTCTGCCGCGCTAGGCACTTTGTGGTTAATAATCCTTACTTCCGTCCCAACTCACGTAATGCCTTCTGCCATTTCGTCGCTTCTTTATCGTATTGATCCGTGTTGAGGCCCGCCTCGGGATACCAGCGCTTAAAACCGAAATCTTTCGACGGACTGCCGAACTCCAAATTCTCCAGAATTTTTTGTCCGTCCGGGCCGAGAATAAAATCGGCCATCAGCATCGCCGCATGCGGATGCGGGGCTTGGTAAATAATCGCGGTGGCGCCAGCGTTGGTCGGCACTCCTTCCATCGGTACCCAATCGATCGGCCCACCCTTGCCCTTCGATTCCATCGCGTGATCGCGAAAGATCGACGGCGAGATCGGCACCTCGCCGGAAATCGCCAGGTCGGCCATCGCCCGGCCGGAAATGGAATGCAAACTGATGTCCTGAGCTTTGAGTTTTTTGGCGAACTCTTCGCCTTTAAATTTGAGAATGGCGCCCATCATGCGCACGCCGGTCTCACTGGTCGTAAGCCCCATCTTGCCCTTTAGCTGGGGATGCAAAAGACCGTTGAAATTCTTTGGCACCGCGCTCGGCGGAATCAAGTTGGGATTGTAGCCAACTCCGATAAAACTTTCGCGATTGACGCCCCAATAGTAAAGCCCGTTTCCCGCGCTCTCCTTTGCGTGGGTTGGATACTTGGCAAGATGAGGCGACGTGTAGACCGCAAGAAGTCCGTCTTCGCGGAGACTCTTCAGCAGCGGCAAAGTCGTCTCGATGGTATCGACTAAATACTGCCTTGCTTTCGCCTCCGCGGTGATTCGCGCCATGAGCTCGTTGCTCGCGGCGCGATAGACGTCGACCTTGATGCCCGGATATTTTTTCTCGAACCCTTGTGCTAATTCCTTGTACGAGCTCCCGGCCAGCGAAGTGTACCAGACGACTTTGCCTTCCGCCTTGGCACCCGCGATTAGAATCTTCTCTCGGTCTGCGCCGGTATAGGCGACGAGATCAGAAAGCGTCGTCGGTTTCTTTACTTGGGCCTGAAGTAGAACCGGGGAAACAAAAACAGCAAGCGCAACGACTGCGACAAACGAAATCAACCGAGCGCGAACGAAAGCGACCGATGACATTAGCGACTGTCGAATTCCCGCGCCAGTCATTTCTGTTTCAACGCTTGATAGATTTTTTCGGCTTTGACCGGCAACTCGAACAGCCGCACGCCGACCGCATCGGCCACGGCGTTGGCAATGGCCGCCGGCGGCCCGTTGTTGGCGAATTCGCCAATTGGCTTGGAATCGAGCGGTCCGACACCGCCGGTGGATTTTACCAGAACAGTTTTCAGCTCCGGGATGTCCCTGATGGTGGGCATTTTGTAATCGCCCAGATTGTTGTTGGTCACTTTCCCTTCATCCATCACCAACTCTTCCATGACTCCCTGACCCATACCCATGATCGTCGCGCCGTCGATCTGGCCTTGATGGGCGATCGGATTGATGATCGTGCCAACGTCGTGGGCGCTGACGACCCGCCGCACCTGCACTGAACCGGTTTCGGGATCGACTTCGACCTCGGCCACTTGCGCGCAGATATAAGAAATATCTTCCGGATAGGGATAATCCTCATACACCGTAACTTGAAGATGCTCCGTCGCTTGCGCGACCACGCGCCGCAAGGTGAGCTGCTGGCCCGGATCCTGTCGCAGATAAAACTTTCCGCCGTCGAATTCGATTTCCTCCGCGCCGCACTCCAACATACGCGCCGCCTGATCAAGCAAATTTTTGCGCAATGTTTCGCAAGCCTGCATAATCGCCTGGCCGGCAACGTAAGTCATGCGGCTCGCTCTCATGCCGCCATCGCGCGGCGCGCTGTCGGTGTCGCCGACGATCACGCGCACCTGTTCGATAGCCACATTCATCTGGTCGGCGACGAGCTGGCGCAAGATGGTGTGCGTCCCCGATCCCTGATCGACGCTGGGGCTGACGATGGTAAAGCTGCCGTCAGGCTCGGCAGTCAAAACGACGCCGGTATCGCCGCCGCTGATGTGACGCCCGGATAGTGCGATGCCGCGTCCGACGTTGGCACGGCGCTTCGCCTTCTTCCACCCGACCGCATCCATTGCCGCTTGCAGCACTTCGCGAAAACGCACGTTGTAGAGCCGATGACCGACCGCGTCCTCTTCCCCTTCGCCGAGAAAATTTTTCATACGAAACTCGGCGGCGTCCATCCCTAATTCTTTGGCAATAAGATCGGTGTGAGAGTCGATGGCGAAGGCGGTGGCCACCGCCCCTGGGCTGCGGTAGTAACCGCCGGGAACCGTATTCGTGTAAATTTGCAGGTATTCGATATCGGCATTGTCGATGCGATATTGCCCACCGGCGTAGTGCCAGGTGGCGAGCGACGCGTTGGATTTAAGCGCGCCGTAGGCGCCGCTGGCGTGCACCGCGCGCAGCTTGCGCGCGACGATGCGGCCATCGCGCTTGACGCCGCTCCGACCGTGATCACGGTAGGATGCGCGGGATTACTCGCCGATAGTTCTTCTGCGTATGTCATCACGATCTTGACGGGCCGTCCCGTACGCTGGGAAAGAAAATAAGCGATTGGCAAGTCGATGCCGTCGCCCTTGCCGCCGAACTCACCACCGACGTTGACAACGTTGATACGGATGCGTTCCTCCGGCAACTGCAAACATTTCGCTAACTGGCTGCGCACACCGAAGGGATTCTTGGCCGATATCCAGACCTGAATGCGGCCGTCAGGATCGATCGCGACCAGGGCCGCATGCGGCTCGAGATAGCCTTGATGCCGGCCGGGAATGTGAAAGACATGCTCCAAGACCAAATCCGCTTCGCGAAACCCTTTCTCGACATCGCCTTTTTTGTAGGCGAGTCTGGTTAATCCGTTATGGAGATCGGCAGCGAGTTTGTCCTTGGGGCCACCGTCATAGACTGTGACGTCGTCATGCAGGCGCGGCGCGCTCAGCTGCATCGCTTCGAGCGGATCGAACACTGCCGCCAGCGACTCATAGTCGACGTCAATCACATTCACCGCCTCTTGAGCTGCATCCACCGACTCGGCGGCAACGGCGGCAACGCGGTCGCCGACAAAGCGCACGCGATCCCAGCACAGCACGGGCATGTCGCGAATCTGTTTGCCGATTAGATGACCTTGGACTTGACTGCCGGTCAGTATCGCCTTCACGCCCCGAATGCGCTGCGCTTTCGAAACGTCGATATTGAGAATGCGCGCGTGGGGGTGCGGGCTCCGCAGAATTTTTGCCCACAGCGTCCCGGGCAGATTGACGTCCGCGGCGTACAACGTGCGCCCGCTGACTTTGTCGCTGCCCTCCGCACGCGGCACGGCGGTGCCGACTACTTTGAGTTCAGACATAGTTTTCGTCCTCGTTGAATTCTTGCACGTCGATTTTTCCGGCCCGCTGACGCAGGAACCACTGTCAGTAAATGTCTGGCTATTAGTACACCGGACCCGTTGGGCGTCAAGCTGAATGGCGAATCGAGCAGTCGATCCTTCTCGCATCTTCTGCTAGGCTGGCGATATGAGCTGGCAGGAAAATCTTCTCAGTGATTTAGAAGAGATCAGAAACCTGATCCGTCAAACCAAACGCATCGCGGTTCTCGGCATCAAGACCGACGCCCAAGCCGACCAGCCGTCGGTTTATGTGCCGATGTATCTCAAGAAGACAGGCTTCGAAATTATTCCCGTGCCGGTTTATTACCCGGAAGCGACGGTCATTCTCGGCGAGACGGTCTATCGAAGATTGATCGATATTCCCGGCGACATCGACATGGTCGACGTCTTCCGCCGTCCCAATGATATCGACGGCCATATTGAAGATATTCTTGCGAAGAAGCCGAAATCCATCTGGTTCCAATCCGGCATCCGCAATGACACCGCCGCGGAGATCTTCGCCAAAGCCGGCATCAAGGTCGTGCAAGATCGCTGACTGATGGTCGATCACCGGCGGTCAGCCGGAACGTAAAGAACGCAAAATTGTACAAGGGCGCGGGTCGCCCCTACGGAAGCAATCCGCGCGCGCTCACGCCGCCAATTTTTTAGCCCGCAACTGTTTTGCGATAAACGCCTTGATCTGGACATAAGCGCGTTCGGTCTGCGGACTCGGCTTGGCAACCCAGCGATGCTCGGCGCCTTGGAACACCTCGAATTCGCATTCGCCGCCCGCCGCCTTATAGGTGGCGGCGAATTTCTCTTGTACCGCAGGCAAAACATTGTCATCCAGTTCGCCTTGCAGGATATACATCGGCGGCAATGAAACCTTCTCGCCACGCTCGAGGATCTTCTGCGGATTACCTTCGTGAATACTCTCCCAGGGATTGAAGTAAGTCTTGCTGTTCTGAATCATTTCCGTCCATTGCCTTCTCTCCGCCTGTTGAAAGCGAGCGTAAGGATCGCTGACTGGCGAGCGCGCTACGACATAGGCCAGAGTCGCGTCGACGTTCGGCGCCTCCGGGAGTGGATGCGCGTTGTAGCGCGGATCCTGCGGTCGCATCGCGCACAGTTCGATTTCGTGACCGCCGCTCGAACTCCCCAACGCGGCGACGGTGACGGGGTCACCGTTCCATTCCCGCGCCTTCGCTTTGAACCAGCGAACGCCATAGTTGGCGTCCTGCACCGAGGCAGGATAGGGCGCCTCAGGCGCGCGGGTTAAGTCGATGGCGACGACTAAAATACCGCTCCGCGCGAGACTCTCGTCCATCGGCGCGTTGGCCGTGCGGTCTTGGTTGTTCCACGCGCCGCCGTGCAGGTCCAACAATGCCGGGAACGGCCCATCGCCCTGCGGCTGATAGACCCGCGCCATCAGCTGCCTCGCGGGCGTGCGGCGAAACTCGGTATCCCAAACTTTGATTTCAAATCGGTTTGATGGATCGTATGCAACTGTCATTTTACTATTCTCCTTTGCTTAAAGAGATGTCGGCGTTTTGCTCACGCCGCCAGCCGTTTCGTGCTCAGCTGGCGTGCGATGAACGTTTTCAGCGTGTCGTAGGCGTGATCGGTCTGCGGCCCCGGTTCGCGGATCCATAGATGTTCGCAACCGGCGAAGACTTCATACTGACACTCGCCGCCGGCGGCGCGATAGGACGTGACGAATTTCTCCTGCACTGCCGGCCGGACGTTGTCGTCGAGCTCGCCTTGCATAATCAGCAGCGGCGGCAGCTTTGCCTGATCGCCACGGTCGAGGATTTCTTGCGGATTGCCGTCGTGAATCGTATCCCACGGATTAAAATAAGTCTTGCTGTTTTGCACCATCTCGTCGCGCCCCAATTTTTCGGCGTTCAAATAGCGGGCATAAGGATCGCTCACCGGCGAGCGGGTCGCGACATAATTCAAGGTGGCGTCAAGTTCCGGAGCTTCGCCGAGTGTATGCACGCTGTAATAGGGGTCATGCGGACGCATGGCGCAAAGCTCGACCACATGCCCGCCGCTGGAGCTGCCCAGCGCGCCGATCGTTTCCGGATCGCCGTTCCACTCGCGCGCTTTGTGTTTGAGCCAGCGCACGCCGTAGTTGGCGTCCTGCACCGAGGCAGGATAGGGAGCTTCGGGCGCCAGGGTCAAGTCGATGGCGACAACCAAGATCCCGCTTGAGGCTAAGCTCTCATCCATCGGGGCGTTGGCTTTGCGGTCCTGGTTGTTCCAGGCGCCGCCGTGCAGGTCCAGCAACACGGGAAAAGGACCGGCTCCATTCGGTTGATAAACCCGCGCCATTAGCGTCCGCGTCGGCGTGCGGCGAAATTCAGTGTCCCAAACATTGATTTCGAAGCGGTCGGTTGGATCGTATGCAACCTTCATGGCAAAACTCTCCTTAATCAATATAAGCCGCCGGCGATTCTCCAACTTTCCAGATATATAGCGTGCGGGATTCGGCATAATCCGACGTGCCGTCCGTGGGCGGAGGTATATATTCGACTCGCGACGGTTTCCAGTCATCGATGTCGAAATCATGAGCGATCACTCGCGAGCCGGGTTTTAGTTTCTGCAACTTCGGACGCAACGCATTATTAAACCACTTGAACATGTAAAGCGTAACCACAGTCGCTTCGGAAATATCGACCGTCAGACCATCCTGCGCGCGAAATTCAGTCAAGTGGCTTACCCCTTCTTTTTCGGCATTTTCGCGAGCTTTGGCGACCAGCTCCGGATTCAAATCGATGCCCACGCCACGGATAGCGTACTTTTTTGCCGCTTCGATGACAATGCGTCCGTCGCCGCTGCCCATGTCATAAAGAATATCGCCTTGCTTGAACTCGGCCACTTCAAGCATCCGCTGCACGACGTGCATCGGCGAGGGTACGAACGGGATGGAGTCTTGGCTCCGCGCCGTGTGATGAGGCATCACAATCAGCGCAAATACGACTAAAATCTGAGTGCGGCGTTTCACTGGTGATGCCTCCACAATCGATTACCTGGAAATTATTACAGCGACCGAAATCTTATGCCTAGCATGGCGATCCTTGTCAATGGTC
>WNFV01008232.1_pt1 | contig 17113 bp, 17 predicted proteins | sample 5400101 | NCBI WGS metagenome assembly WNFV01 (sample SAMN13153361, study PRJNA577476) | soil metagenome | isolation source: 115 cm soil or saprolite under grassland replicate 1 | place: USA:California | collected 2016-06-15
CACGCGGTGGTTTGGAGCCTCCCCCCGCAGAGCGACTCCGAAGGGCCACACCTTCATCTCTCGCACAGCACCGCATCAAGGAACCTGCCTACATCAACAACCTCCTCTCTGCGTTCGTGACACACGTGGGTGCCGAAAATTCGGTTTCGCCTGTAAACCAGCCCTTGGCGCTCGGCCCGGCTCGGCAGACTCATCGACGACTGGCCCGTCGCGCGCGACGGCGCGCCGACGATTGAGATGCGCTACCGTCGTCGGATCGCTTGGCGTCGGCAGCGGCGAATGCGGCGTTGACGGTGCGGAGAGCTCTCGCGCGCCTCGGTGAGCTGCGCGCTCGATCCATCGCGTCCGTCATCGTCGCGCTGTCGCTGGCCGTTGCTTTGAACCGGCCTCTCGCCGACTGGGATCGCGGCAGCGCCTTCCTGACGGCGTTCGGGATCCTCGTCGCCGCAGTCGCAGGAGCCGTTGGAGGCGTCGTCACGGGCCTCGTCGCCGCTGCTGGCGGATGGGCGCTCAACTGGGTGTTCGTCGCGGATCAGTCGCTCCAGACGCTGCTCGCGCTTCCGGCGTGGCTGGCGACGGGTGCCGTGGCGGGGTGGCTCGCCGTGCGTCTGCGCAGTACGGCCTACGAGCGCGAGCGTGAGCTGCGGGCGGCCCACGTGCAAATGCGCGATTCGGACGCGAGGTACGGCGCGCTGACCCAGAACCTGCCGGTTGTGACGTACATCCGCACGTTCGACCGGGGCCGCGCGCCGATCTTCGTCAGCGATCGGATCGAGCGGCTCACCGGCTACACCGCCGATGAATGGCGTCGCGATCCAGCGCTCTTCTTGCGACTCGTCCACGGCGACGATCGCGAGCGTGTGCAGAACGAGCTCGGGCGGGCGGCAGATCGCGGAGAGCCGCTTCGATCGCAGTACCGTCTGCTCACGCGCGATGGGCGTGTCGTCTGGGTGCAGGACGAAGCGGTGACCGTGCTCGACGCCGAGGGTCGTCCACTCTGCGTTCAGGGCTGGCTGCTCGACGTCAGCGAGCGCAAGCGGGTCGACGAGGATCGCAGGCAGCTGCGCGCCGCCGAGGCGGCGGCCGACGCGGGCGCGCTCGATCGGCAGCGAAAGACGGACTTCCTCGCGAAGGCGGCGGGGCTGCTCGCATCCTCGCACGACCATGGCGACACGATTACCGAAGTCGCCGCACTGGCCGTGCGAGAGGTCGCTGATTGGTGCATCGTCGACCGGCTCGAGGAGGACGCGACGCTCACGCGGATCGCTGCGGAGCGAGCCGAAGGTTCGGCGATGCCCGAGCCGGAGATCGACGTCCGGGACGTCGTCGAGCGGCGGCGTCCGCGCCTCACGCATTCGGACATCGTCGTCCCGCTCATATCGCACGGCGGCCGGACGCTTGGCGCGCTGACGCTGGTCGTGGGCGAGCGGCGGCCCGCCTTCGACGCCGACGATCTGTCGTGGGCGGGCGCGCTCGCCGGCATGGCCGGGCTCGCGATCGACAGCTCGCGGCTGCACGACGAGGTCGAGGCGCGCGCGGAGGCGGACCGCGTGCTCAGCTACGTCGGCGACGGCGTCTTCTTGCTCGACCGAGGGGGAGTGGTGCGCCTCTGGAACCCGATGGCAGAGACGATCACCGCACTGTCGGCCGACAACGTGCTCGGCCGCACCGTCGGCGAAGCGATTCCCGGCTGGGAGCAGATCGCGGAACGCGTTCCGATCGGTCCCGCCCGCCATCCCGCGGCCGCCGAGGCTTTGCCGCTCGAGACGGAGCGGGGCGAGCGCTGGATCTCGATCTCGGGCGTCGAGTTCTTCGGCGGGACCGTCTACGCGTTCCGTGACATCACCGACGCGCATCGCCTCGACGAGCTGCAGGCGGAGTTCATCGCCACCGCATCGCACGAGCTGCGAACACCGCTTGCCGCCGTGTACGGAGCGGCGCAGACGCTGCGCCGACACGACTTCGCCCTCGACGAGGCAGGCCGCGAGCGATTCATCTCCATGATCGTCGACGAGTCGGAGCGGCTGGGACGGATCGTCAACCAGATCCTGCTCGCGAACCAGCTCGAGATGGGGCGCTTGGACCTGGAGACGGAGGCATTCGACGCGCCCGAACTCTTGGAGCGCGTCGCCGAGGCAGCGCGCACGCACACGCCGCCCCACATCGCGCTCGAGGTCGCGGTGGCGGAGCAGGTGCCGCCGGTCGCGGCCGACAAGGACCACGTCCGCCAGATCCTCATCAACCTCGTCGAGAACGCGATCAAGTACTCGCCGGACGGCGGCACGATCGAGCTCGGCGTGGAGGCGATCGAGGCTACCGCGCTCTTCCGCGTCGTCGACGAAGGAATCGGGATTCCGGACGACGAGCAGCCGCGCGTCTTCGAAAAGTTCTACCGGCTCGACCCGAACATGACGCGCGGCATCGGTGGCACCGGCCTCGGTCTGTACATCTGCAGCGAGCTCGTCGAACGGATGGGCGGCCGGATCTGGGCCGAGTCGCGGCAGGGCAAGGGCTCCGCGCTCTACTTCGAGCTCCCGACCGTCGCCGCGGCCCGCCTGCCGGTGAGGCCGCGAGAGGTCTCGGGAATGGAGCGCGCCAGGCCGTAGGAAGGCACGCGCACCTGCGGGAGATCGCCGGGATTCGTCGAGGGCAGCGAGCGCCGCGTCTACCACTGCTTCAAGCGTGAGCGCTGAACCCGTGCAGTGCACGAACTCAGCCGCGTACCGAATCCGGTGATTTGCAGCAATCGCGGCGAACGGTGCCGACCCAGCGTTCGGCGAACGCGTTTGCCTGCGGTGCGCGAAACGGGGTGCGGATGATCTCGACGCCCTCGCTGCGGAAGACCTCGTCGAAGGCGCGGCTGAATTTACTGTCGCGGTCGTGGATCAGGAACCGGGCCGGTGTCGCTCGCTCGGAGAATGACCAGGCGAGCTGCCGGGCTTGCTGGGTTGCCCAGCGTCCGTCGGGGTTCGCGTTGCAGCCTGCGAAATGGACGCGCCTGCTGCCGAGCTCGAGGAAGAAGAGCACATAGAGGCGTCCGAGCCAGAGCGTTTCGACCGTGAAAAAGTCGCAGGCGATGACCGAGCCGGCGTGGGCACGCAAGCACTCGCGCCAGCTGAGCTGGGCGCGAGCGCCAGCTGGAGACACGCCGGCTTGCCGCAGGATCTTGGCAACCGTCGTTGCCGAGACGCGCACGCCGACACCGGCGAGTTCACCGACGATCCGCTCGTAGCCCGTGGGGTGCACAAACACGATCCTGCTGCAAATCGCGTGATTCACCCGGACGGCCGAGTTTCTGCACCCCACGCGCCTGAATTTGCGAACCCTACGGGGTCCAAAGTTGGGTACAAAATCGCATCGACGTCGCCCGAAGAGAAAACAAAAGGCCCGCGTGTGCGGGCCTTTCTGAGTAGCGGGGGCAGGATTTGAACCTGCGACCTCCGGGTTATGAGCCCGGCGAGCTACCTGACTGCTCCACCCCGCGACGCGTCGGCGAGTATAGCAACCCGCCTGCCCGACCGGGGTCACGCAACGCTAGGCGCTACGCCGCCATGGCCGACGCGAGCCGCTCCACGCCGTCTTCGATCAGCGCCTCGTCGACGAGGCTGAACGAGAGCCGCACGTTGTCGCCGCCGCGGCCGTCGGGGAAGAACAGCGAGCCCGGGACGATGGCGACGCCACGCTCGACCGCCCGCCTGGCGAGATCGTGGGCGTCCCCGCCGTTCGGCAGCGTCAGCCACGAGAAGAACCCGCCCTGCGGGTGGGTCCAGCGCGCACCCGCCGGCATCCACCGCTCGAGCGACGCGAGCATGCGCTCGCACTTGCGGCGGTACAGCGATCGGGACTCGACCAGCTGCTCGTCGATCCATCCGCGGCGCACGTACTCCTCGAAGAGCCGCTGTCCCAGCGCACCTGCGCACTGGTCGGTGTTCTGCTTCGCCGAGACGAGCTGCGCGGAGACCTCGGCCGGCCCGACCGCCCAGCCGAGGCGGACCCCGGGAAAGAACGTCTTCGAGGTCGTGCCCGCCTGTACGACCGCGTCCGGCCCGAGGCTCCAGAGGCTCGGCGCCGCGTCGTCCTCGAAGCCGAGCTCACGGTACGCGACGTCCTCCACGATCAAGAAGCCGTAGCGGCGCGCGAGCTCGACCAGCGGCTCGCGCCGTTCGAGGGAAAGGCTCACGCCCGCGGGGTTCTGATGGTCCGGGATCGAGTAGAGGAGCTTGGGACGCATTCCGGCGGCGAGCCGCCGTTCCAGCTCGTCGACCTCGAATCCGTGCTCGTCCATCGGCACGGCGACGATCTCGGCCTCGAAGCTGCGGAAGGCCATGATCGCGCCCAGGTACGTTGGCGCCTCGACGACCACCAGGTCGCCGCGGTCAAGAAACGACTTGCCGACGAGCTCGAGCGCCTCGATCGCGCCGCTCGTGATCAGCAGCTCGTCGTCGGCCGGCCGACGTCCCTGCAGGACTTCGAGCCTGCCGGCGAGCGCGTCGAGCGGGCCGGCCAGCCCCCTCGTCGGCGCGTACTGGAAGGCGGACGACTCGCCCGAGGCGGCGAACTCCTCGAGCAGCGTGGAGGCACGCTCGCGCGGGAACGTCAGCGGGTCGGGGAACCCGCCGGCGAACGAGATGATGTTCGGCACGGCGAGGAACGCGAGGATCGCCGCGATCCCGTCGTCGACCTCTCCGCGCGTGCGGGCGGCGAAGAGGCGATCCCAGCGCGGCGTCTCGCGCGTCACGGCCATGTGCCCGACTATAGAAGGCCGCAACGAGAGGAGAGAACAGGTGAACGGTCTACGGGCAACCCGTTACCGCTGGGAGGACATGCCGAAGGAGACGCTCAAGCCGGACCTGCAACGGCGCCTCATCTCGACGGAGCGGGTCATGGTGGCGCACGTGTACCTCGAGGAAGGCTGTGTCGTGCCGAAGCACTCGCACAAGAACGAGCAGCTGACCTACATCCTCGAAGGTGTCCTCCGATTCTGGCTGGGGGAGGACGAGTCGGAGGTCGTCGACGTCGCCGCCGGCGAAGTGCTCCACATTCCTTCGCAGCTTCCGCACAAGGCGGAAGCGTTGGAGACCACCCTGGACGTCGACATCTTCTGCCCACCGCGGCAGGACTGGCTCGACGGCTCGGACGCCTACCTCAGGCGCACGTGACCCTGCTGCTCGTCACCCGGCCCGTCCGGCGGTGACGTTCGCACTGAGCGCCCGCAGGATCGCCTTCACCTGGAAGACGGTCAGCGACGGGTGCTTCTCGAGGATCCGCGCGACGATTCCCGTGATGTGCGGCGCCGCGACGCTGTTCCCGGTGATCTTGGAGATACCACCCCCCTTCCACGCGGCCGGGACGTCGATCCCGAAGGCGCCGAACTCGGTCGGGGGCGCCGGGTTGTAATAGAAGAGGTAAGGGTCGTTCGTCTCGTGCGACGCGACGGAGACGACGGACGCGTACTCGCAGGGGAAGCTCGGAATCGGGAAGTTGTTTGCCGCCGTGACGAGGACGACGTGGCGGAAGTACGCCTCGTCCGTCAGCTCGTGCAGTACGGAGAAGAAATCCTTCTTCGTCGTGCCAAGGCTGAGATTCGCCGCCTGCATCCCGTGGTCGATCACCCAGCGGATCCCTGCGATGAGAGCCGAGCCCCTGCCGCCTCGCCTGCCCATGACCTGCACGCTGTACAGCTCGCACTCGGGCGCGATGCCGAGGATGAGGCCTGCGCAGGCCGTGCCGTGCCCCGAGGTGTCCTCGTGCGGGCTGTCGTCGAACACGGGGTCGCCCCCCTCCCCGACGCTGACCGCTACGTAGCCGGCCACGCGGCCGTCGATCAGCGGGTGATCGGCGTCGACACCGCTGTCGACCACGGCGACCTTCACGCCCTTGCCCGTGGTGCCGCCCCAGGCCCAGTCCGGGGTGATGTCCTCGACCGGGAGCAGCGGCTCCAGGAACTGCAGGTGCTCGGCCTCGAACGCGTCGGAGAAGGCGGGCCTCGTGCTCACGACCCGCCCGTCGCTCGGCGCGCGCGCAGATACTCGGCGAAGCTCTCGAGGATCGCACGGCAAGCTTGCGCCTCGCGCTCGCCGGCCTTCGCGATCTCCTGGACGAGCTGCGCAAGGGCGAGCGCGTGCCTGGAAGTCGGATCCTCCTCTGCGCGCCTTGCGAACGCCTCCGCTCCCGGCTCGAGCGTTCGCGTCCTGAGCACATCGCCGATCAGGGCTCCCAGGCTCGTGTGCATCCGCGAGTGCTCGATCGCGACTGCCGCCTGGTTCGCGAAGAGCCCGAGCGACTCGATGTCGTCGGCCGAGAACGAGGATCCGTCCTCCTTGTCGAGCAGCTCGAGCACCCCGATCACCTCGTCGTCGTAGAAGAGGGGAACGCACAGGATGCTCTCGGGCCGGTAGCCGACGCGGTCCGCGATGTCCGTCGCCGCCCGCGGATCGGCGGCGGCTTCGGAGACCGCGATCGGCTGGCCCGTCACGGCGACGTGCCCGGCGATCCCGTGGCCGACGGGAACGCGGAACTGCTTGACGTCCTCCGCCTCGCCGCCGACGGCGACCTCGAACACGAGCTCTTCCGTGTCCTCGTCGATCAGCAGCAACGCGCCCGCGCGCGCCCGGAGCACCTGCGCGGCGGTCGCGACGATCATCTGCAGGAGCTCCGAGTGCGTGACTCGCGCACCGATCGTCCCGACGGCCTCCGCGAGGCTGAGCGCCTCGCGGAGGCTCGCGGCGAAGCGAATGTCGTCGGCGTTGTCCCGAGCGGCGCCCTCCACCTTCAGTGGGACGCGGTTGCGACGGTGATCGTTACCAGCGGAACGTCCAGATCGGCACGGGACCGATCGTCTTGATCGGCAGCGCGTGGCCGGAAACCTCCTGAAGCCCGGCGGCTTCGGCCATGAGCGTGGACACCGGGGCCCCCCGCGGACCGCTCGGCGTACTCGGAGACCTCCTCGTCGCCGGCCGCGGCCGCCCGCGTCAGCACCCACCCCATGACGAGCTGCTCCTGCTCGGGCAGCGTCGGCACCCACTCCTTCAGCTTCTCCGTCACCGCCTCGACGTCCTGCGGGTTGATCTCCTTCAACTGCTTCGATTCGCCCGGCATCTCGCGATCCTCCTCAATGTCGTCGTGCGACCCCCCCACCTGCGACCCCTCCTCGCTCAGCGTCGCCGCCATGTCGTCGAGCAGCGGCGCGAGCCCACAGCAGCGGCCATCGTAGCCGGGTAGCCGCCGCTCGCCCGTGTACCGGTCGTGCGGGGCAGCCGCCGTGGCAGACGCCGAACCAACGGCACTCTCGCATCCGTTCGACCGCTCGCCTGTTCTCCTCTCGCACAAGCGCGAGTTGATCGGAGAGCAGCGCGCCCGTGAGACCGGTCGCGAGCACGTCGCCGAAGCGATACGTGTCGTCGTCGATGTACTTGTCGCAGGCAGACACCTCCCCTGTCGGTTCCACGGTCAGATACGTCCCGAAGCACTCGCCGGCGAAGACGCAGATCTGCGGCGCCGCGCCGGTGATCTGCCCCGCAAGGTCGGCCAGCTCGCGAACGACGATGCGATCGCGATACCGCGGCCACCAGACGCGGAACAGGTCACGCAGGAAGTCGACGAAGCTCGGGAACAGCAGGTACTCACCCCGAGGCGACGCCCCGGGCGGTGTGTTCTCCGGCAGGACGTTGAGCAGCGCCACGCGCCGAACCCCGATCTCATCGAGGTACCCGAGCACCCGCTCCGCCCCGGCCGCGATGATCTCCTCGTCGACGACCATGAGCGTCCCGGAGCGCTCGATCCCCGCCGCCCGGAGCCTCTCCAGCCCTCTTCGCACGCGCGCCGACGTCGGCTTCCCGCCCATGTCGACACGGCGTCCGTCGTGCACCTCGGGCGGACCGTCGAGGCTGACGCCGACGCTGAAGTCGTGCTCGCGCAGGAGCTCCAGCCAGTCGTCGGTCAGCCGCGTGCCGTTCGTCTGCACCGTGTTGAGCACGCTCTGTCCCGGCCGCCGGAAGCGCTCCTGGAGCCAGACCGCCTGGCGGTAGAACTCGCGCGAGACAAGCGTCGCCTCTCCCCCGTGCCAGACGAAGTCGACCCAGCGCACGCTCGGATCCCGAAGGGCGTCTCGGGTCGCGTGCGCGAGCACGGGGAAGGTCATCGTCTGGTTCGGGCCGGCCCGCCAGCTGTGGCAGTACGTGCAGCGGAGGTTGCAGAGCCGCGTCGCCTTCATGATCACGGTCAGGACGGTGTTGCCGACCGGAGGCGGGTCAGGCTCGGCGGCGAGGTCCTCGATCAGCGCGGCTTCGTCCGGAGCGAAGAGCGATGCGGGTGGGTCGACAAGCGCGGTGCGGCTGCGCTCCAGCAGCACCCGCAACGCGGCCTGGCCGTCCTCGGGAAACGTCGCGGCGAACTCCTCCAGCCGCTCGGCCGCCCGGCTCACGGCCGCCTCGTCGAACGCCGCGCGGTTCACCAGTTGCCGTTCACCGGAAGCGCGAGACTCAGATACCGCCCGTCCTCGCCGACCATCAGCCCGAGCTGACAGAACCGGCCGAGCGCCTCCTCGACCTCCTCGACCTCGGCAGCCGCACCGTCCTCCCGCAGCAGCGACGTCACCTTCGCAGCCGTGTGGTCGGTGTCGCCGCAGAGGTCATAGACCGCGGCGTCGAGGCCCTGGAAGGCGTGAACCTGCGGCTCGTCGGGGATGCGGCGGTCGACGACCTGGATCCAGTCCGGCGTGCGCTGATACACGAGGATCGGCGGCTTGGGCTTACGCCAGCTGTCCATCCACGTCTGCATTGCCTCTTTCACGCCGACGAGCTGCTCGTCCGGGACGACGTCCTCCATGCTGTAGTCGAAGAAGTAGGCGATCTTGCGGAGGTCGACGCTGTCCTCGGGATAGACGTAGCCGTAGGCCGCCCAGGGCTCCAGGTTCTCCACGGGAAAGTCCGGGTCGGTGAAGTACGGACTGAAGCGCTCCATCCAGATCCGGCCCCCACCTACGGGCGGCGGAAGATGGAGGAGCTTCGGAATCAGCTCCGCCTGCTGCTCGTAGTCCTCGACGGTCTCGCCCGGGAAGCCGGTCAGGAGATTCCAGGCCACGTTGATGCCGTAGTAGTGGCCCCACTTCAGGACGCGGACGTTCTGCAGCATGGTCGCGCCCTTTCGCATCAGCTTCAAGACGTGCGTGCTCAGGCTCTCGATCCCGGGCTGGATGACGTTGACGCCCGCCCGGGCGAGGGTGCGGAGCTGCTCGCGCTTGGATTCGACTTGACCTCGTAGAACAGGCGGTAATCGACGCGCTCGTCGATCAGCGGCCGGCAGACGGCCTCGAGATACCGCATGTTGAGGATGTTGTCCACGGCCTCGAAGTTGACGATCTGGTACGGGCGGATTGCCGTCGCAGCTCGGCGTGGACGCGTTCGCAGGAGCGGATGTTCGAGCGGCTGCAGCGGCTCTCCCACGATTTCTACGGGAGAGCGAAGGTCGGAGACCTGATGTCACGGCTCTCACAGGACCTGAACACCGTCCAGGAGGCGACGACGGCGGTGCTCGTCCAGGGAGTGTTTCTCGTGCTCAGCGCACTCGCGGCTGCGATCACGGCCCTCGTGCTCAGCCCTCTCCTCGGGGGGCTCGTGCTCGTCGTCGTGCCGCTGTTCGCGCTGAGCTACGTGATGCTGCTCTCCCGGATCCGCGAGGCGAGCCGCGAGGTCCAGACGGTCTACGGCCAGGTCGCCGCGACGATGCAGGAGAACCTGTCCGCGCACGCAGTGGTCAAGGCCCTGGGGCTCGAGGACCGGGCGGTGTCGTCCTACCGGGGAAGGCTTGCGGGGCTGCTGCGAACGCTCATGCGCCTGGTCCTGTTCAGCTCGACGTTCGAGGCCAGCGTCGGGATGGCCGTCACCCTCGGCCAGCTGCTCGTGATCGGAGCCGGCGGCTACCTCGTGATTGACGGGCAGCTCACGGTCGGGACGCTCGTCGCCTTTGTCGGGCTGATGCCGACGTTCTTCCAGCCGGTCACTGCGCTCGCGAACGTCGGCCAGCAAGTCCAGCGCGCGGCGGGGTCGATCGACAGGATGCTGGAGGTGCTCGAGGAGCCGATCGGCGTGCCCGAGCGCGCCGATGCCGTCGCCCTGCCTCCCCTCGGACGCGAGCTCAGGCTCGAGCGGGTCGAGTTCGGATACGACGCCGACCGGACGATCCTCCACGACCTCGACCTGACGGTTCCCGCAGGCCGCCACGTGGCGATCGTCGGCCCATCGGGGTCCGGCAAGACCACGATCGTGAATCTCCTCCTCCGGTTCTGGGACCCGGCGGAAGGCCGCGTGCTCTTCGACGGGCACGATCTGCGCGACGTGACGCTCGGGTCGCTCCGCGGCCAGATCGGGCTCGTCTTCCAGGACACGTTCGTCTTCGACACCACGCTGCGCGAGAACGTCGCCCTCGCGCGCGAAGGAGCGACCGACGGGGACGTCCACAGCGCCGTCCGGGCTGCGCAGCTCGAGAGCTGGGTGGAGTCCCTGCCGGCGGGACTCGACACCCTGCTCGGCGAACGGGGCGTGCGCATGAGCGGGGGACAGCGTCAGCGACTCGCGATCGCCCGAGCGCTGCTCAGGGACCCGGCCGTCCTCATCCTCGACGAGGCCACGAGCGCGCTCGACGCGAAGACCGAGGCGGAGATCATCGAGACGCTCGAGGAGCTCGCGCACGGCCGGACGACGATCAGCATCACGCACCGGCTCTCGTTGTCGGCGCGGGCCGACCACGTCTTCGTCCTCGGCGAAGGCCGGATCGTGGAGGAGGGCACGCACGTAGAGCTCGTCCGGGCCGGCGGCGCATACCAGCAGCTGTACGAGGAGCAGATGGCCCACGTCCAGGCCGGGCTCGAGCCGATCGGGATCGAGGCCGCGCGGCTGCGCGCGATCCCGCTGTTCGGCGACCTTGGGCCGAACGAGCTCGCCCGGCTGGCGCAACGCTTGACGCCCGAGCAGTACGAGGAGGGCGTGGAGATCCTCAGGGAAGGCGACGACGGCCAGAAGCTGTGGTTCGTCGCGCGGGGTCAGGTCGAGGTGGTACAGACCGGCGACGGCCAGGACCGACGGATCGGCGTCAAGAACGACGGAGACTTCTTCGGCGAGATGTCCCTGCTGAGCGGGGATGCTCGCACGGCGACGGTGCGGACGACGATGCCGACCGAGCTCTACAGCCTGTCGCGTTCCGACTTCCTGTCGCTGCTCGAGCACGACCGCGACGTGCGTGAAGCCGTCGAGGAGACGATCGCTGCCCGTCGGCGAGCACTTGCCGAGGCGAAGCTCGCTGCGCGAGGCGGCAACAAGGAGGAGGCCCCGCTGACCGGGGCCTCCTGATCAGCTCGCCGCGAGACCCGCTGCCGTCGCGGGCAGGCCGTTCGCCGAGCCGAGCGCCGTGAGCGTCCCGTCGGCCGCGACCTCCCACGCGAACACTTCGCGCGCGTCGGCATGGAGGGCGTAGAGGTAGCGCCCGTCCGAGCTGATCGCCTCGTCGCGGATGCCCGGCCGCCCTTCGACCGTTGTCGCCGCGACAGCCTCGCGCAGCTCGATGCTGCCGTCGTCTCCGATGGCGTACGTCGAGATCGTCCCGTCGCCGAAGTTCGTCACGAAGGCGGTGCGGGCGTCCTTGCTGACGACCGCCCAGCACACCTCGCTCCGGGTGTTCTGGATCGCGCCGCTCACCGTGGTGAGCTCGCCGCCGCCGTGGAGGCGGTACGACGACGCGGATGCCTTTCCGACCTCCGCTCCCGCGGCCTCCGTGACGATCACCGTCCCGTCCGGCGTGAAGTCGAAGCCGTACGGCGTGGCGCCGGAGGTGTTGAGGACGTAGGCGCGCTCGCCGTGCACGGCGATGCTCGTCGGCGCCGACCCACCGGACGGCGCCCTGTCGAGCGCGGCGAGCTGATCGTCCCGGACGGCGAAGACGGTCACGTCGTCGCTGCCGGCGTTCGTGACGAACAGCCGGTCTCCGGCGAGCACGACCGAGCTCTGCGAGGGCAGATGCGGCTTGCCCGAGCCCTTGCCGCCGGTGAGATAGCTCCCGAGCCGCTCCAGGCGACCGTCGTCCTCGCGACGGTAGACGATCACCTCGTTGATGTTCGCGTCGTTCGTCTGCACGTAGACGAAGCCGTGTGCTTGCTGGTTCATGTCGTGTGCTCCTTTCGTCTCCCGAGGTATGCGCTTCCGTCCCGGGAGGACGGCGCGGCGTTACAGCCGACTTTAGGGGGAGCGGTTCGTCGCACCGGCGTAGGCGGGCTCGGTGGTGCGGAGCCTGAACGGCACCGTCATCGCGAACCCGAACGCCATCACGAGCACGCCGGCGACGGCGTCGAACACGAAGTGGTTGCCGGTCACGACGATCGTCAGGAGCACGGCCGAGGGATAGAGCACGCCCACGAGCCTCCCCGCGAAGGTGCGGGCGTACATCACGAGCCCGATCCCGAGCGCGACCGCCCAGCCGGCGTGCAGGCTCGGCACCGCCGCGACGGGATTCGCGAAGCGCTCGTGGTGCGGTTTCCCGATGTTGAAGTGGGAGTAGAGGTCGACCGTGTCCTTGATCCCCACGTGCGCGAGCCGCGGCGGCGCTGTCGGGTAGCGCCAGTGGATGACGAGCGAGATCGCGGTCGCCAACAGAAATCCGTCGCGGAAGATCGCGAACCCCTCACGGTTCCGCCAGTAGAGCCAGACGAAGAACGCGCCTGTGACGAGGAAGTGGCTGGAGACGTAGAACCAGTTCATCCCGCGGACGAGCTCGGGCCAGTGCAGGAACGTCCGCTGGAGCCACGGCTCCCAGTCCAGGCCGAGCACTTGCTCGACGTGGAAGACGTGGTGCGCGTTCGCGATCGCCCGCGGCCAGTCGGTCGGCAGGACCGTCCGCAAGAGGCGATACGCCTCGGCGAGACCGATGACCAGGCCGATCTGGATGACGGGATCGAGCCTGCGGAGGACGGCGCGGGCGCGACTCACGGGCGGGGACCTTACCCATACGATCGGTGCTCATGCCTCGCGTGGCCGCGATCGACCTGGGAACGAACTCGACCCGCCTGCTCGTCGCCGACGTCGACAACGGGCGCATCCGTGAGCTCGAGCGCGACATGCGCGTGACGCGGCTCGGCGAAGGCGTGGACGAACGGCGGAGGCTCCTGCCGGTGCCGATCGCGCGCGTCCGCAACGTCCTCTCCGACTACCGGCGCCGGCTCGAGTCCCTCGGGGCCGAGCGCGCGCTCGCAATCGCGACGAGCGCCGTCCGCGACGCCGAGAACGGCGAGGCCTTCCTCGGCGAGATCGAGTGGAGCTACGGGTTCTCGACGCAGCTGCTCTCCGGCCAGGACGAGGCGCTGATGACGTTCAGGGGCGTCACCGCCGAGCGCGGGCTCGCGCAGGGCACCGTGATCCTCGACATCGGCGGCGGCTCGACCGAGCTCGTCTTCGGCGGCCCGGACGGCGTCGGCTGGCACGACAGCCTCGACATCGGCTCGGTGCGGCTGACCGAGCGGCATCTCCCCTCCGACCCGCCGACCGCCGACGAGCTCACCGCGTGCGCCGCGGCCGTCCGCTCGCTGCTCGACGAACGCGTCCCGGAGCAGGTGCGGGAGGAGGCGACCGCCGTCGTCGGAGTGGCGGGCACGATCACCAGCCTCGCGGCGCTGGATCTCGGGCTCGACGAGTACGACCGTGACCGGGTCCATGGCCATGTTCTCCCTGCCGAGGGTCTCGAGCGGCAGCTCGAGCGCCTCGCCACGCTTCCGATCGCGGAGCGTCGCCAGATCCGGCCGCTCGACCCCGAGCGCGCGCCCGTCATCGTCGCCGGCGCGGTGATCGCCCGCAAGGCGCTGTCCTTCTTCGGCGTCGACGCGCTGGAGGTCAGCGAGCGCGACATCCTCGACGGCGCCGCCCTCGCTGCGGCCGAGCTCCCGCAGGAGGAGGAAGGCGCGGCCCCGCCGGGGGCCTACACGTGCTGCTAGGACCCTCCTAGGCGCCGGCCTCCGCAGGCGCTAAGTTCACCCCGTGAGGGTTTTGTGGGCCCTCCTCTTCGTGCTCGCCGGGCTTGCGGCGGCACCGCCGGGCACCCCTGCCGTCGCCCGCGAGCCGCACAGCGCCGTGGGCGAGGTCGAAGCCGTCACGGCGGATGCCCTGAGCGAGTACTGGACCGGCGCCTTCCGTCGGCTCGGCCGCGTCTACGTCGGACCGGCCGAGGTCGTCTGGTTCGAGCGTCCGACCTTCACGGCCTGCGGTATCGCCTCGACCGCGTCGTACTGCCGCATCGACCGCACGATCTACTTCGGCTACGACCTGCTGGAGCACTCGCTCGCGACGATCGGCGACTTCGCCGCGGCTACGGTCGTTGCTCACGAGTGGGGGCACGAGGTTCAGGACGAGCTCGGCCTGTTCCGCTGGGCGGTGGTGCATCGCTACTGGATCGGCAAGGAGCTGCAGGCTGACTGCTACGCGGGGATGTTCGCCCGCCACGCGGCAGCAATGGGGCTGCTCGAGGAAGGCGACCTCGAGGAAGGCGCGGCCATGCTCGCCTCGCTCGGCGACGACGAGCGGATGAAGCGAAGCTCACCCCAGGCGCACGGGACGCCGAAGGAGCGCGTGGCCTGGTTCCGCCGCGGCTATCAGACCGGCAGCCTCAAGGTCTGCAAGAGCGTCTACAGCGTCCTCTACCACAAGCCCTAGGCCATGTCGACGGAGTCCGACGGCGGCTCGTCTTCGGCGAGGCGGCGCCGGAGGACGCTGCGCGAGAGGACGCCGACGAGGCGGCCGTCCTCGACGACGGGCACACGCTCGAGGTCGTGCTCCTCGAGCGCGCGGAACGCCTCGTCGAGGCCGAGCCCCGCGTCGAGCGTGAACAGCGGCGGCTCTGCGATCGAGCCGACCGGAGTCTCGCGCGGATCGCGACCGGTGGCGACGATCTCTCGTACGAGCGTCTTGCGCGTGATCACTCCCACGAGCCGACCGTCCTCGGAGACGAGGACCGCACGGATGGCGGGATCCGACAGGCGTTCTCCGGCCTCACGCGCGCTCGCCGAGACGTCGAGCGTCCCCGGCTCCGGGACCATCGCGTCCCGCACCTGGCTCGTCACGGGTAGATCCCGCGCGCCTTCAACGCGCCCGCAACCTCGTTGATGCCGGCGACGAGGGCGGCCTGCCGCAACGAGATCCCCTTCTGCTCCGCGAGCGCCCAGACGCGGTCGAAGGCGTCGGCGAGCTTCTCCGCGAGCCGTGCACGGATCTCGTCGCGCGACCAGAAGAGACGCCCGAGATCCTGAACCCACTCGAAGTACGAGACGGTGACGCCGCCGGCGTTCGTCAGCACGTCCGGCAGGATCGGGATCCCGCGCTCGGCGAGGATCGAGTCCGCCTCGATCGACGTCGGCCCGTTGGCGCCCTCGACGACGAGCTTCGTGTCGATCCGCGGCGCGTTCTCGCCCGTCAGCTGATCCTCCAGCGCGGCGAGCACGAGCACGTCGCACGGAAGCTCCAGGAGCTCGGCGTTGGTCACGTGCTCCGTACCCGGAAGGTCGGCAAGCGCCCCGTGGTCGGCGACCCACGCCCGCGCTGCAGCGAGGTCGAGGCCTTCCTCCGCATAGACCCCGCCGGAGATGTCGGAGACGGCCAGCACGGTCGCGCCCTTCGAAACGAGCTCCTGCGCGGCGATCCCGCCCACGTTGCCGAAGCCCTGGACGACGCAGCGTTGGTCGGCCAGGTTCCAGCCGAGGCGCAGACACGCACGCTCGATCACCATCACCACGCCCGCCCCGGTCGCCTCGTGCCGGAAAAGCGAGCCGCCGAGCGACACCGGCTTGCCGGTGACGATCTCCGGGACGGCGTGCCCGACCTGCATCGAGTACGTGTCCATCATCCAGGCCATCGTCTGCTCGTTCGTGGCCATGTCCGGCGCGGGAATGTCCTCCTGCGGGCCGATCACGCCCATCAGCTCGCTCGTGTAGCGGCGCGTCAGCCGCTGGAGCTCGCCCTGCGAGAGCTCGCGCGGATTGCAGCGGACTCCGCCCTTCGCCCCGCCGTACGGGAGCCGGAGCAGCGAGCACTTCCAGGTCATCCAGACAGCGAGGGCGGCGCACTCGCCGAGGCTCACGTGCGGGTCGAAGCGGATCCCGCCCTTCGTCGGCCCGAGCACGCTGGAGTGCTGCACCCGGTACGCCGGAAACACGTCCACCATGCCGGCGTCGCGGCGAACGGGGACAGCGACCATGACCGCCCGCTCTGGGTAGCGGAGGCGCTCGGCGATCGACTCGTTGACGTCCGCGTAAGGGATCGCCTGCTCGAACTGCGTCAGCGCAGTCCGAAAGAGCGGCGTATCCCATTCGAGCTGGGCGTCAACGGGTCGCTCCTCGACTGCCGCTGGGTCGGTCATTTCAGACGGACACGCGGGCCAAGCCCGCGCGTCCTGGATGGCGGCGCCGCAAGCGGCGCCTCGGCGGCAGGCAGCTCCTCGACACTGGCCACGCCTCTGAGTCTAGGCGCTGGAATCTAGGCGGACCGGTACTCCTGCCGTCCCTGCCAGACGTCCCAGACGCCGTCCGGCACCTCTTCGCCGCGACGTCCCGTCCAGAGCTGGCGCGCACCCGAATCCGGCGCGCCGAGACCCTCGAGGTAGCCGATCGCGTCGGCGGCCTCTTCCTCCGACGCGAAGAGGAGGAAGCCGATCGCCTCGCCGTCGGCTCGACGGGTCAGCAGGAACGAGCCCTGAAGGCCCGGCAGCTCGCTCTGGAGCGAGTCGAACTGCGCGAGCGCCTCGTCGACGAACGACTCGGCGTGCTTCGGGCTGCCGACCGTGTACCGGATCACGTGCGCGACCATTGCACCGTTTCCTGCCCAGTTAACGGCGCGGGCCAAACGTGCCGGGGCGGGACTCCAAGGGCGTCGCTTGCGATGCCCGCCTCAGAGGAGGCGTGGGCTCTGCCCGCGCATCCGATCAACCCGCTACCGGTAGACCCCCAACGAGCGAGTGCCGGGGGCGGGACTCCAAGGGCGTCGCTTGCGATGCCCGCCTCAGAGGAGGCGTGGGCTCTGCCCGCGCATCCGATCAACCCGCTACCGGTAGACCCCCAACGAGCGAGTGCCGGGGGCGGGACTCCAAG
>WNFV01004562.1_pt1 | contig 17110 bp, 17 predicted proteins | sample 5400101 | NCBI WGS metagenome assembly WNFV01 (sample SAMN13153361, study PRJNA577476) | soil metagenome | isolation source: 115 cm soil or saprolite under grassland replicate 1 | place: USA:California | collected 2016-06-15
TCCATCGCGGTCACGCGAAGGAGCAGCACGTCCTGCGCGACATCGACCTGGGTGTCACAAAGGGCGAGGTGCTCGTTGTCATCGGCCCAAGCGGTTCGGGCAAGAGCACGCTCCTGCGCTGCATCAACTTCCTCGCGCCGCCGGAGACCGGGTCGGTCACATTCCTCGGAGAGACGCTGTCACGGGAGGATCTTCCCCGCTTCGACATGCGAGCGCGGCTCGACTACGAGCGGCGCCTGCGTCACTTCCGGACGAAGATCGGGATGGTCTTCCAGCACTTCAACCTCTTCCCGCACATGAGCGCCGTTGACAACGTCGCGGCCGCGCCCGTCCGCGTCCTCGGCCTGTCGAAGCAGGCTGCGCGAGCGCGAGGGCTCGAGGAGCTCGAGCGCGTCGGGATGGCGGCGAAGGCGAACGCGTATCCGAGCCAACTCTCGGGCGGCCAGAAGCAGCGCGTCGCGATCGCACGGGCGCTCGCGATGCGGCCCGAGCTGATGCTGTTCGACGAGGCGACGTCCGCGCTCGACCCGGAGCTCATCGGCGGGATCCTCGAGGAGATGAAGAAGCTAGCGGAGTCGGGCATGACGATGATCGTCGTGACGCACGAGATGGGCTTCGCGCGGGAGGTCGGCGACCGGCTGCTGTTCATGGACGGCGGCAGAATCGTCGAGGAGGGAGGGGCGCGCGACGTGCTCGCGGCGCCGCAGAACCCGCGGACGCAGGAGTTCCTCCGCGCGATCCTGTGATCGGCGCGCCTGCCTCCCATCGTTCGCGTCGCCCTTAGGACGGTTCGCAGATCGGACGCAGCGGGCGCGGCACGAGCTGCTCAGCGCCGGCAGCGGTCAGCGCGAGGCTTCGGTGGTACTCCCTGATGTCGGAGGTGCCGAGTACGTGACGCTTCATCCAGGCCAGGAAGCTGTCCCGCTCGCGGCTGATGGCGTACCAGCCTACGTAGAAGTCGTTGTCGCGGTCGTAGTAGCCGTGCGCGTACGAGGGGTGAGCGCCGCCGGGAGCGAGTGCCACAGCATCGATTACCCACCCTGGCAGCACGATCGCTCCGGGTCGCGGCTCGAGCTCGTCGACGATCTCCTCGACGGTCACGATCGTCCGTTTCGAGGCCAGTACCACCTCTTTCTGCACGCCGGTTATGCCCCACAGCTGGACGTTGCCGCGGCGGTCCGCTTGCTGTGCGTGGACGATCCCGACGTCCGGCCGGTGCGCCGGTACGGCAGCAAGCTCCTCGCCGGTGAACGGACACGTGATCGCCGCAACGCGTGTACGAGCGGCGACGTCGGTGCCGAGGTAGCCGCGGAGTACGCCGAAGGGGAGGTTGGAGGCCCCGGCTGCGTATGCCGCTGCCATGCCCGCATGGGAGTGCTCCTCGAGTTCGAGCGGCGCCGGCCAGCCGTGCTCGACCGCGTCACGGAACCGGTGGAGCGACCCGACTCCCGGGTTGCCGCCCCATGAGAAGACAAGCTTCTTGCAGCGCCCCATCCCGATCAGCTGGTCGTAAACGATGTCTGGCGTCAGCCGAATGAGCGTCAGGTCGCGCCGTCCCTGCCGAATCAGCTCATGGCCAGCGGCGCTCGGGATGAGGTGCGTGAACCCCTCGGCGGCGATGACCTGACCGTCCTCGACCAGGTCGCGAACCGCGTCCGCGAGCGCGACGATCTCGGCCATGCCTGAAGGGTGTCAAAACTCCGGCGCAGTCCGCTCGGGCACGCGCGAGCCGGCACAACTCAGTGGTAGGAAGTCGATGAGGCTTCGTCGATCTCCCCCGGCAACACCAGGGGAGAAATGCACACCCTCAATGCTGTTGGTCAGACTCGAGGGATAGCCCCCATCTGTAGCCTCGTAAGGGCGTGGAGAACTTCGCCGCCGCGCTCTCAGACGGGACACACTGTGGCGGTACAGAGTGTGCTCGATCAGGAGGTGGTCATGTTCGGCGGCGGAATCGGGAGCCGCGAGGACTTCGTCGACCGCGTCCGCGCGTACGTGTCTCGCCTCAAGCGGCGCCCACCGGTGCCTGCGGCCAGGGCCCTAAGTGAGCGCGTCCGAGCGGCCGAGCTCGCGCTCGCGTCGGTGGCGGAGCGCGGCGCCGACGAGCGCCTACGCGGAGTCGCGGATGCTTGATTCGGCCACCCGCGCCAGCGTGTGGGGTGCGCAAATTCGGTTCTCATGCTGCGAAGCCGTATTCGTGGATCAGTCCACCCAGTCGATCCCGGCGCTCGATGTCGTCCGGTCGCGCTGAGGTCGCGAGTCGGGGTCGTGGCCGCTGTGGGTCGGGCGGCATCAGGTCAAGTGCTCGGTGGGGTCGGTGGCCGTTGTAATGCTCGACAAAGACGCGGAGCACCCGTTCCAGATGCCTGCGGTTGAGGATCAGGAGCCAGTCGAGACACTCGGCTCGTACGGTGCGGACGAAGCGCTCGGCGACGGCGTTCGCCTTCGGCGCTCGCACCGGCGTGCGTACGATCTCGATCCCTTCAGTTCGGAAGACGATGTCGAAGTCACGCGTGAACTTGCTGTCGCGATCCCGGATCAGAAACCGGACTGGCGTCCGCCGCTCCGTCCATCCCCAAGTGAGCTGGCGGGCTTGCTGGGTGACCCAGGCGCCGCTCGGGTTCGCCGTGCAGCCGGCGAGATGTACGCGGCGGCTGCCGAGCTCGATGAAGAAGAGAACGTACAGCCGCCTCATGCCGATGGTCTCGACCGTGAAGAAGTCGACCGCGAGCATGCTGTGCGCCTGCGCCCGCAGGAACTCGCGCCAGGAGGGCCCGGTGCGCTCGCCCGCCGGCCCGAGGCCGGCCTGGCGGAGGAGCTTGCGTACGGTCGTTGCTAGACCGCGAAAGCCGAGCCCGCGGAGCTCGCCCGCGATGCGTTGATAACCCCAGCGCGGGTTCTCACGAGCGAGCCGCAGCACGAGCTGACGGTTCTCGCCGCCGATCGGCGGCCGGCCGACTCGACCGGGATACCTCCAGCGCCTCGCAACCAGCCGCCGGTGCCAGCGAAGCAGCGTCGACGGCCTGACGACGAACGACTGCCAGTTCGCTCGCGGCAGCAGCCGGCTGGCGGCGGCGAGGAAGACTCGATCGGCGGACCTCAGCTCAGGCCGAGCGACCTGACGCCGTAGCACGGCGAGTTCGTGGCGGAGCACCACGATCCAACTCCTTGAACTCGTTCTAGCGGAAGCGCAACGCGGCGAGTTGGAGAACGCGTCTAAGCACGAGGTAGCTGAGCGAAAAGAACAAGGACAGGCTCCTCCGGGACGGCGGGACAGGCGCACGAGTCTACGGATCAGAACCCGCCCAACTGATCGGCGCGTGAGTTAACGCACCCCACACGCCTTGCGAGGTCGGCGGCCTGCGAAAACCTCCGAAGCCACTGCGCCGGGCCGAGTTTGTGAGTTCGACGCGCGCTAGGTGAGGCCGGGAACGGTGAAGTCGCGAACGGGACGAGCGGGCAGCGCGCGCGACGGCGCGGGCTACCCGCTCGGAGAGTCGCTTCAGCCGCTACGCGGCGTCAGGAAGCCGGTGACGGTTCCTTCAATCGTGAATGTCCCGTCCGGGAAGGAGAAGCTCTGGAACGGGATCGTGCAGGTGATGGTGTTGCGCAGCGGGGCCGCCTTGGCCGCCGTGTCCGTTTCCGTCATCGTCGACCCGCCGGTGGGCGTGAAGGTGAAGGTGATGTCGAACGACGTCGGAATAAACACCGAGGTGCTGCCGACGATGTGGCCCGGCGTGAACTCGCCGTTGCCGTTCACGGCGACCGTCAAGGTCTGGCTCCCGCAGACGGCCTGAAACTGAAGCGCTCCCTTCGCGCTGATCGGGTCCGCTCCCGCTGTCGGAGCGATCGCCGCGGCAGCGAAAGCGCAGCCAGCGACGAGAGCGAGCAAACGTCGTTTCATCTCTCCCCCTTCGGTTGAAGTGCCGTGAGGACAGCTTCCCTTGCCCGGGCGAGTCAAACCGGCGGGAGTGTCGCGCCAATCCGGCAAGCGCAAACCATTCCTCTGTCGAGGCGTAGATACCTGCCTATCGGGTTCCCGACCAGGAAGCTGGAACATGCGAGGTGGGCGGCTCACCGCATGGGTTCATAAATTCGGTTCGCCTGCGAATACGTCGGTTCGAAGAGCCGGAGCGAGTTTATGCACCCCACGGGCAGCGCCCGTCTGCCAACGAGTCGCCGGGCAGTGTGAATGTCTTGCGAGCCAACGCGTGTCTCCAATCTGGTCGAATCGTTCTCAGACGCTGAGGTCGTGCGCGCCTCGCAACGAGTTCACTTCCGCGTTGGCGCCCTACCACGGTTCGGTTCCTGCGCGCGCCTCATCGATGCCCACTACGACGCGGCGATCGAGGAGTCGCAAGAGCTGAGGCCCCGTTCCACGTTCAAGTTGGATGGAAACGCACCGCGTCGGGCGCGTCGGGACGACGAACCTCTGAGTTTTTCGGCGTGATCCGTCCCGTGGACGGTGACGTCAGCCGTGGCGGCTGAATCGGGCTATTGCAGGGAAGATCGAGTTTGTGCACTCCGCGCGTGCCGACTGACCCGCCATCGGGATGTGCCGGCAAAATCCCGATGAGCAATGTACGAACCTACGCCTCAAGGAACGGCACTGCAGGGCGCCGATGATGCCTGAGGGGGCCGCTCGGAAGCGACCCCCCTGTGTGGGCATTGGGCGGTGCCGTCTATGGGCAGGAGGAGGTGCGTTCGACCGTGTTCGATGTGATCGGGAGGCCGGGCATGGTCGGCAGGCTGAGCGATGCCGCCGAGGTTCCGGTCGCGGACGCCGCGTATTCGTTGCCCGCCACGCAGGGAATCTCGAAGTGCGCCACGGGTGAGCCGGTGATCGTCCCGTCGCCGATGACCGTGAGGTAGTCCTCGCGGACCGGCGCCCCGTTTTTGAGCATCGTCGTCGTGACGACGGACGCTGGCGCGAGGCCGGTGCCGGTTGTGCTGATGCAGATTCCGTCGAACGGCTGGTTCGCACACGGCGTGAGCTTGAGCGCGGCGAGCGCGTAGAGCGCCCCTCCCTGGGCGGCGGAGCCGACGCAGTCGTTCTCGTCGGTGAACGGGTTCGCCGAGCCGTCCATCAGCGTCGTCCAGCCGCCTTCTGGCAGAGCTTGGCGTTCGCGGCGTTCCCGCCCCTGTCGGCGAGTGCGCTGCCCGCGAAGGCGAGCAGCGAGGCAAGCGCCGCGACGAGCGCGAGCGCGAGGATCGCCTTGTTCGTGATCGTTGTCACTGTTTCTCCCTGGGTCGTTGTGCTTCTGGCGGCCCGATGATGGCGGGCGCCGTCAGCGCCCGGGAGGGGCGGCGCCGCCGCGTGGGAGGTGGTCACCCGTCGGCCTCGCGGCGGGAAACCGACCGTGTGGATCACGCCTTGGCTGCGTGATACTCACCGCGTTTGCTCAGGGAACGCCCGGCGTTGAGCCTCACCGAGGTCGCGTCGAGCGAACCGGCTGAGTCGGCCACCGCGCGAGCGCGGGGCGCGCACAAATGCGAGTCTCGCAGCAAATCCACGCTCTACAAACACGGAGTCGCTAGACGCCCAGCTTCCCGGAACTCGACTGCCACTCCGGCTCCTCGAAGTGGCACCCGATACCCGCCCAAACGCGCGCGGGTGTCGGGACCGGCGGGGCAGAGCGATCCGACGAACAACCTCTCAGCCTTTCGGCGTGATCTGTCCGTCGCGGCCGTGACGGGAGCCCGTGAGGCTGATCGCGGTTGTTGCAGGGAAGATCGATTTTGTGCACCCCACACGCCGACGACGAGCTCGACGTCCTCTCCGAGCAGCGCCCGAGCCTTCGCGCCATCACGAACGGAGGCGCGGGAGGGCACACCGCGTGCGCGCAGCTCGGCGACGATGTGCGAGCCGACGTCGACTGCGGCGCCGGTGACGAGGAGCGGCGTCATCGAGCGCCGGCGCTCGAGCTCGGGAGAACGTTGGCGTTCAGGCGGAAGACGTTCGTCGGGTCGTAGCGATCCTTGAGCGCGGTGAGCCGCCCGAGCCGCTCGCCGTAGGCCGCCTCGACGCCGGCCGTGTCCTCGTCGGACAGGAAGTTCGCATAGACGCCGACGCTGTGCGGGCTAAGCGTCTCCCACCGGTCGCGTATCCAGGCGACGTGCCGATCGCGCTCGGGATCGGGCGGCGGCCAGGAGCCGACGACGTTCAGCTCGAGCCCGACCTCGCGGCCGCCGACCGCAGTCGCCTGCGAATCGACCCGGCTGACCGCGCCGCCGATCGCCCAGCCGCTGACCCTGCGAGAACGGCGACGTGATCGTGTCGACGCTGCCGACGATCGCGTCGATCACGTCGTCCGAGATCACCGGAATGCGATGCGACTTCCAGTAGTAATGCATCCCGTGCGGCGCGCCGCCGTCGAGCATCGACTGCAAGAAGAGGTACGGGACAGGCTTGACCGCGTCGGCGAGCGGCGTCCCGATCCGGCGCAGTGGCTCGATCGCCTTCGCGCCTTCCCCGGGGTCGCCGGCCCAAACGAAGATGAGACCCACGACGGGCTTGCCGTACTGGTCGGGCGGGAGGAAGGGCGCCGGCGGGGCCAGCCTTGCCGCGACGGTGATGCCGAGCTCATCGGGCGCTGTCGGCGCGAAATCCCGCACCGCCGCGAGCACCTCCGGCGCGGCCGTGAGCGGCCAGAAGATCGGCCCTCCGAAGACGATCGGCCCGACAGGATGCAGCCGGTACTCGAACGCGGTCGCGATCCCGAAGTTGCCGCCGCCTCCCCGCAGTCCCCAGAACAGGTCCGGCTCCGTCTGCGCGTCCACGTGCACGCGCTCCCCTTCGCCGTCGCCGCCTGCGGGTCGACGGCGATTGCCTTCATCAGCGAGAGGTCGATCATCAGCCCGCCGTCGCAGACGGCGTGGCCGGCGACCGCGTGGCCGCCGCCGCGCACCGAGATCAGCAGGTCGCGCTCACGGCCGAAGCGGACGGCTTCAACCACGTCATCGGCGCCAGCGCAGCGGGCGATCAGCGCCGGACGCCGGTCGATCGCTCCGTTCCAGATTCTGCGCGCCTCCTCATACCCTTCCTCGCCCGGACGCAGGAGGGCACCACGAAAGCGTGCTCGCAGCTCCCTGAACGCCCTCGCGTCGAGCGGCGCGGCGGCCTCGATCTCGCCGACCGTCATCTTTTCCTCCCTTTGAAGTGGTACGCCGATTGTCACGCGACCGCGTCGCGCAAGGCCGCCGGCGTCAGCGTCTCGGCGACCTCGGTGCGCAAGGTACTACCCGCCGCGGGTCTCCGGCCGGTGCCGGAGCGAGAAACACTCATCGAGGCGGGCGTTCCGGCGAGGGCAGGCGGCGAGCGTGCTCGCCTGTGACTTCCTCACCGTCGAGACCGCGTTCGTCCAGCGGATCTACGGCGAAAGCACTGGGGGTCGACGCTGCGCGAGCGTCCGGGAACGTCCCATGGCCTAGGCGGCTGACTGACGGCCTCAGCGGGCGGCTGCGATCCGGAGCAACGCCGCTATCGACTCCCAATCGTGAGTGCTGGGGTGCAACCACACGGCCGCGCTGACAGAAACCCCTTCGAGGGATTGGGTTGCGATCGGGGGCGGCGGGATGATGCGGAGGCCAATCGCCCGAAGCGGTCTTGGAAGGGGTCTCATGCCGCATGCCGCCGTTCGGACGCTAATCCGAAGCTGTGCTCTGCTCGCGCTCGTGGCGAGCGCGCTTCTGCTCGGGTCTGCAGAACCCGGCCGCGCGGAGGGAACGTCGCGGCAAATCGTGCTCCTCGGTCCAACCGACGGTGTGATCGTTCATAGCTCGATGGAGCCCGGGCCGACCCCCGTGACATTTTGCTGGCGAATCGACTGGCAGCCGACGACTCCTGACCCTGTGACGATCTCGTGGAGGATGGCCGACGACCCGAACTTCACGCAGAACGTCGTGGGCGAGACTCGTGTGTGCCCAGCCGGAATCGTCAACTGCTGGACGTCTTTCACCCCGCGGCGCATCTACCTTCACAAGTACTACAGGAAAGTCGTCATCACGGCGCCTGCCCAGGCGGAGAGTGTGGTCTGGTCGCTCGCCGGGACTCCGCCGCCTCCGCCTCCCGACACCGACCGCGACGGAATGCCGAATGCGAAGGACACTGTCCCCGGCTTCGGAATCCAACGCAGATCGACAGTGACCACAACGGCCGCGGTGACGCCTGCGACCCTGATCGGAAGAAGCCGCGCGTCCGCGCAACGGCGGGATCGGCGAAGCGTGGCACCACCGCGTACTTCGAGGTGCGCGATTTACCGCGTCTGCGTGAAGGCGTGGCACGTCGCCGGCCACAGCGCTAGTGACTGCGCACCGTACCGCGTGTTGTAGTACGACCCGACTATCCGGCGGTGGTCGATGTGCGGTACCCGGAGCAGCTGTCTCGGGGGCGGGTGCTCGTCAAGTGGTGCTGCTCGCGATCCCGCACTATCTCGTGCTGGGCATCGTTCTCGGCGGAGGCTGGTACGGCTGGAGCGGGGACTGGGACGACGACCGAGGCGCCGGTCGCTGGGGAGGTGGCCCCGGCTTGATCGCGCTCCTTGTCTTTTTCGCCGGAGTCGCGTTGCTGTTCACGACGCGCTACCCGCGCGGGATCTTCGACTTTCTCATGGGGCTGAACCGATGGGTGCGGCGTCGTCGCCTCCGCCGCGCTGATGACCGATGTCTATCCGCCGGTCCGGCTCGATCAGGGACCGGAAGAGCCGGGCATCCCCGGGGCCGCATGCGGCCCATCGGCACGAGTCACATAGCGCAGCGACGGGCGCGACATCGGTTCGGAGGAGTGGCATGGCGACTTGCGCGAAGATGTGACACAGAGCCTCCATGTCTGATCCCTCGAGCAGACACCGGTACGACGTCTTCCTCAGCCACAACAGCGCCGACAAAGACGCTGTCGAGGCAATCGCGAAGAGACTCGTGGCTCACGGGGTGCGCCCGTTCCTCGATGTGTGGCATCTCGTTCCAGGACAACCGTGGCAGGAGGAACTCGAGAAGGCACTCGATCAAAGCCACGTCTGCGCGGTCTTCCTCGGCCCGAGCGGGGTGAGCCCCTGGCAGAACGAAGAGATGCGCGCGGCCCTTGAGGAGCGCGCTCGTGACCCGTTGTCCGCGCGTGTCGTTCCTGTGCTGCTGCCCGGAGCTGTTCCGGATGCCGCGACCGTGCCGCGGTTTCTGCGGCGACTCACCTGGTGTGACTTCCGCGACGGGCTCGACGACGCGAGGTCTCTTCGCCGCCTTCTCGCCGGCGTTTCCGGAGAAGCGCCCGGCCCGCTGGACGACGCCGACGTGACGCTCCGACCAGCCTCTGCGCCAGCTGTGCTTCACGAGACGACCAGGGAGAGCGAGGACCGCAGCCGATCAATAGAGCGGGCATTGGTGCGCCTGCGAGCGAAGCCGTATGCGTGGAAGCGCCGAAAACTGCTCGATCGCGTTACTGAAGCCGTCCTGGCAAGTGAGCTGCCGCTAATCCTTCGTGGGCTTCCCGGCGTCGGCAAGAGCACGCTTCTCGCGCAGACGGCTCTGGAGCTGCGACGCGAGTTCCCCGACGTCGTCGCGATTAGCTTCGACGGGCCGGCCGGCCTGGAGCCGAGTTATCTGCTCGAGGAGCTCAACGGCTTCCTGACGGGTCTGGGCCGCGGCGTCGATCCGCGCCAGGTGCGCGAGCAGGACCAGCGGGTCACGTTCGAGACGATGCTCGAGAGCTTCCTCGGCATCCGCGTGCTCGTTCTCCTCGATGCGGTCGACCGGGCGCCGCCGCCATGGCAGGCGCGGCTTCTCGCCGACCTTGCAGTCGTGCCGACGGTTCGTGTCGCGGCGACGGTTCAGGATCGACCGCCAGCAGGCGTTGCGGCCAATGTCATGTCTGTGCCGCTGTTGAGCGAGGACGAGGCTGTGTACTTCGTCAGGGAGATGGCACGGGTTCTCGGGGTCGCGGTCGACCCCGACGACCTCGTCGGCCGGCTTCCTCAGGCGTACGCCACTCACCCGCAGGTGTTGACGAGCCTCGTTGCCCATCTCCGCGATCTTCCGCAGGAGTTGTTGCTTCTCGAGGGGCTGCCCGAGGAGGCGCAAGCTCCGGTTACGTGGATCGAGCGGAGTCTCGAGTCGATGGACGAGCGAGACCGGCAGGTGCTCGCACTCGTGGAGCCTCTTAGCGGCCTCGATCTTGCCTCGACGCTGCGTCGTCTCGATCTTTCGCTTCCGAAGGGCTTCCAGTCGTCGCTTCGGCTACTGCTCGCGCGGTCGTTCGTTGTTCGGGCGGGCCAGGTGGTTGAGGTTCCGCCGCTCGTCGCGCAGGCGCTGAAAGGTATCGCGCCGGAGCTGCGGCTGACTGCGTGCGAGCAGATCACGCGCGCGCTCGTAACGACGCGGCAGCCGTCGACGGCCGCGGAAGACGTGCTCGCCGAGGTCGCGACTCAGGTTGCGGTCCATCTGGCGGACGAGGCGCATTGGGGGATGGTCCTCGAGATCGCGAATGACGACCTCCTGGACGCTCTCAATACGCGAGGACATTGGAAGGAGTACGCCGTGCTTCTGCGGCTCGCGTCTCGCGCGGCCGAAGAGGAAGGACGCGGCGAGATCTTCGTCGAGCTCGGCTGTCGGCTGGCGAGGAAACTGTTGCAGATGGGCGACCTGGCCGGTGCCCAGGACGCTGTCAGCCGCGTCGAGCAGCTCATCGGACCAGAGGGCGACACGCTTGAGCACGCCCAGCTCTACAGCCACCGAGCGCTGCTGAGCTGGGCGAACGACGATGAGCTTGTCCTCCGGGAGCTCCTCCGGAGCCGATCGATCAGGCAGGCACGTGCTGATCAGGCTGGGCTAGTAGTTGTCTCCAAGCTGATCGGAAACGTGCATTTGCGCCGCCGGGAGTACGCAGCTGCCAGAGTCGCCTATGAGGAAGGGCTCGAAACGGAGCCGGTGACTGGCCAGGAGAGGCATCGCCTGGAAACGGAAACGTGCCTCGCTTTCTGCGATCTCGGCGAAGGAGAGCCTGAGGCGGCCGAGCTTCGCCTTCGAGGCGTCATCCAGCGCATGCAGGAGCTGCGGTACGTCGTCGGACAGCCGAAAGCGCTGTTCGGATTGGCGCTGGCTCGCGAGCGCCTCGGCGATCCCCAGACAGCGCTCGCGGCGGCACGAGAAGCCGTCTCGTTGGCAACAGCCCAGCCGGACCTTGCGCGTGCTGCGGAGGTCCTCGCCTGGCGGCTCGAAACGGACGTGAGGATGCCTGACGCGCGGGGGTACGAGCGGACTCAACCATGACGGCCACAGGAATTCGCGAGCTTCTCGACCGCTACGCGGCATACCGGGGCCGCGAGGCGCAGGAGCGAGGGCCGGGCGCTGGCGAGCACGCCGAGGCGGCGTCCCGGACGGCCGACGAGCTTCGCAGCCTCTGGACGGCGGCCGGTAACGACGCTGCGGAGCTCGAGAAGCTTCTGCATCAGGCTGATTTCCGTGAGCGCGTCCTCGCTCTCTACGCCGGCCCGGCCGCGGAGGACTATGCCCAGGCGAGGGAGGCGCAGAAGGCTCTGACCGCCGAGCTTCGCGAGTTCTGGTTGTCGAGCGGTCACGACCTGAGGGAACTTCGACAGTTCGAGTCGGCTGTCGATGCCGAGGTCATCGACATGATCATCACCTAAGTCCGTGCAGCCCGATCCGTCGACGAAGCTCGCGGCACTACTCGACCACGCGCGTCGCGCGAGCCCGTACTACGCCGCGAGGCTCGCCAGCCTCGGCGAGCGATCCGCCGAGGACGTGCTCGCTGGCCTGCCGCTTCTTGCCCGGTCGGATGTGCAACGAGAGAAGGCCCGGCTCTGGTCGACCGAGGGCGACTCGTCCACGTGGCGTGTCGTGCGGACGTCCGGAACGACCGGGGAGCCGCTCGAGGTGGTGCTCGACGAGGAGGCCCGCCGCGTCGAGGCGCTCGCGCTCGCCGACCATATCGACCGCTGCCTGGGCACCAGCGCCTGGCGGCACCGGACGCTATTCCACTTGCCCCTGCACGTCGGCGCCGCCTCGGGCGCGATGGCCGCTCCCTGGAACGCGGCTGCGCGGGTCGTGAAGTGGAACCTGATCCAGGCCTGGCAAGCGAGCGACGACTCGTTCCTGGTGGCCCTGCAGCACTTGGACGGCCACGTCGTCACGACCATGCCTTCGGTAGCGGAGCTCATCGCGTCCCGCCTCGTGTCGGCCGGAGCGGCTGGCTCGATTGCCCCGCAGCTGATCGTCTTGTCTGGCGAGATCCTCGACGAGCCCGTGCGGCAGCAAGCGGAGGACGTTTTCGGCTGTCCTGTCACGAGCCTCTACACCTTGGCCGAGGCGGGGATCGTCGGAAGCGAGTGCCCGGCGGGCGGGTACCACGTCGAGGAGCAGGTCGTCGTGGTCGAGATTCTCGACGAGGATGCCCGTCCTGCTCCAGCCGGGGCGGAAGGTGAGATCGTGATCACTCCGCTCGCGAACCGAGCAATGCCGCTGCTTCGCTACCGCACCGGAGACGTAGCACGCTGGGCCGACGTCCGGTGCGGCTGCGGCCGCTCGTCGGGACGGTTCATCCTCAGCAGCGGGCGCCGCCCAGTCTCGCTCCTCTCCACCTCGGGCGCCAGCGTTAACGTCATCAGATTCGCGAAGGTCATCGCCGGCCTGGATGTCGGCCGAATCGACCTGCACGCTACCGGGGCCGGAGCCGTTCGTGTCCGCTACGAGTCCAGCCGTGCGCTCCACCCTGCGGCGCGGTCGGTGCTCGAGTCTTCTCTTCGGAGCGCGCTGGGGCCGACCGCTCAGATCGCGATCGAGCGTGCTCCCCCAGAGCGATCGGCGATCCCGGATCGCGGTGCCAGCGATCCGCGGGTTCGCCCGGAGCCGGCGGGCCCGAGCTTGCCGGAGATCGCTGCGTGGCTCGCGAACGCGCTCGCGGAAATGACAGGGGTGGAGGCAGCGCTGATCACCGGCTCGTACCTCGACCCGGATGCCACTACGCGGTTCAGCGACATCGATGCCGTCGTCCTCCTCGACGACGTGCCCCACCAAAACCCTGAGAGTTGGATTAGCTTGGTTCGCGAGCTCCGAAGGTCGCTGCCGCCGCTTCGGGTCCACGTGGATCTGCTGACCGATCTACCGGCGCGGGCCCCTCTCGTCTCGTGCCGCCTCCTCCAAGAGCAGTTTCCCGTGCTCGGAGACCTCAGTACGTCGAGCCTACCGTGGCCCTCGACCGACACACTCAGGCGTCACGGCTGGTTCTGGGCACAGGAAGCCGAGGCTGCGCTGTGGAATCGGCTGACGGATCCGGCGCTCGATCGAGCCGATCCGGTTCGCACCGGCTGGCTCGCGACGAAGAGCAGCCTGGATGCGCTCCGTTACCTCTACCTCGTTCGTGGAGAGCGTGTTACCGCCGGCCGGGCAGTTCTCGCAAGAGCGCTCGACGACCGCACCCAAGGCTGGCCGTGGATCGACGACGTGAGCGAGGCCTTCGACACTGCGAGAGAGCACCGCCCGCCGCCCGATATCGCCGGCGCACCCTCGACGCGCTATCTGACTGCGGCTCTCCTTTGTGCACGGGCGGTGTCGGCCGGGCTGACCCATGCAGTGCACGATCAGTCTCGCGGCCGTGTTCGCGATCGACGAACGTCGTGAGGTAACGCTCGGCGCTCTGAACGCGAGCGCGAACAGATGGGTGCGGTTCCGCCCGAAGGCGCGGTCGGCGTAGCCAGCCGCTCTCGGCTGCCTTGCGTGCCGACGCGAGTCCACCGTCCTGTCTTAGATCAGGATGCGTAGCGCTGTCTCGGTGGGACAGCCGAGCCGGACGAGGTCGACGGCGACGTGGAGGTCGACGTATGCATGGGTGGCGAGCAGCAGCGCTGCGTCCAGGTCGTAGCCGGCCTTGCTCAGCTCGTGGAACCGCCACCCGATCACCTGCTCGGTCTCGGTCTCGTCGAGAAGCTCGAACTCTGCCGCAGTCATCGTGCCTTTCCTTCCGCGGGAGCCGTTCTCCCTCATCAAGGCGACGATCAAGCCGACCCAAATCACCCCGTCGGGTGACTTTCGTACGTCGCTAACTTCATCTCATCGCGCCCGGTCGGCAAGCGCCCTTTTCCGGAATCAGGCCTGCGCTGTGTAGGGACTCGACCGCGACGTGGCGAGAGTTGGGCTGCCTACGAGTTCGTATAGAGCAGGTGGTTGTTCGCCGTCCGCGACGAGGTGACGATGCCCTTCGTCGTCAGGCTGTAGAGGGCGTCGCGCACCGCGGCCGCGGAAGCACCCGGGTTGCTCTGCAGGTAGAGCGCGGCCGCGCCGGCCGTGTGCGGAGTCGCCATCGAGGTACCGCTGATCGTGTTCGTGGCGCTGTCGCTCGTGGACCAGGCGGAGCTGATGCCGACGCCGGGCGCGAACCAGTCGACGCAGTCTCCGTAGTTCGACCAGGGGGCCTTCTTGTCGGTTTGGTCGGTGGCGCCGATCGTCATCGCCTCGCTCACGCGGGGGGCGAGTACTTGCAAGCGTTCTGGGCGATCCCGACCAGGTTGCCGTTGCCGGCGGCGACCGCGTAGCCGACACCGTCGGCGATCGAGTTCCTGACCGCCGTGTCGAGGGCGTTGCTCGCGCTGCCGCCGAGCCTCATGTTCGCGACCGCCGGCTGGCCGGCCGCATGGTCGGCGGTCACCCAGTCGATGCCGGCGATGACGCCGGAAGTACTGCCGCTGCCGGAGCAGCCGAGCACGCGGACGGCGACGAGCGTCACACCCTTTGCGACGCCGTAGGTGGCACCGCCCACCGTTCCGGCGACGTGCGTTCCGTGGCCGTTGCAGTCGGCGGCCGGCAGCGTCCCGTCGACGGCGTCGTAGCCGTCGATCGCCCGGCCGCCGAACTCCGAATGGCCGAGCCGGATGCCCGTGTCGATGATGTAGGCCGTCACGCCAGCGCCGGCGTTGGTGTAGGTGAAGCTGCCGCTCAGAGGCAGCGACCGCTGGTCGATCCGGTCGATCCCCCAGGTGGCGCCCGTCTGCGTCGTGTCCGCCGCGACCGTGCCGTCTCGCTCGATGAAATCGACCCGCGGGTCAGAGGCGAGCGCGCCCAGCTGGTCCTCGGAGAGCGTCGCCGCGTAGCCCTTGAGCGCATGCGCGTAGACGTAGCTCACCTCGGCCCGGAAACGGCGCGCATGCTCCGCGGCGACCGGCGCGGCGCCGCCGACAGAGTCCTTGAAAACCACGATGAAGCCGGCCCGGCGTCCCTCTTGCCTCGCCGCCGACACGGGAAGCGCGACGAGAAGCGCGACGGTGACGGCTACGGCGACTGCCGCCCAACGGTGGGGACGCGACTGCATCTGTCGCATCTAGGTCCCGCTTCGCGGCCCTGTCAATGCCGAGGCAGCCCCGAGCGGCCGCTGATGGAGGACCGGCCGGGGCCGGCGCAGCCGCTTGCCGCCCGCGCGGTTCGATCCAGCGGGGGATTGGGGTTACGCGCGCGCGACGGAAGGGGCAGACACGTCTTCCCCGCGCGTGCGCGCGTAAGGACGCGGGTTCGACCGTGAAGCCGCCGCCAGGCGGTCGAGGATCGTGCACGCCGGTGGCTCGTCAGCGTCAGCGTCCGAGGAGGAGTCGTACGAGCGCGAGCAACTCCGTGAGCCTGAACGGCTTGACGAGATAGGCATCGGCGCCCGCCTCGGCCGCGGCGGCGCGATCTGCTTGTCCTGCGCCTGCGCTCGCGACCAGGATCGGCATCTGCGCGATGACCTTGGTCGCGCGGATGCGGCGGGCGACCTCGAGCCCGCTCAGGCCGGGCATGTCGACGTCGAGCACCACCAGGCTCGGCCTGAACCGACGGACGCGGCGCAGCGCCTGCCTTCCGTCCGCCGCCGCGGCGACCTCGTAACCAGCCTCAGTCAGGACTCGCGTCACGAGCGATCGCACCTGTTCGTCATCATCGGCAACCACGATCAGCGGCGGCGCCTCGTCTACAGCGGCGCCCGCGCACACCTCTGGACTGGCGCGAGGCGGCCGCCGACGGTGCCCGCCGCTCACTCGAGCGTGCTGCGACGAACGAGAAACTCGCGAAGGCGACGAGCCGCGACGAACACCTCGATCCGAGCCTGATCGAGCCGACGAGCGTCGGCATCCTCATTTCAGGCGACGGCGATCGCCGCTTCGGGGGATCCTGCTCGACGTTCGCTGCAGGTACCGGTGCTCCGTGCGCACGGCTGCGATCCCCGAGCCGGCTGCACAGGGTCAACCCACAGACCTTCCGCCTGGGGCGGAACACGGCGCCGGCGCGTGGCCCGAGCCCGTGGGGTGCATAAACACGATCTCCCTGCAAGCCGCCAGATTCCACGAACGGTGAATCCATGAACGCGATGCCTCCCGAAACACTCGACTCCCTCTCTTGGTTCTGGAGACAGCACCAGTACCCGGCACAAATACGCAGTTTCCGGGCCCGCGAGGGCAAAGCCATCCGACGCCCAACCTCTCAGTTTTTCGGCGTCATCCGTGCCGTGCGCGGTGACGTCAGGCGTGCCTGCTGAATGGGCGCTTTTGCAGGGAAGATCGAGTTTGTGTACCCCACGCGCGGGCTTCGAGCAGGTCTCCGTCGAGTTCACGCACCAGGTCGCGGACCGGATGCACGGCGCGATCGTTAAAGCTGTGAAGACACACGAGCCGGTGCGCAAGAGCCTGCCGGTCGTGCAACCGGCGGCACGCGCCGGCTGCTGCTGAGAGCCCCGGCTGGTCGAGCAGCGCGAGCGGCGCCGTCAATCGTCTTTCCCCGAGCCGGCTAGCTGAGCACCGCGCATTCCGGCTCGCGCAGGCACTCACGCGCGCGCCGCTCGGCGAGGGTGAGGACGAACGAGCGGACCGGGACGTCGTCGTAGTCGCTCAGGATCGCGTCGACGCAGGCGCGGATCTCGTCTGCCGGCTTGGTGTCCCCGAACTCGGCAGCGAGATTCGGGAGGAGCTGCGCGAGCCGGCGCTCGTGGGCGCTTCTGTCGGTGCGGATCTGGTCGGCATGCTCGTCGACGAGCTCCCGGAGGCGCTGCTCGATTTCGTCCCGGATCTCGCGTACCTTCTCGAGCGGTTGTCCGGCCGGGTCGTCGACGTCCCAGTCCTCGACGCCGCCGACGACGTATGGGCAG
>WNFV01011215.1_pt1 | contig 17105 bp, 14 predicted proteins | sample 5400101 | NCBI WGS metagenome assembly WNFV01 (sample SAMN13153361, study PRJNA577476) | soil metagenome | isolation source: 115 cm soil or saprolite under grassland replicate 1 | place: USA:California | collected 2016-06-15
GCAGGTCGGCTCCGCCTTCGAGCAGGTGCGTGGCGAAGGAGTGCCGGAGCAGGTGCGGATGCACGCGCCCGGGCTCGAGCCCGGCTTTCGCGGCGAGCCGGCGCAGGATGAGGAACGCGCCCGCGCGCGTGAGTGGCCCTCCCTGGGCATTGAGAAAGAGCTCCGCCCGGTGTCGGCGGTCCAGGTGCGGCCGGCCCCGGGAGAGATAACGCTGCAAAGCGTCGATTGCCTGGCGGCCCACCGGCACGATCCGTTCCTTGTCTCCCTTCCCGATGCACCGCACGAGGCGCAGGTCGAGGTCCACCCCGGACTTGTCGAGGCCGACGGCCTCGCTTACCCGCAGGCCCGCTCCGTAGAGCAGCTCGACGAGCGCACGGTCGCGGAGATCGCGCGGCTGAGTGCCCGCCGCGGCCTCCACAAGTCGCTCCGCCTCTCCGGGGGAGAGCGTTCGAGGCAACCGGCGAGTGCGGCGCGGAAGCGTGAGCTCGGCGGCTGGGTTGTCCTGACGGGCACCCAGGAGCACGAGATGCCGGAAGAACGAGCGAGCGGCGGCCGTGCGGCGCGCGATCGTCGAGCCGGCGAGGCCGTCGGCGCGCAGCTGGGCCACGTAACGCTCCAGGTCTTCCGTCGAGGCGGTCCCGGGAGGCCGCTTGAGCCATCCCGCGAGGGCGGCGAGGTCATGCCGGTATGCCTCGACCGTGCGCGGAGCGCGGCGTGCGGCCAGGAGGGCGAGGAAGCCCTCGACTTCGGGATCTGCCGGCATCGTTGCCATGGGCCGCTCTTCGCGTTCGGCGCCCGTTCGCCTGCTCTGTGCCCGCACGTGCGCTTTCGGCGCAGAGGCGGCACAGACCCGTCACAGATTCGGAAATAGGCTGTCGGTGGGTGGGGGCGGTGGGTACCCAGTTCCCGCGTGTACCTGTTGGGGTTGCCGGGACTAGGAGCGCGGATGTGCACGGTCATACACCTTGCGCAGTCTCCTTGCGTCCACGTGGCTGTAAACCTGCGTCGTCGACAAGGAGCTGTGCCCGAGCAGCTCCTGGATCGTCCGCAGGTCGGCGCCGCCCTCGAGCAGGTGGGTCGCGAAGGCATGTCTGAGCCGGTGTGGATGGGGGAGCAGGCGCCGAAGCGTGCTCGTATCCAGCCGCCGTCCCCGGATCGAGAGGAAGAGCGCGTCCTCCGCTCCCCGTGCGAGCGGCGGCCGAGCCTCTTGCAAGTAGCGCCCAAGCGTGTGCGCTGCTTCCTCGCCGAGAGGAACGATCCGTTCCTTGCCGCCCTTCCCGCGCACGTGGACGGCCTCTTGCTCGAAGTCGACGTCCGCGAGGTTCAGGTCGACCGCTTCTCGGGAGCGGAGCCCGGCGGAATACACGAGCTCGACCAGCGCTCGGTTGCGAATGGCAAGAGGAGCGTCGCCGTCCAGAAGCTCGAGAACCGAATCGATCTCGGCTGGACGGGGAGCGTCCGGAAGGCGGCGCGGGCGGCGCGGCGCGAGCGAGACGTCGGGAACGCGATTGCTTCCCAGGCAGAAACGAAGGAACGCACGCACCGCGGCGAGCTTGCGGGCGATCGTCGCCGGCGCGAGCTTGCGCGGCATCCTGCCCGGCCGCGCAGCACCGAGCTCAGAGACGTAGGCGGCGAGCGCGCCGACATCGACCTGGTCGAGCTTGGACTCCTTCCGGCGCAGCCAGCCTGCGAACTCCTCGACGTCCACGCGGTAGGCGCGGCGCGTTGACTCCGAGAGCCCCGGGCTCGCAAGGAAGCGCTCGATCTCCGCCCGGGCGTCCACGTAGATCGATTCGCCGCCCGCTTCGCTTCGCCTGCGCGGGACAAGCTCTTCGCGGCACCTTGCGTAGTATTCGGCACGAACGCGCGGCCCAAAAACGGGCGCGCCGCATTGCTTTTCCGGGTACGGGTAAGGGAGACGCAGATGGCCACGACGACCGAGCTACGTGATCAGACCGGCTTTCCGGAGCCCGAGATCCGCGGCGTCCGAGTCCACTGGAATCCCACTACAGCGCTCCTGTACACACACGCGATCGTTCGTCGCGACGCGGTCATCGCAGAAGGAGGCCCCCTCGTCGTCGATACGGGCGATCACACGGGCAGGTCGCCGAAGGACAAGTTCCTGGTCCGCGAGCCTGAGTCTGAGGGCCGCCTCTGGTGGGGAGAGGTCAACGAGCCAATCGACGAGGATCGGTTCGAGGGCCTCCGCGCCAAGATCCTCGCGTACTTCGAGAATCGTGAGCTCTACGTCGTCGATGCCTTCGCCGGAGCCGATCCCAAGCACCGTCTCGAGCTGCGCGTCGTCACTGACAGCCCGTGGCATGCGCTCTTCGCAAAGACGCTCTTCATCGAGCCCACCGAGGACGAGCTCGAGCACCACAGTCCACAGGCGTTGGTGCTGCATGCGCCTGGTGTCGAGGCCGATCCGGAGGCCGACGGCACTCGAAGCGGCACCTTTGTCGTTCTCCATCCGTCGCGCTCCGAAGTCCTGATCGGAGGCACCTACTACGCGGGCGAGATCAAGAAGTCGATCTTCAGCCTTCTGAACGACAGGCTTCCGCTCGAGGGCGTCTTGCCCATGCACTGCTCTGCGAATGTCGACGGCGAGGACCGTGTGGCGCTTTTCTTCGGGCTCTCCGGCACCGGGAAGACAACGCTGTCTGCCGACCCGGAGCGGCATCTGATCGGGGACGACGAGCACGGCTGGTCCGACCAAGGTGTCTTCAACTTCGAAGGCGGCTGCTACGCAAAGGTGATCAACCTCTCGCCGGAGGCTGAGCCGCAGATCTTCAGGACGACCCATGCCTTCGGGACCGTGCTCGAGAACGTCGTCGTCGACGAGCTGGGAAGGCCGGACCTGAGCGACGACTCGAAGACCGAGAACACGCGCGCCGCCTACAAGCTCGAGCAGATCGACAACGCGCTGCCCGAGAAGCGAGCCGGTCACCCGAGCGCGATCGTCTTCCTGACCGCGGACGCCTTCGGGATCCTGCCGCCGATTGCCCGCCTCTCCCGCGATCAGGCGATGTTCTATTTCCTCTCCGGCTTCACGGCCAAGCTCGCAGGGACGGAGGTGGGCGTCACGGAGCCCCAACCCACGTTCTCCGCCTGCTTCGGCGCGCCGTTCCTTCCCCAGCCGCCGTCCGTCTATGCCGAGATGCTCGGCGTGAAGCTCGACCGGCATCCCGAGATCACCACCTGGCTCGTCAACACCGGCTGGACGGGCGGTCCGTTCGGCGAGGGGGAGCGGATGCCGATTGCGGCCACGCGGGCGCTGCTAGACGCTGCTCTCAGCGGCGACCTGAACGAAGCCGAGTGCCGCGAGGACCCCGTGTTCGGGTTCGAAGTGCCGCGCGCGGTTCCCGGTGTCGATGCAGGGCTGCTCGATCCCCGGTCGACCTGGAGCGATCCCGAGGCCTACGATCGCAAGGCGGCCGAGCTCGCCGGGATGTTCCGCAAGAACTTCGAGCGGTTCGACGAGATCGCCGAGGAAATCGCGCTCGCAGGCCCCCGCCTGTAGGCGCCCGGGCAAGGCCCTTTGCGCTAGCGTCCACTCGTAGTGGAAGCGAAGCACGACGTGCTGGTCGTCGGCGCCGGCCTGGCCGGGATGCGCGCGGCGATCGAGGCTTTCGACGCAGGCACGGATGTCGCTCTACTCTCGAAGATTCACCCCGTCCGGAGCCATTCCGGCGCGGCCGAAGGCGGGATCAACGCGGCGCTCGGCAATGCATCTGAGGACAGTCCCGAGGAGCATGCTTTCGACACGGTCAAGGGCTCCGACTATCTCGGCGACCAGGACGCGATCGAGATTCTGTGCGACGAGGCTCCGGCCGACGTGTACCAACTCGAGCGCTGGGGAGCGGTCTTCTCCCGTACGGAGGAAGGCAAGATCGCCCAGCGGCCCTTCGGAGCGGCCGGCGCTCCACGCACCGCGTACGCGGCCGACATCACCGGGCACGTCCTGATCCACGTCCTGTACGAGCAGGTGATGAAGCGCGACATCCGGGTCTACGAGGAGTTCTTTGCCTGGAGGCTCGTTGTCGATGACGGCCGCTGCCAGGGTGTCATCGCCTGGAACCTGCACGACGGCGGTCTCAGCTCGATCGGAGCGAAGACCGTGATTCTTGCAACGGGTGGGGCGGGGCGCCTGTACGCGGGGACCACGAACGCCTATTCCTGTACCGGCGACGGGATGGCGATGGCGCTGCGCGAGGGCGTGGCGCTCGAGGACATGGAGATGATGCAGTTCCACCCGACGACCCTCGCTCCCACCGGTGTGCTGATCACAGAAGGCTGCCGCGGCGAGGGCGCATATCTGCTCAACTCGGAGGATGAACGTTTTCTCAAGCGCTATGCGCCGAACGCCATGGAGCTGGCAAGCCGCGACGTGATCTCCCGAGCCGAACAGACCGAGATCGACGAGGGCCGGGGCGTCGATGGCAATGTCCTACTCGATCTGCGTCACCTCGGCGCCGAGAAGATCGTCGAGCGGCTGCCCGGCACGCGTGAGCTCTCGATGGTCTTCGCCGGTATCGATCCGATCCACGACCCGATTCCCGTGCGGCCTGGCGCCCACTACCACATGGGCGGCGTCGACACGGACATCTGGGGACGCACGAACCTCGAGGGCCTCTACGCCGCCGGCGAATGCGCCTGCGTCTCGGTTCACGGAGCAAACCGGCTGGGCGGGAACGCCCTGATGGAGACGATCACGTTCGGGAAGCGCGCCGGCGCGCATGCCGCCGACTGGGCGTTGACGCACACGACCATCACCGTTCCGCCGTCGCTGGAGTCGGACGCCGATCGAGAGCTGAAGGAGCTGCTCGATCGCTCGGAGGGCGAGCGGCCGTGGAGGATTCGCGACGAGCTCGCCGAGACCATGCACGAGAACTTCGGCGTCTTTCGCCGCGAGAACGAGATGAAGCGGCAGGGGAAGATCGTGCAGGCTCTGAAGGAGCGCTACGAGCGAGTCCTGGTCGAGGACAAGGGCGACATCTTCAACAACGACCTCACCCAGGCTCTCGAGCTCGGCTTCCTCCTCGACCTCGCGGAGTGCATGATCGTGGCAGGGCTCGCGCGCAAGGAGAGCCGCGGTGCCCACGCCCGCCCCTATGACTATCCCGATCGCGATGACGAGAACTACCTCAGGCACACAATCGTCACGCTCGAGGACGGCGCGCCGAAACTCGACTGGCGCCCGGTGACGATGACGAAGTGGAAGCCGAAGGAGCGCACGTATTGATGGCGGGCATGGACGTCGCACTCAAGATCTGGCGCTACGACTCGACGACCGGCGAACGCGAGTTGAAGCGGTACGAGGTCGAGGCGCCCGAGTGGGCCTGCCTGCTCGACGTCCTCGACATCATCAAGGACCAGGTCGACGGGACGCTCGCGTATCGCAAGAGCTGCCGGATGATGATCTGCGGCTCCTGTGGGATGCGGATGGACGGCGCCGCGGTGCTCGCCTGCAAGGAGAGGATGAAGCCGATCGTCGACGCCGGCCACGTTCCGGTGATCTCCGCTATGGGCAACCTGCCGATCCTCAAGGACCTTGTCGTCGACATGAGCCCGTTCTGGGGAAAGGTCCGCGCGATCAAACCCTGGCTGCAGCCCGGCTACGAGGAGCCGCCCGAACGCGAGTGGCAGCTCACGCAGGAGCAGGTGAACCCGATCCACAAGGAATCGCTCTGCATCATGTGCGGCTGCTGCGTTTCCGAGTGCAACTCGATGGAGTCCGACCCCGAGTTTCTCGGACCAGCGGCCCTGGCAAAGGGGATGAGGTTCGTCGGCGATCCGCGCGACAAGGCGGACGTCGAGCGGCTGAACGAGTACAACGAGGAGCACGGCATCTGGGACTGCACGCGCTGCTATTTCTGCAATGAGCGCTGCCCCAAGGGCGTGGACCCGCGCGACGCCATCGCCAAGCTCGGAGCCGAGTCGATCAAGCAGGGCATCGACCACGACATGGGCGCGAAGCACGCAAAGTGGTTCGTCACGTCCGCGAAGACGACCGGGTGGCTGCGCGAGACGGAGCTCGTCCCGAAGACGCAGGGAATCGTCTCGGCGCTCAAGGAGACGAGGTTTGCTCTTCGGCTGGCGCGGCGCGGCAAGGTGCCGCCCCCGTTCCCGCCTCATGTAGCGGCGGACGTCAACGAGGCGAGGGCCCTGTACAGCCTCGTCAAGCAGCAGGGCCGGGACGGAGCCGCCGGGATCGTCCAGGGGGAGAAGGCCCTGGAGCGGATCGAGTTCGTCGAGGAGGAAGGGAAGGAAGACGCGACGTGAAAGTTGCCTACTACAAGGGTTGCCTCGCGTCGCTTTCGGCAAAGGAGCTCGACACCTCGACCCAGGCGCTGGCCCCGAAGCTCGGGCTCGAGCTCGAGGAGCTCGAGTCGGTCACTTGCTGCGGGGCGGGCGACATCCACGAGGCCGAGCCGGACTACTACCTACACCTGAACGCGCGCATCCTCGCCTACGGCGAGGCGACCGGCGCCGACACGCTGATGACGATCTGCAACGTCTGCACGCTCAACCTGCGGCAGGCGAGCTGGCAGCTGAAAAACGACGAGGCGCTGCGGGAGCGCGTGAACCAAAACCTCGAGGCGGTAGGCGTGCCGCCCTACAGCGGGCAGATCGAGGTCAAGCACCTGCTCTGGCTCATCGCTGAGGGCGAGGGCTACGAGCTGCTCAAGCAGGCCGCGCACAAGGGGCTGAAAGGTCTCAAGGTCGCCCCGTTCTACGGCTGCCAGATCCTCCGCCCCTCGAAGATCCTCGGCTTCGAGGATCCTGACCGGCCGTGGTCGCTCGAGGCGATCATCGAAGCTTGTGGGGGCGAGCCAATCGACTACCCGGCCAAGATCAAGTGCTGCGGGTTCCCGATCATCCAGGCGCGCGAGGACGTGGCGCTCGGCGAGCTCATCCAGCCGATCGAGCAGGCGAAGGAGGCCGGCGCGGACGCGATGGTCACACCCTGCCCGCTCTGCCACCTGTCCCTCGACGCGTGGCAGTCCAAGCTGGAAGCCACGACCGGCGAGACGTTCGAGATGCCCATCCTCCACCTCTCGCAGCTGATCGGCGTGGCGGCTGGGCTCGAGCAATCGGAGCTGAAGTTCAAGCGCCATGTCGTCTCGGTCGCTCCTGTGGTCGAGAAATTAGAGGCGTAGTGGTCGTGGCCGTGAGTACGGTCTTGACTGGCCGGCGAACAAGCGAGCCTCGCAAGGACGCAAGGAGCGTTCGCACTGAACGAAGTGCGGGCGCGACCGAGGACGCAGCGAGGCGACGCTTTGCAGCCGGCCAGGCTGAGTGTATTTGCGGTTGCGACCACTAAAACCCTTCCTCTCCGCGGGTGCTGCAGGCCTTGCGTGGGGCCATTTCGAGGCGGGCTGGATCCGCTTTCGAGCGCTGGAGGTTCCCCTGCCGGGCCTTCCGGAGGAGCTGCGTGGACTGCGGATCGCGCACCTTTCCGACTTCCATCTCGGGGTGCCGTCGCGCGGGTCGAGGGCGGTCGAGCAGGCCGTCGCGTGGGCGGAGGAGCGCGCGCCTGACCTCACTCTGATCAGCGGCGATTTGCTCTCGCGCCCGCGTGGGGAGCCGAGGTTGCGCACCCTGCTGGACCGGCTGCCGCATTGCTATGCCGTTCTCGGGAACCACGACTTCGCGGTCAGCCGGGACCCGCTGGCTAAGCCGGTTGAGCTGTACGAGCTGGGCCGGGCGACCCTGCTCTCCGACGATTCGCGCACGATCGAGCTCCGGGGTCGCAGAGTTCAGATCGCCGGGGTCGATCCACGTTCCTACATGGCCGGCCGCGCTCGGCCCGATGATTTCGTCGATCCGGAAGCGGATCTCCGCATCTTGCTCTGCCATTTCCCCGGTGTGATCGACCGGCTTCGGCCCGGCTCCTTCCATCTCGTCCTCGCCGGCCATCTCCACGCGGGGCAGATCTGCCTGCCGTTTCCGGGCGGCCGCCTTCGGCTTGCCCATCTGCGCTGGCACTACGTGCAAGGGCTGTACCGGCGCCCGGCTGGGACGCTTCACCTCTCGTCTGGGTTGGGGACGACGTTCGTGCCGTTCAGGTTTATGGCCCGCCCCGAAGCAACGGAGCTGATCCTAGAATCGGAAGCGTGAGCACTCGCGTCACCGGGTTGACCGGCGCCACGCTGCCGACGGCACCGACCGTCTGTCACGAGTGCACGTTCTGGCAGTCCCGCGGCCGGCGCAGGGTCGACAAGCGCCGCTGGATCGAAAAGGCAGAGACAGATTGGGGCGCGTGGGGGACGGTGTACTACGACGCCGATGGACGGCTGGTCGGCTCGATGCAGTACGGGCCGGCCGCGCTCTTTCCCCGCGCGGCCGAGCTGCCGGCGGGGCCGCCCTCCGATGACGCCGTCCTCGTCACATGTGCGTACTTGCTGGGGGAGACGAGCCCGTGGGTGATGCAGTCGCTCTTCCTGACGGCGATCGGCGACGCACGCGACAAGGGTGCCAAGGCGCTCGAGGCCTTCGCCTATCGCTACCCAGAGGGGGAATCGAGCCACGAGCGCTTTCGCGTCCACCGGACCGTCTTTCCGGTCGACTTCCTTGCCGACTTCGGCTTCACGACCGTCAGGCGGAGCGGGCTCGTCGAGCTCTCGCGTCTCGATCTGGGCGGTCTGGAACCGGTCGCGGAGGGGAAGCGCGAGAAGGTGCTGCGGGTCGTGAAGGAGGCGTTCTCGCCGGTTCCCCCCGAGCCAGCCCGCCCATAGGGCCGACCAAGCGCTAATGGCGGCAGCGGCGATAGGCTGCGCCGCGTGAGCTCGAACGGCCTCATCGACCGCTACGCGGAACTCGCCGTCCGCTCCTGGGTCAACCTCGTCCCAGGCCAGGAGCTCGGGATCTTCGCGGTCGTCGAGCACGCGCCTCTCGTCCGCGCGCTCGCTCGCGCCGCTTACGGGAACGGCGCGAAGTACGTGGACGTTCTCTATGTCGACGACCACGTGCGTCACGCGATGATCGAGTCCGGGCCCGACGAGGCTCTGACCTGGACCGCTCCGTGGCTGCTGCGACGGATCGACGATCGCGTCGAGAACCAGGGTGCGAATATTTCGATCACGGGAGACCCGGAACCGGACATCTTCGCCGACCTGGACGGCGAGCGCGTGGGGCGAACACGGCCGGTCGCGCTCATGGACAAGGCCCTGCGGGCGTTGAGCAAGCGCGCGACGAACGCCTCCGTGATCGCCTGCCCTAACGAGGGCTGGGCCAAAACGGTGTTCGGCGAGCCCGACATCGACCGCCTGTGGGAAGCCGTGGCGCACGCCGTCCGGCTGGACGAGCCCGACCCTGTCGCCGCCTGGGAAGAGCATGCTGCTCGTCTCGACAGGCGCGCGGGGCAGCTGAACGAGCACGCGTTCGACTCGGTGCGCTTTCGCGGCCCCGGAACCGATCTGACCATCGGGCTCCTACCCAATTCGACGTGGGGGTCCGCGGTCGACACGACGTCCTGGGGTCACACGTTCATCTCCAACGTCCCGACCGAGGAGGTCTACACGTCTCCTGACTGGCGACGGACGGAGGGAACAGTCCGCTCGACGCGCCCGCTGGCGCTGAACTGAATCGTCGTCCGCGACCTGGAGGTCCGCTTCGAGCAAGGTCGCGCGGTCGAAGTCAATGCTTCGCCGAAGTCGTCCAGGGCGAGATGTCACTCGACGACGGCGCGCCTTACCTGGGCGAGGTTGCGCTCGTCACCGGGGACTCCCGCGTCGCAGAGGCCGGCGTCACCTTCTTCGACACGCTCTTCGACGAGAACGTCACCTCTCACGTCGCTTATGGATTCGCGTATCCCGACCGGGTCGAAGGCGGCCCCGAGATCGAGCCCGAGGAGCGGCGCGCGCGCGGCATCAACTACTCCGTCGTCCACACCGACTTCATGATCGGCGGGCCGGAGGTCGACGTCGAGGGGATCACCGCCGGCGGAGACACGGTGTCGATCATCAGGGAGGACGAATGGCAGTTGACGTAGGCGCGCAGACGAGGCTCGAGCGCTATGCGGACCTCGCGGTCCGCGTCGGAGCGAACGTCGAGGAGGGCCAGCTCGTGACCGTCGGCGGCCTCGTGGAGCACGCCGAGTTGATCCGAGCCGTCACGCGGGCGGCGTACGCAGCCGGGGCGAGATACGTCGATGCCTTCTACCTCGACCAGCACGTGCGCCGGGCGATGATCGAGTGCGGTCCCGAAGAGACGCTGACGTGGACCCCGCCGTGGAGGCTCGAACGCGAGAACGAGGTTGCGAAGGCGCGGGCTGCGCAGATCGTGATCGCAGGCGACCCCGAGCCCGATCTCATGGCCGACCTCGATCCCTCCCGCGTCGGCCGCGCCCGGCCGGTCGAGCTCGCCGAGGCCTCGCTCAAGCACACGGTGGAGCGCACGAACAACTGGACGATCGTGGCCTATCCGAACGAAGGCTGGGCGACCAAGATGTTCGGGGAGCCGGACGCCGAAAGGCTGTGGGAAGCGGTTGAGTTCGCTGTTCGGCTCGACGAGGACGATCCCGCTGCAGCCTGGGATGAGCACCTCGACCGTCTGACCGGCCGCTATGCGCAGCTCAACGCGCGCTCGTTCGACGCCGTCCACTTCAGCGGTCCCGGTACCGACCTCACCGTCGGGCTGCTACCGGACTCGCGCTGGAGCGGGGGAGGCCTCGAGACCGCGTGGGGGCGTAGGCACATCGCCAACATGCCGACGGAAGAGGTGTTCACGACGCCAGATTTCCGACGCACCGAGGGAACTGTCCGCTCCACCCGGCCGCTGCCGCTGCAGGGAACGGTGGTCGAAGGCCTCGAGCTCACCTTCGAGCAGGGACGCGTGGTCAACGTGGCGGCCACGGCGGGAAAGGAAGCGGTAGAGGCGCAGCTGGACCTCGACGAGGGCGCGCGATCGCTCGGAGAGGTTGCGCTCGTGGACGGAACCTCAAAGGTCGGCCAGACGGGGCTCGTCTTCTACAACGTCCTCTTCGACGAGAACGCCACCTGCCACATCGCCTACGGAGCTGGGCTGGACTTCGGGGTCGGCGACGGGTCGCACATCCAGGACGATGTCGCCCGCGAGAAGGGGGTCAACCGCTCGTCCGTGCACACGGACTTCATGATCGGAGGGCCCGAGGTGGACGTGGACGGGATCGGCTCAGACGGCGCGGAGGTGCCGATCATCCGTGACAACGACTGGGTCTTGGAATAGAAGCTCTGCGATCTGGATTGCGTTCAGCGCAGCGCCCTTTCTGAGGTTGTCGCACACAACGAAGAGAGCGAGCCCGTTCTCGACTGTCGGATCCTCCCGGATCCGACCCACCAGAACCTCGTCGCCGCCTGCCGCCTCCTGCGGCGTCGGATAGGGCTCGACGACCCGCACGCTCTGCGCGCCCGTCAGCGCCTCGCGCGCCTCATCCGGCGACAGCGCCTGCTCGGTCTCGACCCAGACCGCCTGCGCGTGGCCGACGAGCACCGGCACCCGCACGCACGTCGCGCTAAGAGGAAGGTCCGGCAGGTCGAGGATCTTCTGCGTTTCGGCGCGGAGCTTCGACTCCTCGTCCGACTCGTCCCCCTCGAACTCCCAGTCCATGGTGACATTGCCCGCCGCGGGCAGCTGCGTCCGCAGCCGCTCCATCGACTGGAGCCCGGCGCCCGAGGCGGCCTGGTACGTGGCGAGCCGGATGCGCCGCAGCCCGGCGGCGTCTTGCAGCGGCTTGAGAGCGCAGACAAGCTGGATGGTCGAGCAGTTCGGGTTGGCCACGATGCCCTTGTGCTCCAGTACGCGATCCCCGTTCACTTCGGGGACGACGAGCGGGACGCCGTCGGCCAGCCGGAAAGCCGAGGACTTGTCGATGCAGGCGGCTCCGCCGTCTACCGCAGCCGGCACGAGCTCGCGGCTGGCCTCCGTGCCGACGGAAAAGAAGCAGAGCTCGAGATCCCCGGCCGAGAGGGCGGCGCGGGTCGCCTCCTCCACCTCGAGCTCACGCGACCCGTACGGGAGGCGCCTGCCCGCCGACCGCGCTGAGGCGAACGCGCGAACGTTCTCGAACCCTCGCTCCGCCAAGAGCTCGAGCGCGACGGCGCCCACGGCTCCGGTGGCGCCGACGATTCCGATCCGGCGGTCAGTCATGTTCTCGCTCGACACTGGACTGGGCGAGCTCGAACGTGTCGTGTAGGGCCTTGACGCTGCGCTCGACGTCGTCTCGGCCGACGTAGAACGCGATCTTGATCGGAGAGGTGGAAACGAACTGAGAGCGGACCCCGAGGTCGGCGAGCGCAGCGAAGGCCTTCGCTGCGACGCCAGGGTGCGTCTTCATCCCCGCTCCGACGACACTGACCTTGCCGAGCCCCTCGTGCTCGGACCAGCCGACGCCGAGCTCCTCGAGCGCGGCCTCAGCCTCTGCCCGGTCCTCATGCGGGGCCGAAAAGACGATCCCGCGCCCAATCTGGATGACCGTGTCGACGTTCACCGAGGCGGCGGAGAGCACGCGGAAGAGCTCGGCCGGATCGGCCTCTTGCACCTCGTAGACCACCTCCTCGACGTCGTGGGTGATCGCTGCGATCATTGCCTTCTCGAGCATCCGTTCGTCCTCCTCGCGTATCCAGGTGCCCTCGGCGTCGGCGAACGTAGAGCGCACGTGGAGCGTGACCTCGTGGTTCCGCGCGAACTCGACGCAGCGAAGCTGCAAGACCTTGGCCCCGGATGCTGCCAGTTCCAGCATCTCCTCGTAGGAGACCGCGTGAAGCTTGCGGGCCTCGGGGACGATACGCGGATCGGCCGTGAACACCCCCTCGACGTCGGTGTAAATCTCGCACCGCTCGGCTCCGAGGGCCGCTGCGAGCGCGACGGCGGTCGTATCCGAGCCTCCGCGTCCGAGCGTCGTTACGTCCTGGCTCGTGGACTCGCCCTGGAACCCCGCGACGAGGACGATCTCGTCTCGGTCGAGCGACTCGTGGATCCGCCGCGCGCGGACATCGACGATCTTTGCTTTCCCGTGCTTCGTGTCGGTGACGATTCCCGCCTGTGAGCCGGTCAGCGAGACCGCGCGGTGGCCGAGGTCGTTGATCGCCATCGCCGCCAGCGCGCAGGAGATCCGCTCGCCCACCGAGATCAGCATGTCGAGCTCGCGCGCGTCGGGATGCGCGGAGACCTGGTGTGCGAGTGAGACGAGCTCGTCCGTCGTAGCGCCCATGGCCGAGAGAACGGCCACGACTCGGTTTCCGTCCTCGTGGGCCGAGACGAGCCGCTTGGCCACACCCCGCAGCCGCTCTGGGCCTGCGACGCTCGTCCCGCCGAACTTCATCACGACCGTGCCGTGCTTCGGCTCGAGAGCGACTGCAATCTCGGGAACCGCCTCGTAATCCGTCGCAGCCGTGCGCGCCACGCTTACATCTCCCTTCTTCCGGCGAGCGCTCGGCCGAGGGTGACCTCGTCGGCGTACTCCAGGTCGCTTCCCACGGGGAGACCGCTCGCGAGCCGTGTGACCCGAACCCGCCCGCGCAGCCGGTCGGCGAGATAGGCCGCGGTCGCCTCGCCCGTCATGTTCGGGTTCGTCGCCAGCACGACTTCCTCGACGCCGTTCCGCTCCACGCGCTGGAGCAGCTCGTCGATGCGGAGGTGCCCCGGCTCGACGCCGTCGATGGGGGAGAGCGCCCCGCCGAGCACGTGATAGAGCCCGCGGTACTCAGCCGTCCGCTCGAGCGAGATCAGATCGGCCGGCTGCTCGACAACGCACACGAGCGCGCGGTCGCGGCGCGCGTCGCGGCAGATCTCGCAGACCTCGTCTTCGGTCAGGTTGCCGCACTCCTGGCAGAACCGAACGCGGTCCTTCACGTCCGCAATCGCGGAGGCGAGCTCGAGCGCTTCTTCCTTCGGGACGCGCAGGACGTGGAAGGCGAGCCGCTGCGCCGTTCGCATGCCGACTCCGGGCAGGCGTGTGAGCTGGGCGACCAGATTGTCGACCGAAGGCGAGAACATCCCCGCAATTGTGCCTGCGGGGGTCGGATCTACATCCCCGGCAGGCCGCCCATTGCCGAGCCGAGCTTGGACTCCATCAGGCTCTTGGCCGACCGGAGTGCCTCGTTGACCGCGGCGACGACCATGTCCGCGAGTAGCTCGGGGTCCTCCGAGTCGATCGCTTCGGGGGAGATCTTGATCTCCTTGATCTCGAGCCCGCCGGTCGCGGTGACCGTGACCATGCCGCCGCCGGCCGAGGCCTCGACGGTCTCGTTCACGAGCTCTTCCTGCGCCTTCTGCATCTGCGTCTGCATCTGCTGGACCTGCTGGAGCATCTTGTTCATGTCCATGCTCACGGCCTATTCGTCCACTTCTTGCGCGTCGAAGGTCTGCTTCACGAGCTCGACGATGTCCTCTTCGCCCGCGGGGGGCTCGTCCTCGGCCGCCTCTTCCGCCCGCTCGCCGACCTCGAACTCGACCGCGAGCTTCCGGCCGGTGACCTCGTAGAGCGCTTCTTTCAGCAAGGTGGCGTTCTTCGGCTCCTCCGCGAGCTTGCGGTGGAAGTCGGCGGCCGCGGGAAATGTCAGCGTCAGCACGTCGTCGGAGAGCCCGGCCGGACGGCCCTCACGGAAGACCGAGGCGGCAGGAATGGAGCGGTGCTCGACCGCCGGGAGGATCGTTCGCTGCCAGGCGTCCTGCAGTTGCTCGAGATCAACCGACGGAGGGGGTGAGGATTCGGCGGAATCGGCAGATTCGGTGCCAGGCACCGTTGAGGCTACTTGAGGGTTGGCAGCGGGGTGAGTCTCGAGCTGCTCGACGCGATAGGAGAGCGACTCCTGGGACAGGTCGGCGCCGGGCCGCGTCACCTTGACGAGCGCGAGCTCCAGCGGTAGCCGCGGGTCTCCGCCCTGCCGCATGTCGTCAACCGCGACCGCGAGGAGATCGCACAATCGCAGCACCGCGGGCTCGCCGAGCTGATTGGCCTGCGAGCGCAGCCGCTCGCGCGCCTCGTCGGTCACCGGGAGCGACTCCGGCGCCTCGCCCACATGCTGGACGAGCATCAGGTGCCGAAGATGCTCCAACAGGTCGGTGACGAGCCGCCCGATGTCCTGCCCTTGCTCGGAGAGCTCCTCGACGAAGGTGAGCGCGCCGGCGGTATCCCGGTCGATCACGAGATCGACCAGCCGGAAGAGCGCTTCCTCCTCGACTGCGCCGAGCATCTGCAGCACGGTCTGGACTGTGATCTTTCCTTCGGTCGCGGCGGCCAGCTGGTCGAGGGTCGACTCGGCGTCGCGGTAGGCCCCTCGGGCGCTGCGGGCGATCAGCGAGAGAGCGGCGTCGGGGACGTCGATGTCCTCGCCGTCCGCGATCAGACGCAGCTTCTTGACGAGATCGGGCAGTCGCGGCCGGGAGAAGACAAAGGTCTGGCAGCGCGAGCGCACGGTGGGAATGACCTTCGCCAAGTCGGTCGTGCAGAAGACGAAGACGAGGTGGGGCGGCGGCTCCTCGATCAGCTTGAGCAGCGCGTTCCACGCCGCATCGGTGAGCTGGTGTGCCTCGTCGAGGATGTAGACCTTGTAGCGGCCCTCGGCCGGTTGGAGCACCACCCGTTCGCGGATCTCGCGAATGTCGTCGATCCCACGCTGCGACGCGGCGTCCATCTCGACCACGTCCAGCGACGTTCCAGCAGCGATCGCCTGGCAGACGTGGCAGACCTTGTCCGGCGCCGACGTGGGCCCCTGGACGCAGTTGAGAGCCTTGGCCAGGATCCGCGCCAGCGATGTCTTCCCCGTTCCGCGCGGGCCGGCGAAGAGATAGGCCTGGCGAAGGCGATCGCCCTCGATTGCATTTCGGAGCGTGCGCACTACCGGCTCTTGCCCCACGACCTCGTCGAAGTCCTGCGGGCGGTACTTGCGGTAGAGAGCGGTCACCCTCCGATCATAAGCGCCTCAGTCGAGGGCGGGGAGCACGCGCTTGAAGAACTCGCGATCGCCCTCGAACGTCGGATCGAGAGCGGTCGGTATCGCACTCCCAGACCTTGGCGAGCGGAGTCACCTCGAGGGCGAGCTCCTCCGACATCTCCCGCACGAGCGCTGCTTCCTCGCTCTCTCCCGTCTCGATTCGTCCACCGGGAAGCGTCCACCAGCCGGGAGAGATGACCTTGGGGCCGCGGCGGATGACGAGCACGCGGTCGTTCTCCCTCAGAATCGCGATGACGGCAGGCGGGTTATCGGTCATGGTTCAGGCCCGGTCGCGCGTCCCGCCGTCGAGTCGGTGTCCCCGGGAAGAGCCCGCGTCGCTTGCTCGGGCCAGGCTGGGCCGCGGCACCTGAGAGGCAATCCTTAGCGCTGCTTCCTTCCGGACCTGACGCGATTCGGATGCTCCCAGTGCGCGGAACCTGGCCGTCAACGCTGCGTGCGCGAGCCCAGGCCCCGAAAGCTCCGCCCTCGGGCGGTGTTCGGCCCCGCTAGAGCGGATTACGGGTTCAGGGAACCGCTAGCTCCCCGCCTAGCGCGACCGGGCAGAGAAATCGTATCCACCTTCGGGCGAAGGAGGGCGGCATAGGGGATCCCGCCGGCGGGATCGGTGTAGACGGCGCGGTAGAGGAGCGGCTGGACCGGCGAGCTGTCTATGAGCGAGAACGAGCCGTTCGCGATGGAGGCCTGACCGATCGCAGTCCGGATCGTGCCGGGGCGTTCGCGATAGACCATGACCTTGCCGGAGCCCACCCCCTCGACGCTGCCACTGATGCTCACGCTGCCGTCGTCCAGAGGAGTGGCTTCGATGCTCAGCCTTCGTGTGAGACCGGCGCCTGAACGGAACCAGGACAGTCCGGAGGACCGGCTGAGCAGCACGTCGCGGCGGCCGTGGGGGCCCGCCGCGAGCCCCGCGATCCAGCCGTCCAGCTCGACCTGCCTCGTACGGCTGACCACCGTTCCCGCCCAGACCTGATCCTCGCCGTCCAGGCCGAGGTCGCTCGCCGCGACCCATTCGTTCGCCGCGATCTCGGGCCCGGACGAGGGCAGCATGAGCGCCGTCGTCAGTGCTCGGTCGAGAACGAACTCGGAGCTCGACTCGTGGCCTATTCGCACGGCGAGCGTGACCGGGGTTGCGCCGAAGCCGATCAAAGACTCCGTCCAGGCCGCGTA
>WNFV01004566.1_pt1 | contig 17096 bp, 15 predicted proteins | sample 5400101 | NCBI WGS metagenome assembly WNFV01 (sample SAMN13153361, study PRJNA577476) | soil metagenome | isolation source: 115 cm soil or saprolite under grassland replicate 1 | place: USA:California | collected 2016-06-15
ACGCTGTCGATCACTCCCGTCTCGAGCGCGCGCAGCACGTTGGTTTCCTCGCGCCGGTTCACGCTGATGCCGAACGCGCGGACGAGTTTCTCGCGTTTGAGATCGTCGACGGCGCGCTGCCAGCCGGCGTCGTGCGCCCACGCGTCACTCCAGACGTGGAACTGCTGGAGGTCGATCGTCTCGACGCCAAGATTGCGCAGGCTCTTTTCCGTGTACTCGCGGATGTGATCGGGCGGGTAGGCGTCGCTGACCGGATACTCGGCCGTCGCCGGCCATTTCATGTTCTTCGGCGGGATCTTCGTCGCGATGAACAGCGGCCGTGTCGCTTGGTCGTCCGGGCGTGAAGGGGACCTGTTGCGCAAGGCCTCGGCCAGCAGCCGCTCGCTTTTGCCGAAGCCGTACGCCCACGCCGTGTCGAAGAAATTGCATCCGAGCGCGAGCGCCCGCTCCAGCGCTCGCAGCGACTCCTCATCGTCGGATCCGGTCCACCCGCCCATGCCCCACATGCCGTAGCCGATTTCGGAAACCTGCCAGCCGGTGCGGCCAAACGTCCGATAGCGCATATACAATCTTCCCATGATCAGCCACGAAATCATCGGCGACGACATGCAGGCGGTCGTCATCACGATGGCGGCCGGCGACGAAGTGCGCGCGGAAGCCGGGGCGATGACCTATATGACGGACGGGATCGAGATGGACGCCCGGATGGAAGGCGGCCTGCTCGGCGGCCTGAAGCGGAAGTTTCTGGCGGGCGAGAGCCTGTTTCTGACCTTCTTTCGCAGCTCGGTCCCGAGCGCGAAAGTGGCGTTCAGCGGCCCGTATCCGGGCAAGATCCTGCGGATGCCGCTGCAGAACAACGCGCTGCTGTGCCAGCGCGACTCGTTCCTGTGCGCCGCGGGACAGATCGACATCAACATCGAATTCACGAAGCGTCTCGGGGCGGGCTTCTTCGGTGGCGAGGGGTTCATTCTGCAGCGGCTGGAAGGGACGGGCGAGGTCTTCATCCACAGCGGCGGCACCATCGTGCCGCTCGAGCTGAAGGCCGGCGAGCGGCTGCGCGTCGACACCGGATGCCTCGTCGCGTTCGACCCGACGATTACCTACGACATCGAGTTCGTCGGCGGCATCAAGACGGCGCTGTTCGGCGGGGAAGGGCTGTTTTTCGCGTCGATGACCGGTCCCGGACGCCTCTGGATTCAGACGCTGCCGTTCTCGCGCCTGGCCGATCGCATCATGCGCGCGCACAAAGGCGACCGCGAGGACGTGAAGCGCGACTTCGGAGGAACCCTGGGCGCGATCGGTGATTTGATCGGCGGCGATCGATAGAGAGCGGCGCGCATCGGTCGACGACAAGATGCGCGGCGACTCGCTATCCTTTCCCGTTGGACATCGAGGCGAGGAAGTCCTGATTCGTCTTCGTTTTCGCCATGCGCGAGAGCAGCAGCTCCATCGCCTCGACGGGCGACAGCGGCGTGAGCACCTTGCGCAGCACCCACACGCGGCTCAGGTCCTCTTTCGGGATCAGCAGCTCTTCTTTCCGCGTTCCGCTCTTCTGAATGTCGATGGACGGGAACACCCGGCGGTCGGTCAGCTTGCGATCGAGGTGGATTTCGAGGTTGCCGGTGCCTTTGAACTCCTCGAAGATGACTTCGTCCATGCGCGACCCGGTGTCGACGAGCGCGGTCGAGATGATCGTCAGCGAGCCGCCTTCCTCGATGTTGCGCGCGGCGCCGAAGAAGCGCTTCGGCCGCTGCAGCGCGTTGCTGTCGACGCCGCCCGACAGCACTTTGCCCGACGGCGGCACGATCGTGTTGTAGGCGCGCGCCAGACGCGTAATCGAGTCGAGCAGGATGACGACGTCCTTCTTGTGCTCGACGAGGCGCTTCGCCTTCTCGATCACCATCTCGGCCACCTGCACGTGCCGCTGCGCCGGCTCGTCGAACGTCGACGAGATCACTTCACCGCGGACCGATCGCTGCATGTCCGTCACTTCCTCCGGCCGCTCGTCGATGAGCAGCACGATGAGGTACACCTCAGGGTGATTGTGCGTGATGCTGTTCGCGATGTTCTGCAGCAGCATCGTCTTGCCGGTGCGCGGCGGCGCGACGATCAGGCCGCGCTGCCCCTTGCCGATCGGGACCATCATGTCCAGCACGCGCGCCGAGAGATTCTCGGCCTCGGTTTCGAGCGAGATCTTCGACTGGGGATAGAGCGGCGTCAGGTTTTCGAAGAACACCTTCTCGCGGGCGCGCTCGGGCGGCTCGAAGTTGACCGCCTCGACCTTGATGAGCGCGAAGTAGCGCTCGCCGTCCTTGGGCGGCCGGATCTGGCCGGAGACCGTGTCGCCCGTGTGCAGGTCGAACTTGCGAATCTGCGACGGCGACACGTAGATGTCGTCGGGTCCGGGCAGGTAGTTGTAGTCCGGCGCGCGCAGGAAGCCGAAGCCGTCGGGCAGCACCTCGAGGACGCCTTCCGAGAAGATCAGCCCGCTCTTTTCGGCGCGCGCCTTCAGGATTTCGAAAATCAGCTCCTGCTTGCGCATGCCGGTGGCGCCGGGCACGTCGAGCCCCTTGGCAATCTTCGTCAGCGCCCCGACGCTCATGTCCTTGAGCGTCGAGAGCTCCAGCTTTTCCGGCGGCGGCGTGGCGGCCTGGCCGGTGCCGCGGGCTTGCGGCTGTTGTGCCGCGGCAGGCGGCGTACTTGTCTCCGGCCTCAGCCGGACTTCCTCAGTCGTTCGATCAGTGTCCACAGTTCGTCCAGTCCTTCGCCTGTGACCGCCGAAACCGGCAGCACGGGATGTTCAAGCACGGATTCCCACGTCCTCAGCGCGCGCATCCGTTCGCCGCGCGCGAGCTTGTCAATTTTGGTCGCGACGACGGCGCATCGATCAGCCGTTCGTTCCAGCCACCGCCAGGCCGCCGTATCACGCTCGAGACCCGGGTGGCGGGAGTCCACGAGCAAAAGAGCTGCGATCGTGTGGTCACGTGGGTCTGCTTGACCCGCCAGACCTGCTCGACCAAAAAAGATCCGCGTCAGCTCTTCGAACTCGCGAGCCGATGGCCGGCCACCCCGCGCGTAGCCGTATCCGGGGAGGTCGACCAGATACAACGGGTCGCGCGCCCCGCGCGCCACCCGATAGATGTTCGCGAGCCTCGTCTTGCCCGGCGCCCCGCTCGTGCGGGCGACGCGCCGGCGCACCAGCGCGTTTATCAGGCTCGACTTGCCGACATTCGAGCGTCCGACCAGCGCTATCTCGTCGAGTTCGTCTCGAGGGAGGTCGGCCGCCGTCGCGGCGCTCCGGACAAACGTGGCTTCGATATTCACACAGGGATTGGGAATTGGGGATTCGGGATTGGGGATTAGCGAGTCGCGAAGCCTGAGCAGATCTGAAGCGCGTCCGCCAATCCTAATCTAATCCCTAACCCCTAATCCCTAATCCCTAGTCCCTAGTGTGTGATGGTGTCGTCGACAATGGCGCTGTCCACCGGCGCCGCCTGGGCCGGGGCCGGCAGGCGCGGCGTCAGCGGCTCGGTCAGCGCGATCTTCAGGACTTCGTCCATCGTCTGGACCATGAAGACGTTCAATGTGTCCAAAACGTTCTTCGGAATGTCCGCCAGGTCCTTCTCGTTGTCCTTCGGCAGGACGATGTTCTTGAGGCCGGCGCGATGCGCGGCGAGCACCTTTTCCTTCACCCCGCCAATCGGCAGCACCTTGCCGCGCAGCGTGATCTCGCCGGTCATCGCGACGTCCTTCTTGATCGGCACGCGTGTGAGCGCCGACACGAGAGCGGTCGCCAGCGTGATGCCGGCCGACGGTCCGTCCTTCGGGATGGCGCCTTCCGGCACGTGGATGTGAACGTCGGTGCGCTTGTTGAAATCCTTCTCGATGCCGAACTCTTCGGCCTTCGAGCGCACGTAGCTCATCGCGGCCTGCGCCGACTCCTGCATGACGTCGCCCAGCTTGCCGGTGAGCGTGAGATGGCCTTTGCCCGGCATCAGCGTCGCTTCCGTCACGAGGATTTCGCCGCCCACTTCGGTCCACGCCAGGCCCGTCGCGATGCCGATCTCGTTGGTTTCCTCGGCCATCGTGTTGCGGTAGCGCGGGACGCCCAGGTATTCGGTGACCTTCTCGGAGGTGATCACCTCGCTAAAGCTCTTGCCGTGCATGACGACCTGGCGCGCCACCTTGCGGCAAATCGACGAGATCTCGCGCTCCAGGTTTCTGACGCCGGCTTCGCGGGTGTAGCGCTGGATGATGGTCGAGAACGCGACATCGTTGAGCACGATGTTGTCCTTCGTCAGGCCCGCGCCTTCGATCGCTTTCGGCGCCAGGAACTTCATCGCGATCTGGACCTTCTCGATCTCCGTGTAGCCGGCCAGTTGCATCACTTCCATGCGGTCGCGCAGCGCCTGCGGAACCGTGTGGAGCACGTTGGCCGTGCAGATGAACATCACGTTCGACAGGTCGTACTCGACGTCGAGGTAGTGGTCGAGGAACGTGTGGTTCTGCTCGGGGTCGAGCACCTCGAGGAGCGCCGCGGACGGATCGCCGCGGAAGTCCATCGACATCTTGTCCACTTCATCGAGCAGGAACACGGGGTTCATCGTGCCGGCCTTCTTCATCATCTGGATGATCTGGCCGGGGAAGGCGCCGATGTAGGTGCGGCGGTGGCCGCGGATTTCCGCTTCGTCGCGCACGCCGCCGAGCGAGAGGCGCACGAACTGCCGGTTCATCGCGCGCGCGATCGACTTGGCCAGCGACGTCTTGCCGACTCCGGGCGGTCCGGAGAAGGTGAGGATGGTGGCCTTCGGCTTCTTGACCAGCGCGCGCACCGCGAGGAATTCGAGAATGCGCTCCTTGATCTTCTCGAGGCCGTAGTGATCTTCGTTCAGGATCTCCTCGGCGCGCTTCAAGTCGCGGCTCTCGCGGCTCTTCTTGTGCCACGGCACGGCGATGAGCCAGTCGAGATAGTTGCGCGAGACCGTCGCCTCGGCGGACATCGGCGGCATCGCCTCCAGGCGCTTCAGCTCCTGGATCGCCTTTTCCTCGACGTCCTTGGGCATCTTGCCCTGTTCGATCTTCTTCTTGAGCTCGTCGACTTCGTTGCCCTTCTCGTCCTTGCGGCCGAGCTCCTTCTGGATCGCCTTCATCTTCTCGTTCAGGTAGTACTCCTTCTGCGCCTTCTCCATCTGCTTCTTGACGCGCGACTGGATGCGGCGGTCGACCTGGAGTTTGTCCACCTCGATCTCGAGGATGCCGGCAATGCGGTTCAGCCGTTCGATCGGCGTGATGATTTCGAGCAGGTTCTGCTTCTCGTCGACGCCGACGAGCAGGTGCGCGGCGATCGTGTCGGCGAGCTTGCCCGGGTCGTCCACGCGGACGGCCGCGATCATGGCGTCGTAATGCAGGTTGTTCGAGAGCTTGACGTATTGTTCGAAGAGCGCCACCACGCGGCTCATCGTCTGTTCGGCGTCCGGACTCGTCTCGCGCTGCTTCGGCAGCACCTTGACGACGACGCGGTAGAAGCCTTTGTCTTCCTTCCACTCGACCGCGCGGGCGCGATCGACGCCCTCGACGAGCACCTTGATGTTGCTGTCGGGCAGCTTCAGGCTTTGCACGACGTTGGCCACGCAGCCCATCGTGAAAATGTCTTCCGGCCGCGGATCGTCAACGGACGCGTCGTGCTGCGCCGCCAGGAAGATGCGCTTGTCCTTGAGCAGCGCGTGTTCGAGCGCGCGCGTCGACGAGGGCCGTCCGATCACGAACGGCATCATCATGTGCGGAAAAACGACGACGTCGCGCAACGGAACGATCGGGAGGGTTTCGTAGACTTCCAAAGGGGTCTCCATATTTCAGATTTCAGAGCTCAGAGTTCAGATTGGATTTCAGACTGACTCTGCACTCTGAAATCTGAACTCTGAAATGTCACGCTCATCCGGCCTTTTCGATGAGCGTGATCGGCTTGTCCTTGGCGAGCACCACTTCGCGCGTGATGGTGACCTCGCGCACTTTCTTCTGATTGGGCACCTGATACATGAGGTCGAGCATCAGGTCTTCGATGATCATGCGCAGGCCGCGGGCGCCGATCTTCCGTTCGAGCGCCGATTCGGCGATCGCCTCGAGCGCGTCGTCGGTGAACCGGAGCTTGACGTTCTCGTACTCGAACAGCTTCATGTACTGGCGCGTGATGGCGTTGCGCGGCTGGGTGAGGATCTGAATCAGGGCCTGCTTGTCGAGCTCGTGCAGCGTCCCGATGACCGGCAGACGGCCGACGAACTCGGGAATGAGGCCGTACTTGATCAGGTCCGACGGCTCGAGCTGTTCGAGCGTCGCGCCGATGTCGCGGCCGCGCAGCGATTTGACGTCGGCCTTGAAGCCGAGCGTTTTCTTGCCGATGCGCCGCTCGATTTGCTTGTCGAGGCCGACGAACGCCCCGCCGCACACAAAGAGGATGTTGCTCGTGTCGACCTGGAAGAACTCCTGGTGCGGATGTTTGCGGCCGCCCTGGGGCGGCACGTTGGCGACCGTGCCTTCCAGAATCTTCAGCAGCGCCTGCTGGACGCCCTCGCCCGACACGTCGCGCGTGATCGACGGGTTCTCGTCCTTGCGGCAGATCTTGTCGACCTCGTCGATGTAGATGATCCCCTGCTGGCACTTCTCGATATCGCCGCCGGCGGCCTGCAGCAGCTTCAGGATGATGTTCTCGACGTCTTCGCCGACGTAGCCGGCTTCGGTGAGCGTCGTCGCGTCGACGATCGTGAAGGGGACCGACAGGAGCTTGGCGAGCGTCTGGGCCAGCAGCGTTTTGCCGGTGCCCGTCGGCCCGATGAGCAGGATGTTGCTCTTCGTCAGCTCGATGTCGTTGCGGCTGCGCGGCTGCTTCTGGATTTCGATGCGCTTGTAATGGTTGTAGACGGCGACGGCCAGCTTCTTCTTGGTTCGTTCCTGGCCGATGACGTACTCGTCGAGGAACTTCTTGATTTCCTGGGGCGTGGGGAGCGAGGAGCGGGTGCCGCGGTTTTCAAAGCGGTTGTCGTCCGCGATGATGTCGTTGCACACTTCGACGCATTCGTCGCAGATGAAGACCGTCGGGCCCGCGATCAGCTTCCGGACGTCGTTCTGGTCCTTGTTGCAGAACGAGCAGCGCAGGACCTCGGTTTCGCCGGCCTTTTTCACCATATGCGCGGAACCCTGAAGCTCTCAGCCATCAGCTCTCAACTCTCGGCGCGGCTTTGGCGCTGACAGCCGAAAGCTGACAGCTGAAAACCGCCTGTTTACGCTCGTTTGCGGATGACATCGTCAATAATACCGTATTCCTTGCCCTGGTCGGCCGACATGATGTAGTCGCGCTCGGTGTCGTCCTGAATCCGTTTCACCGATTGACCGGTGTGGTGCACCAGGATTTCGTTGATGCGTTCGCGCATCCGCAGGATTTCGCGGGCTGCAATATCAATATCGGTCGCTTGGCCCGCCAATCCAGACATAAGGGGCTGGTGGATGACAATTCGGGAATTCGGGAGGGAAAACCGCTTGCCTTTGGCTCCGGCGGCTAGCAAGACGGCCGCCATCGATGCGGCCTGGCCGATGCAGGTGGTCTGGACATCCGGTTTGATGAATTGCATCGTGTCGTAAATGGCCATCCCGGCTGTAATCGACCCCCCCGGGCTGTTGATGTACAGCATGATGTCTTTGTCGGGATCCTCGGCTTCCAGGAACAGCATCTGCGCGATGACGAGATTGGCCACCCCGTCGTCGATCGGCGTGCCGATGAAGATGATGCTGTCCTTTAGGAGACGCGAAAAGATGTCGTATGCCCGCTCGCCGCGATTGGTTTGTTCGACCACCATCGGGACGAGTTGCATGCGGGAATCCGAGTGCTCGTGTCGCATAGTTGAAATTCTGGGTGTCGGGGAATTCTGCGAAGCGGGGGATGTACGCAGAGTCCGCCGTCAGGCAGACTTCTTACGAATCTGCTGCAATTGTAGCACGCGCCATAACGAAGTCAATCGACTTCTCCCGGCGCAGACCCGCTTGAATCCGTGACAGCCCGCCCTCTTTCTCGAGCCCAGCGCGTACCGCGGCCGGGGTCCGCCCCGTCCGTTCGGCGTATCGGCTGATCTCTTCTTCCACCTCTGCTTCTGTGGCGTCGAGATGCTCGCGGCGAATCACTTCGTCGAGCACCAGAGCCGCGGCGACGGCCTCGCGCGCCACGTCGCGCTGGCTTTCGCGGAACGCCTGCCAGTCGATGCCGGCCTGGCGCGGGTCGATGTTCTGGTCCATGAGCCGCCGCGCGAACTCCTCGAGCCGTCGATCGATCTCGCGTTCGATGAGCGATGCCGGCACGTCGAACGGCACGCGGGTCGCCAGCTGCTTCATGAGGTCGGCCCTCAGCTCGCGGTCGGCCGCGTGCCGCGCTTCGTGCTCGATGTCCTCGCGCACGCGCGCCCGCAGCGCTTCCAGCGTCTCGAATTCGCCCAGGTCCTTGGCGAACTCGTCGTCCAGATCGGGCAGCACGCGGCGCTTCAGGCTTTTCACCGTCACGGTATATGACACGTCGGTGTTCGCCAGCTCAGTCACGGCGTAATCGGCGGGGTAATGGATCGTGAACGACTTGGTGACGCCGACGTCGAGTCCCAGCAGTTGCTCGTCGAATCCCGGCGGGTTCGCTTTCGCGCCGAGCTCGACGCTGATGTCGGCGTGTTTTTCGGGTGTACGGGAGGCGGTCGATGAACTGTCCGGCTCGGGCCCCCCTAAATCCTGACGCTCGAGGTCGACGACGACGGTATCGCCGTGGTCGACACCGCGTCCCTCGGCCGGTTCGAATCGCGCGGCGCGGTCGCGCAGTCGCTGGAGCGCGCCATCAACGGCAGCCTCGTCTATCGCCACGGCGGATCGGCGCAGGGAGATGGTCGACAGGTCGCCGGGATCGAACGACGGCACCGTGTCGAACGACGCCGTGAACGTGAGCGGTCGACCTTCCTCGATCGTGACGTCGCGGACATCGGGCGTATCGACCGCTTCGACGCCGCGCTCGCGCAGCGCATCGTCCACGGCGCGCGGGATGAGGTCGTGGGCCACGTCGTGGAGGATCTGATCCTTGAACCGCTGCTTGATCACCCGCGCCGGCGCCTTGCCGGGACGGAACCCCGGGATGCGCGCCTTGCGCGAATAATCGAGCGCGACCCTGTCGATCTCGCCGTTGACGATGTCGGTGGGAATCTCAACGCGGACGTTCTTGCGCGTCTCGTTGACGTCGACGAATTCGGTTTTCATCCGCCTCCGCGCCTGCGGCGCTACGGCGTGACAAGTCGCTTCGAGTACACCTTCGCTCGATGTCGACCGTGAGCCACGCGACTCTTGTGCCTGAAGTTCGCCTTCGCGCCCGCGCTTCGGCGTGACAGCCTTCGCCTGTCACGCGCCTGCGACGCCGTAGCTCGCGTCGCAGTTCGTCGCGAGCGAAGGCTGCGAAAGGGGGGAGTCGAACCCCCAAAGCCTTTCGGCTACCGGATCCTAAGTCCGGCGCGTCTGCCAGTTCCGCCACTTTCGCGTTCTACCACAGATTGCCGGGGCCCGATCGGTATGGTACCATCCGCGCCCTCCCATGCCACACGCGAGCGCCTCTTCCGAGCCGTTTGGCCGTACCGACTTGTATCACGGGCTGTTCCGGTGGCATACCCGCGGGGACGGCCGACCGGTGGTGTCACGCCACGCGTCGAGCCCCGTCACGATTCCCTGCCCGACGACCGGCCGTTCCCTGCGCATCGCGACGCTCGACGCCGAAGCGGCTGCCATCTGTCCGGCTTGCGCCCGTCGGGGGCAGGGCGGATTCGTGTCGTTCGTCGGCGATCTTCGAATGGCGTACGCCTGCCCTCAATGCCGCCAGCTCGTCTGGCTTTCCGGCGCCTGAGTCAGCTCCTCGCGTTCGGCTCCACGTTCGAGATCAGGAACTCGTCGACGAGACCGCGGCGTGAGCCGCTGCTGTTAATCGCCCGGCGTGCCCGGACGCGTTCGGCGCGCAGGCCCGCCGCGCGCGCGTCGGGGCTGGTCGCGTACAGCGCGTCGATTTCGTCAGCCGTGGAATTGCTGACGAGCACGTGGCAGCCGCGGCGTGCGAGCTCGATCACAACCTGTTGCAGCCGGATCTGGTCGTCGACCGCGAACCGCACCGCGGTGTACGACGTGAAGCTCGCCGTGCGGCTGACCGGTGCATACGGCGGGTCGAAGTACAGGAAGTCGTCGGCGGCGGAGATGTCCAGGGCCGTTTCGAACGAGCCAAAGACCAGCCGTACGCGCCGGCTCGACAGCGCCTCGGCGACACGCGTCAGCCTCGCGTGGTCCGCGATCTTCGGCCGATCGTACCGGCCGGCCGGCACGTTGAACGCTCCGCGCGCGTTCACGCGGAACAAGCCGTTGAAGCCGGTCCGATTCAGGTAGATGAGCATCGCCGCCAGCGCAGGCGTGTAGGCGATCCGGCCGTCGGCCGTGCGCAGCCGCTCGCGCAGCGGGTTGAACAGTTCGTCGCGCACGGCGTAGTAGTGCACCTGGCCGGCTCGCGCGTGGTCCGCTGCCAGCCGATCGAGCTCGGCCGCGACGTCGGCCGTCGCATCGCGAACGGTCTCGTAGCAGCCGATCAGATCGGCATTCGAGTCGATCAAAACCACGTCGCGATTCCGTAGCCGGCCGGCGGCGTGGAGATCGAAGAACACGGCTCCGCTGCCGCAGAATGGTTCGATGTAGCGCGTGAACGCGTGCGGATAGAAGCGACGCAGATGCGGCAGCAGTTGACGTTTGCCGCCCGCCCACTTCAGGAGAGGCTTCGCCCCAGGCATTCAGAGCGTCGCGTCCCGTTCGGCCCACCACCAGATGCCGAGCGCCGTCGCGAGAAGTGCCGTTGCCCCTGCATACAGCGGGATCGACGGCCCGACGCGCTGTGCGAACGTCACCAGCCCCGTTCCGAACAGGTTGACCACGTCGGCGCTCACCGCGGCGAGCCCGGTGCGGTTGAAGATCATCCAGACGCCGGCCAGAACCGCGATGACAATCGCTGCGACGACCACGTTGAAGCCGGCATCGAGGAACTGATCGCTGCGCCAGCGGGCGCGCCGCACGCGGCCGAGCGTGCGCGTGGTGAACTGCGCCGGCGCTTTCAGCGTCTGACGCTGCTGCAACATCCGCTCGAGCGCCCTGGCGCTCTCGAGCGCGGCCGCACAGTTGGGGCACGTCGCCAGGTGGTCGGCAATCCGGCCGTCGGGCGTCAGGTCGCCTGCGGCAATCGGCTCGATGGCGTCGAGGACTTCGTCACAGAACATGATCGACGACCGTCTTTATCGGAACTCCGTTTCCAACAATCGTCGCAGCTGCTGTTTTGCGCGATAGATCTGTGTCTTCACCGTGCCGAGCGGCAGCTGCAGCGCGTCGGCGAGATCTTCGTACTGCACGCCTTCCAGATAGTGCGCGGCGATCAGGAAGCGGTAGTTCGCCGGCAGCCGCGCGATGGCTTTTTCCAGGCGATCCCGCAGCTCGAGATCGCCGAATCGCCGATCCGCGGCGCCCGGCTTCACGCGCGTCCGCTCGTCGTCCAGCGAAACCGAACCCACGGGCCGGCCGTCCTGCGCGCACGCGTTGGCGACGATGCGGTAGATCCAGGTCGAGAGCCGCGCCTCGCCGCGGAAGTACGGCAGCCCGCGGTGCACGCGCAGGAAGACGTCCTGCGCGAGATCCTCGGCGCGCGATCGATCCTGGACCGTGCGCGCAATCAAGGCAAACACGAGGTCCTTGTAGCGATCGACCAGCTCCTGAAACGCGGCCTCGTCGCCGGAGCGGCACCGCTCGACGAGTACGGCCTCGGTGGCTTGGTCCATCCGCCATCGTATTAGAACACGCGGTCAGGCGAATTGTTTCAGCTCGAGGGTGAAACAATTCACGAATCGTTCCAGTCTAATCAGATCAAGCCGATAGCTGACAGCCGATGGCTGGGAGTTGCAGGCCCGCAATCACCGCTCGGCTCTCGGTTGTTGGAGATGTAATGGACGACTTATACATTGCCTGGCCTTTTCTGATTCCGATTGTCGCCATCATCGGCTCGTTCGTGTACGCGATCACGCAGACACTGGCGAGGGCCCGGGTGCGCGAGCTCGAGGTGAGGGAGCGCATCGCGATGATCGAGCGCGGGCTCGTGCCGCCGCCCGAAGTGGACCCCCGCGGGTTCGACCGGGCCATGGAGCGCCAGGATCGGTATCGCGACGATTGGTCCCGTCACCGCGCGCCCGGCCGCCATCGCCGGGCCGGCGTGACGATGATGGGCGTGGGATTCGGCCTCATGGTCATGCTCACCTCTCTCGCAGACCCGTCAGTCGGATTCGGCGTCGGCGGATTCATGGTGATCCTCGGCCTCGCGTTCTTCCTGAACGGGCTGTTCGACCGCCACGATCCGCCGAGGCAGGCCGCGCCGCCGTACCCGCCACCCTACCCGCCGCCTGCGCCACCGGCTCCGCCCACCGCGCACGCCGAGCAGCGCCGCGACTGAACGCGCGGTCGCCGCGCGCCCCGTGCTGCCGTCGGGTACGACATCGCCATCCAATCCGGTACACTACGGAGCGGTTTGAGCCTCCGCGCGCCCCACTGTGTTCGTCGCGCCGCCCTTCCGGCCGCCGCCGCACGTGGAGGCCATCCGACCGCTTCCCGAGCGTCAACGGAGACGATGTGAGCAGCGCGGCACCTCTGGGCATCGGCGTGATCGGTCTCGGCCATTGGGGACCGAACCACGTGCGCGTCTTCGGTCACACACCGGGGGCTCGTGTGGTGGCCGCCGCGGATCCGTCGGAGGATCGCCGGCGCCATGTCAGCAATCTGTACCACGACGTCACGCTCGTCGCTTCTGCTGCCGATGTGCTCGTGCGGGACGATGTCGACGCCGTCGTCATTGCGACGCCGGCGCGGACCCACTTCGAGTTGGCGCAGGCCGCGCTCGAGGCCGGCAAGCACGTGCTGCTCGAGAAGCCGATGTGCACGTCGCTCACCGACGCGCGCGCGCTGCTTGCGACGGCGCAAGCGGCCGACCGCGTCCTCATGCACGGCCACGTCTTTGTGTACAACGCCGGCGTGCGGTACATCAGAGACGGCCTGCGGCGAGGCGAATTCGGCGCCGCGCAGTACGTACACGCCACGCGCACCAACCTCGGGCCGATCCGTCAGGACGTGAACGTCGTCGAAGATCTGGCGACGCACGACATCACGATTTTCGATTACCTGTTCGACGGTTCGCCTGTCTGGGTGGCGGCGACCGGCAGCTGTCTGCTGGGAACCGATCGCGAGGATGTGGCCTTTGTGACGCTCGCCTATGGCGAATCGACGCTCGCGCACGTGCACGTCAGCTGGCTGAATCCGCAGAAGGTCCGCGCGCTCACCGTGGTCGGCAGCCAGCGAATGGTCGTGTGGGACGACATGCAGCCGCTCGAACCGGTGCGCGTGTACGACAAAGGGCTGATGGAAGAGCCGTACTACGATTCGTTCGGTGAGTTCCAGCTGCGGCTTCGTGACGGCGACATCGTGATTCCCAAGATCAATTCACAGGAGCCGTTGAAAGTCCAGGCGGCCGCGTTCGTCCGACGTCTGACCACGGGCGAGCCGACGCCGAGCGAAGGTGCCGCCGGGCTGCGGCTGGTTGCGTGCCTCGACGCCATCCGCGAATCGCTCAACGCCGAGGGGCGCCGCGTCGTGCCGTCGTGCGAGATTCCCGCATGATCGAGATCCCGGGCCGGCGATTCGTGAACGTCGCCGACGACGTGAAACTGGGACGAGACGTCGCGATCTTCGAATTCGTCAACCTGTACGGCTGCGAGATCGGCGACGAGAGCCGCATCGGCACCTTCGTTGAAATCCAGCGCGACGTGGTGGTCGGCCGCCGCGTCCGCATTCAGAGCCACACCTTCATCTGCTCGGGCGTGCGGATTGAAGACGATGTGTTCGTCGGCCACAACGTCACCTTCATCAACGACCGGCATCCGTCGGCCGAAGGCGCGCGCACCGGCGCGTGGACGCTCGAGCCGACGGTGGTCCGAACAGGGGTGTCGATCGGCTCCGGCGCGGTAATCCTGTGCGGCCTGACCATCGGCGAACGCGCGCGCATCGGTGCGGGCGCCGTCGTGACGCACGATGTGCCGCCGGACGCGACGGTGGCGGGCGTTCCGGCTGAAGAACTGAGAACGAGAACGAGAACGAACGACGAACGGCGAACGACGAACGACGAACGATCAGAATGATCCCGCTGGTCAATCTTACGCGGCAATACCAACAGCTCGCGCCGGAGATCGATGCGGCGCTGAAGGACGTGTGCACCCGGGGCGATTTCATCCTCGGCCGGGCACTGGACGCGTTCGAACATGCCTTTGCGTCGTACGTCGGAGCGCGCCGCTGCATCGGCGTCGCGAGCGGCACCGACGCGCTGCACCTCATTCTTCGGGCGCTCCACGTCGGTCCCGGCGACGAGGTCATCCTGCCAGCCAACACGTTCATCGCCACCGCGCAGGCGGTATGGTGCTGCGGTGCGGACCCGATCCTCGTGGATTGCGACGAGGCGACGGCGACGATCGATCCGGCGGCGGTCAGGCGCGCGATAACCCCTCGCACGAAGGTCCTGCTGCCCGTGCATCTGTACGGACAGCCTGCCGACATGGATCCGCTGTTCGCCATCGCGCACGAGCACAAGCTGCACGTCGTGGAAGATGCCGCGCAGGCGCACGGGGCGGCGTACCGCGGGAAGCCGTGCGGCTCCATGGGCGTGGCCGCCGCGTTCAGCTTCTATCCCGCCAAGAACCTCGGCGCATACGGCGACGGCGGCGCAATTGCGACCAATGATGAGGGGCTGGCGGAAGAGATCCGCGAGCTGCGGAACTGGGGATCGAACATCAAATACGTCCACCCGCGGATGGGATTCAATTCGAGGCTCGACACGCTGCAGGCGGCCGTTGTCGGAGTCAAGCTGCCGTATCTCGAGGCCTGGAACGAGCGACGGAACGCGGTCGCGGCGCGGTACCGCGAGGCGTTCGAGCCCCTCGCGCCGCGGGTCACGATTATCCACAAGGCACCGTGGACGACGCGGCATGTCTATCATTTGTTCGTGATCAGGGTCGCCGCCCGCGCCCGCGACCGTGTCGTGCGAACCCTGCAGGACCGTGGCGTGGGTGTCGGGATTCACTACCCGATCGCCATCCACCAGCAGGACGCGTTCAAGCCACTCCTGAAACACAACCAGCGTTTTCCGGCCACCGAGCGCCTCGCATCGGAGATCGTGTCTCTCCCTGTGTGCGGCGAAATCACCGACGCCGAAGTCGCGACGGTGATCGACGAGGTCAATCGGGCGCTCGACGCCGAAGCATGACGATTGGAGGCGCGCACATGGGCGAGCGGATCACATTCAAGACGAACGGGACGGCGACACCAGGGTACCTCGCGCGTCCCAAAGGGCGCGGTCCGGGAGTTATCGTGATCCAGGAATGGTGGGGCCTCGTGCCGCAGATCGAAGGCGTCGCCGACCGGTTTGCGGCGGAAGGGTTCGTGGCGCTGGCGCCGGATCTGTATCACGGCCAGAGCACGACGTCGCCAGATCAGGCCGGCAAGTTGATGATGGCCATGCGGATCGACGATGCAGAGCGCGATCTGGCCGGCGCGATCGAGTACCTCGTCGCGCAGCCCGAAGTGTCGACGAAAAAGGTCGGCACGATTGGCTTCTGCATGGGCGGCGCGCTGTCGTTGTTTGCCGCGTCGAAGAATCCCGAAGTCGGCGCATGCGTGGTGTTCTACGGTGGGCATCCGAACGTCAAGCCCGATCTGGCCGGGCTGCAGGCGCCGGTGCTCGGCATTTACGCCGGCAAGGACGGGTTCGTCACGCCTGCAAGCGTCAACACGCTCGACGCGGAGTTGACGCGGCTCGGCAAGCGGCACGAGTTCCACACGTACGCCGGCGCGGATCACGCGTTCTTCAACGAAAAACGGCCCGAGGTCTACGACGCGGCGGCGTCGGCCGACGCCTGGGCGAAAACACTCGCGTTCTTTCGGCGCGAGCTCTCGGACTGACGTGATTGCCGCTCGACAGGCTCACAGTGGCCTGAGCGTGTCGAAGGCGGTCGTCGTCGGCCTCGCCGCGGCCGCCGCGCTCGCGCCCGTTCCGGCGCCGACCGTCGAACGGTTCTATTCGTCCTCGGTGTTTCCTGTCTGGCAGTCGTGGATGACGGCGGCGTCGAACGCCGTTCCTTTTGCCGTGTTCGATTGCCTCATCGTCGCGGTCGCTCTCGCGTGGCTCTGGGCGTTGGTCGCCGACGTGCGCCGGCGGCCGTCGCACGGCCGGTGGCGGATGCTCTGGCGAATCGTCTCGCGTACGGTCGTGTGGAGCGCCGCCTTGTACGTGGCGTTCCTTGCCTCGTGGGGATTGAACTACCGGAGGATCGCGCTCGAGGAAAAACTGGGCTTTCAAGCGCCGCGCGTGTCGGCGGCCGCGGCTGAGGCGCTGGCCGCGCTGGCTGCAGCCCGCATGAACGCGCTGTACGCGCCAGCGCACGCGGCGGGCTGGTTGACGGATCCTGTCGTCGATCGGCATTTGGCCTCCGCATTTTCAGAGGCAGAGCGCGCACTTGGCGCCACTCGTTTCACGGTCCCGTCGCGGCCGAAGCACACGTGGCTCGATCTCTACCTCCGGCGCGCCGTCGTCGACGGCATGACCGATCCGTTCTTTCTCGAAACGCTCGTGGCTGGGGACCTGTTGCCGTTCGAGCGGCCCTTCGTGACGGCGCACGAGTGGGCGCATCTCGCCGGCTACGCGCACGAAGGCGAAGCCAACTTCGTCGGATGGCTCGCGTGCCTGCGGGGAGGAGAGGCGCATCAGTACAGCGGCTGGTTGTTTCTGTACAACGAGGCCGGCTCGACGCTGCCGCGGCCCGATCGTGCGAACGTGGCGGCCCGGCTCGCGCCGGGGCCGCGAGCCGATCTGCGCGCGGTGTCGGATCGGGTGGCGCGCAACGCGAGCCCGCGCGTGGCGGCGGCGGGGTGGCGCGTCTACAACCAGTATCTCAAGGCGAACCGTGTCGAATCGGGGATCGCGA
>WNFV01004570.1_pt1 | contig 17087 bp, 10 predicted proteins | sample 5400101 | NCBI WGS metagenome assembly WNFV01 (sample SAMN13153361, study PRJNA577476) | soil metagenome | isolation source: 115 cm soil or saprolite under grassland replicate 1 | place: USA:California | collected 2016-06-15
TGCTGATAGCCTGCACCGTCAGGGTGACCCTCCTGCTGGGGGATGAGACCGTCAAGCAGTCGCATCCTCCCTAGTCGGGAGGGTCCCCTGCTACCTGGCGCCAGTCTGCTCAGCGCCCACGTGAAATATCGAGGCTAGTGACCGATCAGGCCCGCCAACAGCTCCGTCCAGCGGACTGAGAGGACCTTGCAATGGGATGCGTCCGAGAGTTGGGCATGGTTAGGGCTTGCCGCTTATCGACCTTGTCAGAGCCCCTTATCTGGGCCATGGCAGCCACGTCGAGAGCCCCAAGAAGTCGCGATGGACCTGCTACCGGTGGAGCCGTAGGGCGGCAAGCAGCGCCTGGTACGGTTGATTTACCGACTCGTCCGTGCATTGGGTGACCTTCGGTCCGCACCGCCTTAGGCGGCACTCTCAGCCCGCCGGCGACTCGCTCCAAGGCACGGAGCATGGGCTTCGCCCACTCGACCAGGGCAGCGCCCCGCTGTCGTAGTCTGATGCAATGCACAACATCTCGCAGTCACTGATCGACCGGTACTCCGCTGGGCCGTCGACGTCGAAGACAACTCAGGTCGCCAACCTTCAGACGACCATCCGGGAAGTGCTCGGAGATGACTACGACACGTTCCTCCAGGGCTCGTACCGGAACGGCACCGCGATCGCCGACATCAACGACGTGGACATCGTGGCGCGGCGGAAGGCGACGAACGCTCCGCTGTCAGCAGCAACGTGGGAGAGCCTCTTCAACACGATCGCGAGGAAGCTGCGGGACTCCCACCGCGTGTCTGGCACCGTGTCGCTCGGGGACAAGTGCGTGAAGTTGAAGGGGACATCATTCAACGCCGACATCGTCCCCGCCGTCGCGATCGGCGACTTCACAAAAGACCCGATCGCGATCTGGTCGCGGCGGCAGAAGAGGCAGCGGCCAAATTATCCCCGCACCCATTACGACAACGGTGTTAAGAAGCACAGTGCGACCTCCGAGGCGTTCAAGCCAACCGTCCGACTTTTCAAGCGCTGGGCGCGGCAGTACTCAAGCCTCGCAGAGACGGCGCCGAGCTTCTACATCGAGTGTGCCGTTCACGCGGTATCCAACGGTAAGTTCAGCACCTATCTTCCGCTGAGCTTCGCCGAGGTCGGGCGCGAGATCTGCGGCTGGTCACGGAGCAAGGTGGTCTACTCCGTCGCCGGGGACAAGGATGTTCTGGTAAAGGACGAGTGGCACCCTGATAAGTTCGAAGCGTTTCAAACAACGCTGGTTCCAGACCTCCGGTATGTAGTGAGAGCGATGAATGCGTCGACGATGGAGGAGGCGAACCGGCTCTGGAAGCTGGCGTTCGGCGAGACGTAGGCGCCCCCTTCCGCATCCTTGCCCTTGACGGCGGCGGGATGCGCGGCATCTTCACGGCGGCGTACCTCGCGGAGCTTGAGCGCGCGCTTGGGACGCCGCTGATTGAAATCGTCGATCTCGTCGTCGGCACCTCGACGGGTGGGATCATTGGGCTGGGCCTTGCTTCGGGCCGCTCGCCGGAGGAGATGCTCGATCTCTACGCCGAGCGCGGGCCTGAGATCTTCCGGCGGCCGCGACGGCTGGCCATGTGGCTCTTTCGGCCGAGGTATGACCGACAGTCCCTCGACGCGGTGCTCCGAGAGACGTTTGGTGAGATGAAGATGAACGACCTGCGGAAGCACGTGTGTATCACCGCCCACGAACTGGTTGAGGGAACGACCCGCGTGTGGAAGGACGACCACGCGCCGGGCCTCCGCGGGGGTGGCGAGCAGCTCATCTGGAAGGTGGCTGCGGCGACCGCTGCGGCACCGACCTTCTTCGCGCCGATGCAGCTTGGTAGTCAAGATAGCCATGTCGACGGCGGGGTGTGGGCGAATAATCCGGCGCTGGTCGGGATCACCGAGGCGGTTCGTTACTTCGGCTGCGCGCTCGACGACATCCGGCTGCTGTCGGTAGGAACGACGTCGCGTGTGTTGCGGGTGAGAAGCCACCAGGACGCTCTGAAGATGGGATTGGTCAGTTGGGCGCGTAAGACCACTGACCTTCTCCAAGGGACGGTCTCGATGGCCTCTGACCGACAAGCAGCGCTGCTGCTTCCAGACGGTCATTATCTACGGGTGGACAGCGACCAGGCCGAGAAGATCCGGCTCGACGACGTCAGCGCCTGCCGGCCGCTCCAAGAGCGGGGAGAGCAAAAGGCCAGAATGACAACGCGTCAGGTCAAGCAAGTGCTAGTGCTTTCCTAGCGGTCAGGAACTTGGGCTGAACTTCGCCAGAGTAGGTAGGACGAACTGCACAATGGATGATGGAGATGAGATGCCCCGATCCACACGCCAGACTCGCGACGCCATCTCCGAGGAGGAGATGAAGGCCGCCCTAGAAAGCGCTTCGACTTTGTTACCGCCGGCGACGCCCCTCGCCCAGATACACAGTGCTCTTTAAGACCACTCAGTAAGATGGCCGTATCGCTCTAATCGGTCGAAGTGCCGGCGAACCTCGCCAGCGATCGTCCCATGCAGTAGAACCCCCATCTCCAGGTTGGCGAAGAACCCGTGATAGGTCAGATTGGCCGACGAGATCAGCAGCCGTCTGTCGTCCACAGCAACGATCTTCGCGTGCAATTTGACCATCTCATCGCCCTCGGGAATGGGCCATGTGAGGATTCTCGGCAGAGGGGTCGAGGGCGGCCACGGCTGAAGGAGTGCATGTCGGTTCTCATCGTTCTGATGGAGAACCAACGTGACGTGCACGCCCCGGTGACGGGCCCGCGCGAGCTGACCCACCAGCGACTCCGCGGGTTGGCGCCCCGTCGCCCGCAGGGAATAGGTGGACATCAGGATCTGGCTCTGCGCACCTCCAACGAGCTCAGCGATGGCCTGTGAGGTCGTGCGGAAGGCGGATTCATGGACCTCCGGTCCGGTCCACACAAGGGTTGAGTCCTGACCCGAGGCGGCCATCACACCCTTGACCGCGAGGGCGGTGGTCAGCATCGCGGTCAGGGTATCCGCCGAGGTCGAGTTGGCCTCGGCGATCCGTGCGACCTCCTCCAAGAGCGTGAACGTATGAGGGTCGGCCGACGGAGGTCGTTGGCTGCGGACGGACCCAAGCGCCGATGTGGGTCCGGCAGAGAGGCTTCTTGAGAAGGCGAGGAGCGTGCCTTGATCACCCTCGAGCACCGCGCGGGCCACAGTTGCCGCCAGTCGGCTCACGTCTGTTCTGCGGTGAAATATTGTGCCTCCTTTGCGGCCAGCGTATCGACCAGAACAGCTCGGTCCAGCAGACGATTTCCCCGCTCGCAGGAGGTCTCCGACGCAAGGAGACAGGCGTGACAGGCGGCGCCGTTGAGCATGCCCTTGGTCCCAGGCTCATTGTCGGAGCAGAGAGGATCGGCTGAACACAGCCGGGCCTCATCAAGGGCCCCTTCGAGCAGGACCCTGAGTCGTCCTGGCCGGCCCAGCTCCACCAGTCCTCCGAGACTGCCATCGGAGTCTGTGCTGGCCGTGTACACCAGCAACCCGATCATGGTGCCGTCGTCCGTCGACGACCCATAGATGCGTTCTCGAAGCGAGGACGCGGAGTAGCCCGCGTCAAGGGACATTCGGCGAATGAGCAGATGCGCCAGCGTGTGCGCGAGCAGATAGTGGGGATCCACTGGCGGAGCGGGATCGAGCCCACGTTCGGCCCTCCAGCGCCTCTGTGCCTCGGACATGCGCGCAAGCAACGTCTGAACGGCCGGTCGACCCGTCCACTGCCGGACCGTCTCGTGTCGGAGCTCGATGAACACTCCCTCGCCGCGCACCACGATGGCCGGCAGCCACTCTGGGCGGCCGCGTCCAGGTGGAACGACCCGAGCGGGATCGTCTGGCTCGTCGCCCCAGGCTCCAGGCGGTTCAATGCGGGTGAAGCCCTGAAGGGCCCGTACCTCCCGTAGCCGGTGGACCAGGACCACCTGTTCGATGAACTCCTCGAAGCCGTCGGGGGCGTTCACCTCCTCGGTCTCGAAGTCGGTGCGTCCTGCGGAGCGGGTGGGGTGGCGGAGGGCCTGCCATTCCGGGATCAGCAGGGAGCCCACGTCGATGGAGGAGATTTGACCTCTTCGGCGCATGAGGGCTTCGAAGAGTTCCTCGGCGTCGTAGTCACGCAGTTCCGGGAGGTTGCCGACGCGCAGGAGCACGTGGAGCTCATCGAGGGTGGTCACGTTGGCCAGCAGCCGTTCGTACTTTGCGAGGTCCTGATTGATGGGATCTGCCCACGGCGGCACGGAAAGCGCCGATCTGACGATGGGGAAGTAGAGGTTGGATGCACCACGTAGGAGCGCCCAGGGTTGGGCCCGGCATCCTTGCGAATCGACAAAGTCGAGACCGAGCCATGGCCGCCGGGCCGTGCACGGCCCGATGGCATTTGACCGCTCGCTGAATGCGGCGGCCAGGTTCCGGCGGCTGCCAGTGGCCTCACAGCGGACCGCAAGATCCGCGATCGATCCCGTAGTGCCACTGTCGAGAAAGCGCAGCGGACCGGGACAGGAATCCGCCCCGTCATGGGCATAGCGGTGAAATGGGAAATCATCCAGGTGTCCGCGGTCGCAGGCCATGACGAAACGGGCAGGGAGCGCCCGGAGCCGACCCCGACTCTGGCACCGCGGCTCCGCACACCGGAACTCGGCCCATCTGGGTTCCCATCGGAAGCGCTCAAGCGGGGCGAGCAAGCGGCAGACTGGGCAGACCAGCTGCCTGGGAAACACCCGACTCGGGATCGTTCCCCTGGTTCTCCTGCCGCTGTCCTCCACCAAGGGCTCATAGAGACCGCGGACCCGTAGCGCCGAACAGAGGCGTGGCTCATCGACGATGAGGTCGTCGCGGGTGGCCCAGGCCTCCAGTCCCGACACGAGGATAGAAAGCTTGGGCAGGTCGACGACGGCGCCCGGCCCGAAGGTGGTGATGAGCTGACTGGTGCGGAGTTCACCGACGCTGCGACTCACGGAAGTTCCTCTTGGAGGAAGAGCCCGGCCTGGGCCTCGACCTCGCGGAGAGAGCCCGGCGTGGGCCAGATCCCGTCGCGCCCGGTGCCCGCGAGACGAAGCAGAATAGCGACACCGGCGGGCGGCGGCTGATGAGGTGACTCCCACGAATAGCGGAGCGCACCGCCGTCCGCAAGTTGCTCCCAGCGGTCCTGGCGGGCCAGGAGCTCGCGCCGCACGGCCTCGGCCACCTCCGGGCCACCGACCGCCCGCGCCCGCACCACCAAGGCTTCCGCCGCCTCGGCTGCGGCGGCGCGATCCCGCCGGAAGCTTCCGGCACCAGACTCCGGGGTAAGGACGAAGTCGGCCACCCGACACATCCCTGCGTAGATGCCGTGGAGACCGCGGTCACGGGCCCGAGACGAGAAGGGTGTGACGCTCGTCGCCTCAACATGGCGGTAGAGCGCGGCATGGTAGGCGTGGAATCGCTCGTAGTGTGACAGATCGCGTGGTCGACTCCAGTTGTACAGAGTCACGATGAGCCCTGGGTCGCTCCGGCCCACACGACTCGTGGCCTGAATATACTCGGCGGTGGCCTTCGGCTGGCCGGTAACCACCATGAGCCCGAGCCGTGAGATATCCACGCCCACCGAGATCAGGTTCGTCGCCAGTACGACGTCCACAGGATATCGGCCCGACTCGCGCTCACGGTGAGGGACCGCCAACTGGTCGAGGGTCCTCGGTATCTGGCGGGACGACTCACGACTCGTCAGTTCCTTCAGTTCGTAGATGGTGCGGCTCGGAAAGCCACGACCCGCGAGTACGCGGAGACGAGCGCGAACGTCATCACGAACCAGGTTCATCGCGCCGCCGAGCTCGCGAAGGCTGTTGTAGTAGCCGACAAGCGTCATGTAGGGGTCGGCAGACACGGGGTTCAGATCATGCTCCCGGGCGGCGGCCGCAAGAAGGAGCGCAAACACCCGGACCTGCGTCGTCTTCAGGCTCTTGCCCGGGGCGTAGACCCCGAGGTGAAGACGGCCGGGCTGGGTCGAGGCCGGTACCTCATGGGCGAAAAACGAGTCGGTGTGATCCAGCCCAGGGGAGGGGAAGACGCTCATGTTTCGGGTGAACAGGGACCAGACCTGGTCACTGGCCCGCCTGATGGTGGCGGTCGATGCGATCACCTTCGGCAGCAGCGGCCTATCACCTGAGCGGAGGGAGGCCAGCCAGTCGATGCCCGCCTCGTAGAGCCCTGTCATGCTTCCGAGCGGCCCCGCGATCAGGTGCAGCTCATCCTGAACGATCAGCTCCGGTGGGGGGAGTGGCTCAGTTGGAGAGACGGTCGTGGCGGGGTAGCGGCCACGTGGGCCGTGGGACTGCTCTGGATGGTTGTCGGCCGGTGAGAGCCAGCCGTGCCTCTGGCAGTACCGGTACACCCGACCGAACAGCGTCTGCGCCTCGCCACGCCAGGGCAGACGAGCGAATTTGTCCACCGTCCCGATGAGGATGGTCGGTAGCGACCGGTAGATCTCCTCGTCCACCACGAGAACGGGGATTCCATCCGGACGGTTCAAGAAGGAGAACTCACACTCCTGCCGTCCACATCCGACGAGGGTGCGCTTGCGTGCCGGTATCGCAAGGTAATGTCGTGGTGTCAGGACTTCACCGCACCACGGGCAGCTCACCAGCTGGACCGGTGAACCCTCATCCCCGTCCTGGCCCTGTGCGAGGCTCGTCAGTGCCCTGTCGGACTCCTCGAAGCTGTTTGGTGTGGTCCGGCTACCCACCCAGATCCCAACCTGGAATGGCGCCTCTCCAAGCGAAGGATCACGGTGACGGAGGACCTCCAGGGCACAGGCCAGCACCGCCGCTCGCTGAAACTGCTGGACGGTGACCAGCCGGAGGGTGTACCGCATCAGCACACAGACGCCTGCGCCTTGGTGAGCGGTGTTCCAGTGAACCAATCGACGGAGCACGGCCACGAACGCCGCCAGACCAAGGTACGCCTCGGTTTTCCCCCCACCCGTTGGGAACCAGAGAAGATCTGCGATCGCCCGATCGGGATGCTCGGGGTCTCGGCATCCCGAAAGGCACTGCAGGATGAAGGCGAGCTGGAAGGGCCGCCACCGGCCGGTGGGCGCCGGTGCTGACCCGCTGCGTATACCAGTGTGCCGGAAGCTACTTGCCCAGTCCGACTGGGAACGTTGGAGCTGCATCGCTGCGTTCATGAGTCGGAACGCCCGACGCGCCTGGGCGTCATCCGCGAGCAGTTGAATCCCGGCCTCCATGCGCTCGAGTGCCTGTCGACAGTCGCTGACGTGGGCTGCTGCCTGTTCGTGGTAGATCTGCTCGAGCGATGGGATCTGCTCCTCGAGCCTATCGATCCAGGCGGCGTAGGCGGCCGGAAGAGGGAGCAGCATGCTGGCGAGCGTCTCGCCGGTCACATCGGCGGCCAAGCGGCCCATATCCAGTTCCAGGCCGTTCACATCATCCCGGGCCACAAGGGCAGGGATTTCGTGAGCGGGGAGGCTTTCGGTCCACGCCAGCACGGCCCGATCCGATGGCCCCGCCCGGTCCCATCCGGCCGCACACCCGTGTCCGACAGCGAACTGCAGTTCGTCTCGGTAAAGCAGCCGGCTGGCCCGCTCGTCCAGTTCCCGCGCCACAGCCGATCTCAAGAGGCGAGGGAGCCTTCCGAGGATGGAGGCGCGGCCGCTGGAGCCGGCGACTGAGACCTTCGGCTGGAAGATCGAGCGCTCCTCACGTTCGGTCCCGCTGGTCGGGGTGGGACGGCGGTTCACCAGGAAGACGCTGACGGCAACAACACCGTCCAGTGGCCTTGTCAGCCACTGGACTTGAACGAACCCGTCGTCGCTCACAGAGGCGCTGTTGCTCCTCCGACGCCTGGGATCAATGGGAACCAGCACCTCAGCCGGACGGACCGCGAACCGGCGCCAAAGGAAGCCCATGCCGTCAGGCCCGACTTCGTCTCCCTCCCCAACCGGCTCCCTGGCGTACTCTCCCCACTCAACCCTCACGGAGAGCGCCTCCTCATCGGTGGCCACCACCACTGAGAGGCCAATCGAGGACGGATTCAACGTCTGGACCAGGGGAACGGAAACCTCGAAGCCGGAGGAGTCCTCCTCGTCGTCGCCTGGGGGCTGGGGCTCGTCCTGGTCATGGTCGAGCTCTGTTCCCTCCGGCCACAGAATCCCGGCGACGTAACGTATGGACGGTCGCTCCCGCAGTTGCTCGTCCTCCGCAGTTGGCCCCAGAAGATCGGTCCGCAGAGCCTCAAGGATCCGGGCGCGAGCGTCGGCCGCAGCTCCACGCGAGGACGGACCCGCCGTCGCTGGGCCACCCTGCCCTGCCAGTCGCTGCTTAGTTGCCACAGCTTCCGCGGTTAGAAGATCCGGCCGACTCCGCAGCTGATCCCAGATCTCCCGTCCGATACCGGTCACCGGCTTGAGGCCACCAGCGCCCGACGACTCCGTCCCAGCGAAGTTGCCCAATCGCCGACTGATTGACGCGGGCGTCCGCCCGAGAAGGCGGGCCAGTTCCCGCACCTCGGGGTCGTTGGTGCCGGAGTTCCGACCTCGCCTGACATACAGGTCGAGAACAAGGAGGTAGTCATCGCGCAACCACGGCTGCCGGTCCCTCGTGGCATCTGCGAAGCCACCATCACCGATCTGAGTCATGTTCCTCATCCTTGCGCCAACCGGAGGCCCTGTCCACCGCGCGTCAGGTGCTGGGAAAGCCGCATCCTGGAGCCATGCCGTCATGCGACGACGCTGCCACCCACGCGGATCGCACGGGCCAGCGCGAACGCCAGCCGAGCCTCCGGAGTGGCCGCAGGCGGGGCCTCTATGTTGGTGTCAGGAACGGCACTCTCGACGGGCTCAAGGCCTGCAGCGACGAGTGATCGTCGAACGGCCTCGGCGAGATTCACACCGGGAGCCCAGTCTGGTTGCAGAGTGCGCAGGTATCGACCCCACGCGGCCAAGTGCTCTGTGGCAGCAGCGGGATCCGCTGGCTGGGCCAACCAGGCGGTCCAGTCCTCCTCCCAGGGCTGACGGTACAGCAACGCAAGGAGGGGCTGGGCTGAGCGCTCAAGCCGATTCCGGTCCAGTGTTGGCATGGCGTGGGAGCGTTCAAGCCGCATGGTCAGCGTTCGACTGCGAAAGCCACCCGGGACCATGGCGCGTCCCTCAGGTAGCGGCCGTAGCAGCACCGTGCGTAGCTGGATGAGCATCGGCCGCCCCGCCAGCAGGACGTCCCGAAAGTCAAGCGGATGGGCCGAAGCCATCAGGTCATCAGCCGTTGCCTTCAACCATGGCACTGAGCTCCACTGTGTCCCAGCACCAGCGGAGGCGACCTCGAAGTCAGCCCGACCTGTGGTGATGATGCCTGGAGGCGACCACAGAAATCCTCCAATGACATGGGCAGCTTGGCCCTCGGAGAGGGCCAGCAGGGTGCGCAGACCATGCCGTCCGCTTGCCGCGCTCAGCCATGTCCGAAGCAGGACGACCGTGCGGAGCTCCGGGCAGAGAGCGAGGAAGCGGCCGACCTCACCCCAGTGGGTATGGGTGACAGACCCGGTGACCGTAGGCTGGAGCGGGCTGAGTGTCACTGACTCCAGAGCGGCACCAGACAGCCTGCCGTCCCGTCGGATCCGCACCCCGCTCTCAATTGCCAAGCGCGCGGCGGCGGCCCGCTCCGCGGCGTATCTGCGAAAGAAGGCGCCCGGTGCCCCAGAGAGACGGGGAGGACCACCCCCCGCGTCGATACGCTCCAGCGCCCTTGCAACTTGGGCGAACTCCCGAGTGTTCACAAGTCGAGGCTGAACTCGAAGGAGGAGTGGTGAACTTCGTGCCCGGCTGAGGTCAGCTGCGCCGCCAAGGCCGACTCGGCATCACCATCGCCATGAACGAGCACCGTGTGAGCAGGCCGGAGCAGCTCGGCAGCCGCCAGCAAGCCCCGGCTGTCAGCATGAGCGGAGAGGTTGAAGGTGCTGGCGGGGGCGGCGGCCCGAATCTTGATCTTGGTCCCGTCGTCCCTGGGTACATGCACCACCCGATCAGCAGCGGTCTGCCCGCTGAGCCGCTGGAGCGTCTTGCCGGGAGAGTACTCGTCCTGATAGCCGCAGAACAGGATGCGATTGCGACCGTCGGGAAGCAACGCGGCCGCGTACTCCACCATCGGACCGCCCGCCAGCATGCCGGAGGTGCTAACCACCGCGCACGGTTCGCCGCGGATGCGATCCAACACCTCCTCACGGGTCCACCCACCAGCACGGACCTCATGGAACCACGACGGAAGCGTCAGCTGGTCAAAGTGGCGATATACCTCATTGACGTCCTGCACCATCCCGTCGATCCACACGGGGAACTGCACGTTCCTGTCAGCCATGCGCGTGGCGAGGATGCGCAGGACCTCCTGTGCCCGACCCAGAGCGAAGCAGGGGATCAGAGCGCTCCCACCGTTGGCTACAACAGCCTCGACCTCGGAGAAGAGGTTGTCGCACTCGACCGTCCGATCGGCGTGTGTCGGCTTGTCGCCGTACGTAGACTCCAGCACCAGGAGGTCGACTGGTCCGGGATCGCGCGGCCAGCGGTTCTCGGCCACCGTGAGCTGCCAGAAGTCGGAGAAGTCGCCCGACAGGAACACCCGCCTGCCGCCTCCCTCGATCAGTACACTCGCCGCGCCAAGAATGTGTCCGGCCGGGAACAGCGTGAAGCAGAGATCGCCGCGGAGCGCGACTGGCTGTTCAGGCCGCACGGGGCGGAGTCGCCGGTAGACCTCCTCCATGTCCTGACGGTCGTAGGCCTCTTGGTGCACCTCGCGCCCAGGCATGTATCTGCGCTCTGCTTGGTCCTGAGCGAGGAGCCGCTCGTAGTGCTTGCGCGAGTCCTTCAGCATGATGGGGACCAGCTTGGCGGTCTCCGGGGTGGCAAAGATCTCGTAGTCATCGTGGTCCCGCAGACGCCTGACAAGCGCTGGACACCCGCCACAATGATCCGTGTGCGCGTGCGTCAGGATCACCGCATCAACACCGCCACCGAGACGGTCAAGAGCGGGTAGGAGATCCCCCAGTCCCCTGCCGACCCGGATCCCGCAGTCGATGAGGACGCGGTGCCCGGCAAGCTCGACGACGTACGCGCTCGCGCCGATCTCGTCCGCTCCGCCAAGGGCGAGGAAGTGCAGGGGCCTTCGCGGCCTCGTGGGAGGTGGGCGGGGTGCAGTGAACTGCGGCCGATAGTCCAGATAGGCCGTGCGTACCTTCTTGAGAAGCGCCTTCTGTCGCGCGGCTTCAGCGGCATCACCTCCCTGGAGGCGCAGGAGATCCCCGTCCAGCCGACGCCTCTCCGCGTCGAGATAGGCCATGACCTGCTCTTCCGGGGAGCGTTGCGACTGCATCCGGCCCTCAAGCTGGCGCATCCGTAGCAGCGTGTCGTTGAGTCTTGTGGACAGCACAAGCCGCTGCTCCTCTGCGACCTGCACTTCCTTCCTCAGTTCGTCCAGTCGCTCCTGTAGCAGCTGACTGTGACGACGTTCCGCAGCAAGCTGACTGCTTGCACCGCCGTACGCTCGGCGCTGGGCGTCACGGGCCTGCTTGGTGACCTCAAGGTCCTCACGAAGTGTTGCCAGCGTTGGCGCGTATTGGGCCGCGTCAAGTGCGAGGCGCTCACGCTCCTCATTAACAATCTTGAGTTGCTCGGTCAGCCGACGGCTCTCACGTCGGGCGTCTCTGAGCCGCGATTTGGTGGTCTTAAGCTCGGTCATCAGCTCGTTGACCGTCACCTGCATCGCTTCACGTCCCCGTCGATCGGCCGCACGAGTGAGGGTGACCGGTGATGATTTGGAGCCGTCCATTCCGCTGTCAGAGGAGAGAAGGGAGCAAACCAAGTCGAAGGCCCAGGCGACCCCTGGCTGCCTGTCGACCTCCAGCACCCACAGCACGGATGCGAGCGTACTTAGGCGAGACTGGTCGGTTCGGGCTGCTCCCAGGAGATCGGGGAAGCCGTATCCAGCGCTGAGTCCTTCGGGTGTCCATTCTGGAAGTACGGTCTGCTCTCGACTTAGCCACTCATGGCAGACATCACGAACGAAACGAGCATCCCGCTGCTGCCATAGCAGTGAGAATAGGCGCCGGGAGCTGGCGCCAGTCACGAGACTCCGCTCCCGCATTCCCACGAAGGGGCGGAGGGAGGACGGAACGCTGGAGCGCCGTGACCTGACCCGAGACAGTGCTCGGGCGAGCGCCGAGATGAGCGGCCTCAGAGCCTCAAGAGGGGTGGAGAGCTCGGAACGAGACTCTTGCGGGAACCAGTTGGGAAGGGCTGCCTCGATGGCCGCACGTGGCACTGACGTCCACGGCCCACGGAGCTGGATGTCGGCTGAGGCCTCTCCGCTCCGGTCGTCCATATCGGCATTATGGTTGAAGGAGTGTGACATCTGGGACTCCGGTGGAGAACGACGGCACGGTCAAGGCGGCTCGCGCTCACATAGCCTGCACAATGACGCGGGGGCTCGGCAATCCCTCCACTGCTGCTTGATAGAGAGCCTGAGGACGGTACCTGGAGAGTACAGGCAGGTGCCGGCTGTGCATGCGTGGCCGCAGAAGGGGTGCTGGAAGGGTGAATCACATTGATGTAGTTTCAGGCGGGCTTCAGATCATGGCGGGACGGTGGACCAGTGGGCACGTACGGCGTCAGGTTGGTTCGCAGTGACCCGCTCCGGCTTGGCCCGCACCCCGACCGTCCCGTCAACGAGAGCTGGCGGCAGTGGGTCGCCCGGCAGACCCGGCCGCTCGCGGTCGACCTGTTCGTTGGCGGGGGCGGGCTGAGCCTTGGGCTGGAGCAGGCCGGCTTCCGGGTCATCCTCGCCGCTGACAGCGACCCACGGTCGGTCGAGACGCATCAGCACAACTTCCCCGGTCTCAGCCTCGGCATCGATCTCGCCGACCCCGAGAACCTGGACAGCGTGATCGCGCTGCTGGCAGGGCTGGAGATCGCCGTGGTCGCCGGCGGCCCGCCCTGTCAGCCGTTCAGCCGGGCCGGCCGCTCCAAGATCCGCAGCCTGGTCGCTTCCGGGAAGCGCAACGAGACCGACACCCGCCGGGAGCTCTGGCAGGCGTTCCTGCGGGTGGTTGAGGAGGTCCGCCCGACCGCCGCGCTCATGGAGAACGTCCCCGACATGGCGCTCGGCGACGACCTCGCCGTCGTTCGGAGCATGGCCGACCGCCTCGAAGCGTTGGGCTATGACGTCGATTTCGCGCTGGTCGACGCGTGGCGCCACGGTGTGCCGCAGCATCGGCAGCGGCTGATCCTCGTGGCCCTCCTGGAGGGACGCGCCTTCACCTGGCCGGCCGACCAGGCGCCGGTCACCGTCGCGGACGCCATCAGTGACCTGCCGTCGCTGGGGGACGGGGTCGGCGCGCTCGAACTGCCATACGCAGGAGCAGAGACGCCATTCCAGCAGGCCGCACGTGCGGGCATGGAGGAGCACCCGGAGCTGGTCTGGGACCACGTCACCCGGTCGGTACGGGAGGACGACCGCCGTGCGTTCACCCTAATGGACGGCCGGACCCGCTACAGCGACCTGCCGGAGGATCTGCGCCGCTACCGCGCCGACATCTTCGACGACAAGTACAAGCGCCTGTCATGGGAGGAGCGCAGCCGCACGATCACGGCCCACATCGCCAAGGACGGGTACTGGTACATCCACCCTGAGGAGGCGCGGACCCTGACGGTGCGGGAGACGGCGCGGCTGCAGACCTTCCCCGACCACTACCGCTTTGCCGGCACCCGCAGCGATGCCTTCCGTCAGATCGGCAACGCGGTCCCACCCGCGCTGGCCAGCGCCGTCGGGGAATCGATCGTGGAGGCGACGCGGCGGCCCCCTGTGCCCCAGGAGCGCCGGGCGAGTTCTCTGTGGCGGCGCCGGCGCTGCCAACTGCTCGAATGGGGCCGGAGGGAGAGCACCAGGACCCCGTGGCGCTACCCCGGCGACCCATGGGCAGTCCTGGTCGGCGCCATGCTGGCTGCGCGTCCAGGGGCTGCACGCCCCGACCCGCCGGAGTTCCTGGCCCGCTTCCCAGGACCGGACGCCGCCGCCACACCCGACATCGAGGCGATGGCCCGCACCGCCGACACCGAGGGACAGCGACGCGCGGTCGGACGCCTGGGGGCCGCCGCCGCCGCGCTGACCGCCTCCCCCGACGCGTGGGAGGACCGCGCCTGGTCGCGTGCCGCAGGGCTCGGGCCAGCCGTGGAGGCCTGGGTGCGGTGCGTGGGCCTCGGGGAGGACAGGCTGATCGTGTCCGCGGCGACCCTGCGGGTGGTCGCCCGGCTCACGGGCAGCGTGGTGGATCAGGAACGTCGGCTCTCCGACGGCCGGGTCGCGGTGGGGCGTCTGATCGGATCTGGCGAGTCGGTCCCCTGGCTGAACGCCAGCCTCAACACGCTGGGCACCAGCGTCTGCACCCCCGAGAGGCCCAGCTGTGGCGCCTGTCCGCTCCGGGAGGAATGTGTGAGCGCGAGGCCGGTCGAGGGGGATGACCGACGGTGAAGCCCCGTGCGCTCAGCGTCCCGGCGCCTTGGACTGCTGGCGCACACCCGGGACGGGCTGGCCCGCAGCACGCCAGACACGCTCCAGCCTCGCCGCCACCGCCTCGGGATCCTCGTGCTCCCACACGTGCAGCGCCGACCAGCCAAGCTCGACGAGCGCCGCATCGTTGCGACGGTCGCGGAGCTGGTTGCCGGCGATCTTCTCCGACCAGAACGACCGGTTGGCCTTCGGCATGACGCCGTGGTCAGGGCAGCCATGCCAGAAGCACCCGTCGACGAAGATGGCCAGCCGCACCCGCACCAGAACAATGTCAGGCCGACCAGGTAGGTTCGCGGCATGCACCCTGAACCTCATGCCACGATGATGCAGCGCCCGCCGGAGCGCGATCTCCGGCCCGGTGTCGCGTCGCCGCATCCTGCTCATGAACACCGAGACGGCCGCGCTGGAGGCCGCCGGTCGTCGCTGCTGCGCTACCGTCCTCACCCCTCAAACCTTCAACCACACCGGTGATCACCAGATGGCCCAGCCTGCCTCGCGCGCCACGATCAAGGTCCTGCCGTCGGCGCGTCGCCTCATTCTCTCCCTCCGCGACATCGGCTACGACTTCGTCCACGCTGTTGCCGATCTGGTCGACAACAGCATCGCCGCCGAGGCGTCGACGGTCACCATCGACGTGTGCTTTGCCGGCGTCCAGTCCTGGCTGCGGGTGGCCGACGATGGGATCGGGATGTCGGCGGCCACGATCACCGAGGCGATGCGCTACGGATCCCAGCGTCCGTATGGGACCGACGACGATCTGGGCAAGTTCGGGCTCGGCCTCAAGACCGCCTCGATGTCGCAGTGCCGGCGGCTGTCGGTGGCGAGCCGGACCGGGAACCTCAACAGCCCCATCCAGGTGCGCATCCTCGACCTCGACCACATCGAGCAGACCGACGAATGGGAGGTCCTCGTCGCCAAACCCTCGCGATGCGATGCACTGGTCGTGGAGCCGCTGCAGTACCAGATCGGCACGGTCGTCCTGTGGCAGTCACTGGATCGGGTGCTCGGCTACAAGCTGCCCTCAGGGGAACGGGCCCGGAACGGGCTGGCGGCCCTCACCCACCGTCTGCACGACCACCTCGGTATGGTGTTCCACCGGTTCCTGGCGGGTGAGATCCCCCGGCGACGGAAGCTGACGATCACCATCAACGGGACAAAGGTCGAAGCCTGGGACCCCTTCGCACGCGACGAGCCGGCCACCGAGGTCCTGCCGGTCAGGGAGTTTGAGGTCCGCACGCCGACCGGGGTCGGACTGGTCCGGCTGCGACCATTCGTGCTCCCACGCCAGGATCGGTTCTCCAGCGAGGCGGCCTTCATGCGCGCCGGGGGACCCGGCCGATGGAACAGCCAGCAGGGCCTGTACATCTACCGGGCGAACCGCATGATCCAGAGCGGCGGCTGGTCCAGGCTGCGGACCAGCGACGAGCACTCCAAGCTCGCCAGGGCGGCGCTCGACTTCCACCCCGACCTGGACTCCGCGTTCGAGGTCAACGTGGCCAAGGCGAGAGTCAACCTTCCTGCCGATCTCCGAGAGCGTCTCAGAGATCCCATCGATGATCTCGCTCGGTGGGCACAACGTGTGTATCGACAAAGGGATCGGGCCACTCCCTCCATCGGACGTGATCCTCGGTCGCGACCAGAAGTGGAGGCCGCCGAGAGCCGCTCACCGTCACCCGATCAGTATCTCCCCGATAGAGATGCGAGCAGCGATGGCGCGGACGTGACCCGAATCAACCACCAGGGTCACGGACGAATACGAACGGTTCTCGAGGATGCAGCTCGCGAAGCAGGAGAGTACGACTCACTTCAACGCATCATCGCAGCGCTCAGAACTCGCTCTCCCCGACTCGCCGATGAGCTGGGCTGGTGAGTCAGCGTGATCGTCGGGTGGTCGAAAGGACAGCAGAGCGCCTCGGGAGGATTCACACCTTCCGAGGCGCTCAGGCCGGATGGGTTCAGAAGGGTTCCTCTGTAGTCAAGGGGCGGAGCCGACCGTCGCCCGGTGGGACGCAGGAGCGCTACGGTCCGGTTATGGATGACGCCGACGGTGGCCTTCGGGGATTGCGGGCTCGGCCCGCTCCAGGCCTGTTCCAGGCGCTGTGGGACCACTACGGGCTGGGCCCGTTCGTCAGCGCAGTGCTTCCTTGGGCGACTTGCCCTCGGCGCGCTTGCGCCTGTAATAGGCCTGCCCCGCGGTGGGATGGCGGATCTGCACGATCGCCATCAGGTACAAGGCGTGGTTGAGCTTGCGGTTGCCGGCTCGTGACAGCCGGTGGCGGACCACCTGACCGCTTGAGGCCTCCAGCGGCGCGGTGCCGGTGTGCGCGGCGAAGTGATGCTTGCTGGCGAACCGGCCGATATCGCCGACCTCGCCTAGTAGGGCTCTGTCAGGTCGGCGATTGATGGATAAGGTGTAAGGGACCCCATCCCTCCCGGTCCCAGCACAAGGGAGCAGGCTATGGGTGGCCTCACACCAGCCGAGCTGGCCACGATCGGCGGACGCCTGGAGGC
>WNFV01006249.1_pt1 | contig 17083 bp, 13 predicted proteins | sample 5400101 | NCBI WGS metagenome assembly WNFV01 (sample SAMN13153361, study PRJNA577476) | soil metagenome | isolation source: 115 cm soil or saprolite under grassland replicate 1 | place: USA:California | collected 2016-06-15
GGTCTGTCAATCCCCATTGCGGCGAGCTGGCCGCCCTTTCTAGCGGGGGATCACCTTCCTCAGCTGTTCAATGGTGGGAGAGCCCGCCGGACCTGCGGGAGTTTCGTAGATTCGGCAGGCGAAGCCGATCGGCGCGTCATCAGGAGCGAACGGGTCGACCCCATTGACCCGGATGGTCGGCGATCCCCTGAAACCAAGTCGTTCGGCTTCTTCGAGTGTCGCCACTGGTTGTCGTCTCAGCTCGAAACCCATCTCCGCCTGCAGCGCGGTGAGTCGATCAGCGGTTGTCTGCCAGTGCGGGCAGCCCTCGAAGTACAAGACTTCGACTCGCACCCGAGGGACCCCTCTAACCGAGCCGGCATCGCTCACGCCCATTCACGTGCCAGGCTAAACCTTCCATTTGACTGTAATGTCAAGGGCGGAGAACTCATCGTGAAGATCGGGGAACTGGCTGCCCAGGCCGGGGTATCGGCCAAGACCATCCGCTTTTGGGAAGAGGCGGCCATCCTTCCGCTGCCGGCGCGAACCGCTGCGGGCTACCGGGATTACGAGCCAGCTGTCATTGACCGGCTGACGTTCATCCGCCATGCCCAGTCCGCAGGCTTCACGCTTGACCAGATCCGCCGCGTTCTCGGTATCGGTGACAGCGGCGAACGTCCTTGCGAGCACGTGACCCAGCTGATCAACGCGCGCCTCTCTGAAGTTGAAGCTCGCATTGCGGATCAGAAGGCAGCGCGTTCTCACTTGCGAGTCCTCGCCCGGCGTGCCGCGGATCAGGATCCCGCGCAGTGCACCGGCTACTCCTCGATCCTGGACGAAGTCACTGGCCCGTAACGGGTCCGCGAACCCCCTGCTAAGTTGGTGCGCAGCTCGAACAATGGTTGGCGTTCAGCCACCGAGATGTAGTCCGTGGGGTCATTGTCGACCCGAAGACGAAAGTAGTGGAGAACGCCGACAGGTGGACGATTCTCACCTGCGACCGCCCGGATCAGCCCGGAGGTTGGGAACGGCGCGAGCAGGTCGTGAAGGATGCGGCCTGCTGCCTCGGGCGCCATTTCGGTGGCCTGGAACCGCCTCTCATTTGCACCCCGCCTGATCACAGCCTCACGAGCGATGCGGAGATTCTGGACCCAGTCCACATCCTTGGAGGCGGCCTGAAGATAACCCGTTTCGCCGAGGTCCAGGAATGCCACAGGCGATGTGCGCAATCGGCCGCTCCGGCGTCCTCGCACTATCAGTAGGACGTTTGGACCGGCGGGCAACGGCGTCGCCAGCAATAGGCGCATGGCCGGATTGAGAAGTCGAATCACGGCCGGCGTGCGAGTGAAGACGATGGCGAACGCGGCGACAACAAGCTCGCCGAGGCGTTGCGAGATCGTCACCGTCCCATCGTTCTACAAAGGATTGAGGTTGAGTTGCACCGACACCAGCCATCGAGCGCCTGCCTTCCCTGATGACACTGGAGCGACCAGATGCGCAGGCGCACTCGTTGTGAGATATGAAGGAACTTTGCTTAAGGACTCATCAGACGGCAATGCAGGTGCAGGCGCTTCGGTGCGCCATACGCACGATTCGTCGTGGCCGGCCTCTGCGGATTGGCTCGATTTACGAAACCATCTCGTCAATGTGCATGGTCAATCACCAGATCAGATCGACGATTTCGAGTCATACGTCGATGGCACGACCGGACGACGTAGGTACGCGGAAGAGCGACACGGAGAACTGCACCTCGACTCTAAGGTCCTTCGACCTCAGCGTGATTCCAAGCTATTTTCCTGAATACCACTCGGCCTTTCGTCGCGCCAGCGTTTTAGATGTCCGTCAGGCGGCTCGGTGTCCTCCAATAGATTCGATGGGCTCGGCGCCGGCAATCAGCCCTCCTGCTGTTCTTGCTCCTCTCGCAACTCCCGCTCGGCCCGCAGCCAGTTCTCCTCGTCGGTACCGGCCTGGTCCGATTGCGAGATCTCATGCGCGCGTTCCGCAATCCTTTCCCTCGTGACCGGCTGGCGCGCGGCACCACGCATCCGTGGATCGTCTTCTTCTCGGCGGTCCATTTCCTCCGAGTCTTGTGCGGATTCGGGATTTTCTTTCATTGATCTCCTCCCGGTCGGGCGAACCCCCCTGGCGCAGCCGCCGAGTCCGATAGTCGGCGTTGGTAATCCTAGGCCTCCGCAAGACACTTGACGAGTTGCGGCCCTGGAAAACCTCCATCCGGTCAGCGGCGCACCCAAACAACCCGTGTGAGCCGTGCTCCTCTGTCCAGTTGTTGGGTCTGCGACCGACCCACCCGGCGCTCAGGGCGCCTGGAGGACGACCACGGAGCGAGCCTGGCTGACGACCTGCTCAGTCACCTGCTTGCGTTCCACCACCGGCTGCCGCTGGCTTGTATCCAGAATGAGTCCCCAAGAGTTTCCGTAATCCGGAGGAATGGTCCACTCGATCGCATCCGAGTGGGCATTGAACAAGAGCACAAACGAGTCGTCGACGATGCGCTTGCCATGCTCATCACGCCCCGCAATTGCTCTCCCATTCAAAAAGACGCCCAGCGTACGTGCATGCCATGCCTCCCAATCCTCATCGGTCATCGACTGTCCATCGGGCTTGAACCAACCAATGTCGACGGTGCCCCGAATCGGCCGGCCCTGGAACCAGCGCCGTCGGCGAAAGATGGCGTGCTCGCGGCGAAAGGCAATGAGCCAGCGCGTGTAGGTCAGAAGCGTTTCGTCGATCTGGGACCAATCCAGCCAGGACAGTTCGTTGTCTTGGCAGTACGCGTTGTTGTTGCCTTTCTGGGTCCTGCCCAGCTCGTCTCCGTCGAGAAGCATCGGCACTCCCTGGGACAGAAAGAGAGTAGTCAGAAAGTTGCGCTGCTGGGTTGCGCGGCACCTGAGCACCGCCCTCTTGTGGCTGTCGCCCTCCGCACCGCAATTCCAGGAACGGTTGTATGACTCGCCGTCGGCGTTGTTCTCGGCGTTTGCCTCGTTGTGCTTCTCGTTGTAGGAGACCAGGTCGCGCAGCGTGAAGCCATCATGGGCAGTCACGAAATTGATGCTCGCGCCCGGTCTGCGGGTATCGTTTTGATAGAGGTCGGAACTGCCTGTGAAGCGCGAGGCTAGCTCCCCAACGGTGGAGGGTTCCCCGCGCCAGAAGTCGCGCACGGTGTCCCGGAAGCGGCCATTCCATTCCGACCATAAGGCCGGAAAATTTCCTACCTGGTAACCGCCCTCGCCGATGTCCCAGGGCTCGGCGATGAGCTTGACCCGGCTCACCACCGGATCCTGCTGTATCAGATCGAAGAAGGTCGACAGTCGATCGACCTCATGGAACTCTCGCGCCAGGGTGGCGGCGAGGTCGAAACGAAACCCGTCGACGTGCATCTCGCTGACCCAGTAGCGCAGCGAATCCATGATCAGCTGCAGAGCGTGCGGATGGCTCACGTTGAGGCTGTTTCCGGTGCCGGTCGTGTCGTAGTAGAAGCTCCGATCTTCGGCAACCAGCCGGTAATAGGCCGCGTTGTCGATCCCTTTGAAGCACAGCGTCGGACCGACGTGATTGCCTTCCGCGGTGTGGTTGTAGACAACGTCGAGGATGACCTCGATTCCGGCCTGGTGGAGCGTTTTCACCATCGCCTTGAATTCGTCAACCTGCTCTCCGCGCTGGCCGCTGCTCGCGTACTCGTTGTGGGGCGCAAAAAAGCCAATCGTGTTGTAGCCCCAGTAATTTCGCAACGAGCGCTCCACCAGGTGATGGTCGTGCACGAATTGGTGGATGGGCATCAGCTCTACCGCCGTCACGCCAAGCGAGACGAGATGCTCGACGGAGGCCGGATGCGCAAAACCCGCGTAGGTGCCACGAAGGGCTTCGGGAATCTTCGGGTGGCATCGGGTGAAGCCCTTGAGGTGCACTTCATAGATGACCGTTTCGTGCAGCGGGGTGTCGGGCGACCGATCGCCGCCCCAATCGAAGTGCGGGTGATGCACTACCGACTTGAAGACGTGCGGAGCGCTGTCCTGGATATTGACGGCGCCTTCCTCGGTGAGGTCATGCGCGTAGCAGGAGGGGTTCCAGTCGATGTTGCCTTCGATAGCCCGCGCGTATGGATCGAGGAGGAGCTTCCTTGGATTGCAGCGGACGCCCCTTGCTGGGTCGTACGGCCCGTGCACTCGATAGCCGTAGCGTTGACCCGGTCCGACACTCGGCAGGTACGCATGCCACGAGAACGCGTCGACCTCCTCCAGTCGCACTTTGCGTTCGTTGCCGGCGTCGTCAAAGAGACATAGTTCGACCGCCTCAGCAACTTCTGAGAAGAGAGCGAAGTTCGTGCCCGCGCCATCGAACATGGCCCCCAAGGGGTAGCCGCGTCCAGGCCATGCCTCGACCCGTTCGCTCACCACATCAGTCAACAGCGCTCGCGATTTCCAGGATTGCGACGCTCGACGGTGGCAAGCAGAGCATCTGACCGCTGGGCCTGATCGCGGCATCGGAGACCATCAGAAGGGTCATGCCTTCAGGGACCTCGAGCCGCCAGTCGCTTTCGCCAAGGTTCACCCGGAGGCTGATCTCATCTCGCTCGAACACAATTCGGCGAAGGTCATCGTCCACCTCGACGTGAATGCCTTCTCCGGCCTGATCTTGTGGTCGGGTGATGCGCTTGCGCAGTCCGATCATGGCTCGATACCAATCGAGCATGCGCCGATGAAATGGTTCGTCCAGCTCGTTCCAGTCCAACCTCGATCGCTCGAACGTATTCGCGTCCTGCGGGTCGGGGATCTGATCGCTGTCCCAGCCGAATGCGGCGAACTCCCGCCGGCGTCCATCACGTACTGCGTTGCCCACCTGCTGGTCCGAGTGGTCGGTGAAGTACAGGAAAGGGCTGCTCGCCGCCCACTCCTCGCCCTGGAAGAGCATCGGCGTGAAGGGTGCCAGGAGGAGCAAAGTGGCCGCGATCTTCAATCGGCCCTCGTCCACCAATGCAGCGAGGCGATCGCCCGTCGCGCGGTTGCCCACCTGATCGTGGTTCTGGGCCGCGATCACGAAGCTGTGGCTTGCAACTCCGGTGGCTTTCCTGCCGCGCGTCCTTTGTCGGCGCGCTGACCACATGCCGTCATAGACCCAGGCCTGTCTGAGCGCCTTTCCGAGAAGCTCGAGGGAGCCGAAGTCCTGGTAGTAACCGGTTCGCTCACCCGTGAGCACGCCATGCAGCGCGTGGTGCCAGTCATCAGACCAAACACCATCGAGGCCATGACCTCCGGCGTCGCGGCTGCGCACAAGGCGCGGGTCGTTGGCGTCGGACTCGGCAATGACGAAGGTCGTGCGGTGTAGATCTGCACCAAGCCCGTCGACCTCCAGCGCGAGTTGCTCGAGGATGTTCAACGGCGACTGGTCGACGATGGCGTGCACTGCATCGAGGCGCAGACCGTCGAAGTGGTAATCGCGAATCCACATCAACGCGTTGCCAACAATGAACCGCCGCACCTCATCACTGCCCGGTCCGTCGAAATTGAAGGACGCGCCCCAGGCAGTCGTGTGCCGGTCGCTGAAATAGGGACCGAACTCGGAAAGAAAATTGCCGACAGGGCCCAGGTGGTTGTAGACGACGTCGAGCACCGCCCCGAGTCCATGCGCGTGACACGCGTCGACGAGCCGCTTGAGGCCGGCCGGACCTCCGTAAGCGTGGTGCGGCGCGAACAGATCGACACCGTCATAACCCCACCCGCGGTCCCCTGAGAACTCGGCCACCGGCATAAACTCGATCGCGTCGACGCCGAGGTCGACGAGGTGCGGCAGCTGATCGATCACTCCGTCGAACGTCCCCGTCGGCGCGAAGGTGCCAACGTGCAGCTCATAAAGCACCGATCCGGCCAGGGGCAAGCCGGGCCAGCCAGCGTCCTTCCAGTCGTGGGCGCCATGGTCAACCACCTCGGACAGTCCGTGCACACCATCCGGTTGCGATGCGGAGCGCGGGTCGGGTCGAGTCTCGCCGCCGTCGAGTGAGATTCCATAACGCGTACCAGCCCGGGCGGCTTCGTCGGAGAGCTCCCACCAACCACGCTCCATCCTCGTCATGGGGAGGCGCCGATCGCCGATGACCAGCTCGACGCGACCGCGCCTGGGAGCCCAGACCCTGAAGGTGTGCGTCACTCTCGCTCTCGAGCCAGGACAGCAACCGGAAATGCATTGAGTAGCGAGCCGAGAGCAACCGGAGCTTCACCGTCCTCTTCTCGGCCGGTCAGCAGATCCTTCCAGCGCCCTTTGGGCAGCTCGATCGTGGTGTCGGCCCAGTCCCCGGCCAGGCCGAAGAGCAAGCGGGGTACCACGACAAGCAGGCGATCGCGAACAAGCGACACGGCGTGGTGGGCCTTGGCCCCGTGCGCGACGACCGGCGAGTAGCCCGAGCCACCGAACAGCTCTGGCCGCTGGCGGCGGGCCCTCAGCAGCCTCGTCACGAGCCACAGCTTCGGAACCCCTTCATCCGCCCGAGCCAGGACCTGCTCCGCCCCGGCGTCCTGGATCTCCGAGAGCAGCCGGCGCCGCAGCTGGAAATCCACCGGCCGGCGATTGTCCGGGTCGACGAGGCTCAGATCCCAAAGCTCGGATCCCTGGTACAGATCGGGGACGCCCGGGCATGTAAGCAGCAGCGCGGTCTGAGCGAGCGAAGTGATCCGACCGTATGGCACGAGCTGGTTGCGCCCGATGAAGGTCTGCAGGTCGTTCATGAACTCACCGTCCGCCATGACGTTGTTGACGAATTCCGCGATCGCATCCTCGTACGCCGGCACGGGATCGATCCAGGACGTGTGCGCCTTGCCTTCGCGAGCGGCTTTCAGGAGAAACTGCTTCAGGCGTTCGGCATCGATTGGCCACGCGCCGACAAGCGTCTGGTAGATGAGGTACTCGAGGTTGCGATCCGGATAACCCTGCGAGCGGTAGCGCTCGTTGTGCTCGGCCCAATGGCGCACGGCCGCTTCCCATTCGGCCGGCATCTCCGACAGCAGGTGAAGCCTGGCGCGCACGTCCGCGCTGCGCTTGGTGTCGTGCGTCGAAAGCGTAATCATGGTTTTGGGCCAGGCCTTCGCGATGTGCGAACAGTAGTCGTGAAAGCTGTCCACCGGGCGGCCGAACGCGGCCGGGTTTCCGCCCACCTCGTTGAGCGAGACCAGACGGTGGTAGCGATAGAACGCGGTGTCTTCCACGCCCTTGGCCATGACCGCCGTCGTGAACTGCTGGAATCGCGCGGCGAACTGCGCCTCGGACGCGCCCGGGTATTTGTGCAGTAAGAGGTCGCTGATGAAAGCCACCAGGTCAGGCTCGATGTCGGGGCGGCGGCGTAACGTTTCCTCCACCGCGAGGGCCACGTGGCGCACATCCTCACCACTCGGTGATGTGCCGGGGCGAAGGTAGGTCCGGTATACCGTGAACGCGGTCGCCAACTCGCGCACGGCGTCCCACAGCTCGCGGCGAATCCGATCGCGCTGTCCGCGGTAGCCCTCGCAGATGGCGACCAGCATGGTGGTTAGACGCTGGAGGTCGGGAGAAAGCTCGGTCGCCATGATCTCCTGCTTGCAGCTGCGCACCAGCTCGGAGAAAGGCTGTGACTCCCCCGTGAAGGCGTGGTAAAGGGACGTCAGGGCGTCTTCGTTCCGAGAGTCGACGAACAGGCCGTCGACGTGGGCAATGAAGTCATACCCGGTCGTGCCGTCGACGGGAAAACTACCCGCCAGGCGCTCGTCGTAGTCGAGGATCTTTTCCACCACGACGTAGGAGTCAGGCGCGGCCTCGCGGACCCGGTGAAGATAGGCGAGCGGATCGATCAATCCATCGACGTGGTCCACGCGCAGGCCTGCCAACTCACCTCGATGCGCCAGGTCGAAGACCAGTCGGTGGCTCTCCTTCAGCACTTCATCCACCTCGACCCGAAGGCCGATCAAGCTGTGGATGGTGAAGAAACGCCGGTAGTTGACCTCAGCCTGCGCAGTGCGCCAGTAGGCAAGCCGGTAGTGCTGCCGCTGTAGTAAGGAATCGAACGCGTCCAGATCACGTGCGACAGAGTCGACCTCGATTCCGTCAAGGCTCGCGGGTGAGACCGGGAAGACGTCGTCGTGATATCGGACGACGACCTCGTCGTCGCGGCGCTCGAGCGCGAGGCGGCCCGACTCGAGCTCGCGGCCATAGCGGTCGGACAGGACGCCCAGCAGCACCTTTCCCTTCAGGCTCGGGACCGGCGGTTCCCAGTTGATATCGAAAAAGCCCGCGTAGCGGCTGGAGAGGCCGTGCTTCAGGATGTCCCACCACCAGCGGTTGCCCGGGACCACAGTCGCCATGTGGTTGGGCACGATGTCGATCATCACGTCCAGGCCTTCGCCGCGGAGCTGAGACACCATTTGGTGGAAACCAGGCTCGCCGCCCAGCTCGTCGTTGATCCGGGTGGGATCGACAACGTCATAACCATGGCTGCTGCCGGGGGCGGCCTGCAGGATCGGCGAGCAGTACAGGTGGCTGACCCCCAGCGATGCGACGTAGTCGGCGCATTCGGCGGCTGCCTGGAAGGGGAAGTCCCTGGAAAGCTGAAGGCGGTAAGTGCAGCGCGGATTCAGGCTGGGCGTCAAATGGACTGCCAGGTCCGCGCGCTGCAATTGCCGAGTCCGTGGACAGGTCGCTTCGTCGGTGCCCGACCCACCTTCACATCTCTATACACGGCTCCGGGTAATGGGCAATCAGCCCGCGTTTTAGCGACGAAAGGAGGCCTCATACATATGGTTCTCGATTTCGACACAATTCTGGTCTGGATCCTCGTCGGCCTGGTCGCCGGATTCTTCGCCAGCCACCTGGCACTGGGCCATGGCCTGGGACTTGTGGGTGATGTGATCGCAGGCGTGGTGGGTGCACTGGTGGGCGGTATTCTGGCCGGCGCCTTCCACTGGAGCATCACGATCGTCGGGCATCCGATTCTCAGCGCGATGCTGATCGCGTTCATCGGTGCTGTGATCGTTCTCATGATCCTCAGGTTTTTCGTCGCAAGCGGCGTCAGGCGACGCGCTTCCTGGAGCTGAGCGGGAGCTCCAGACCGTTAGCGGCACGATGCGGCGCCTGGTCTCCAGGCGCCCGTCGCCGTCGATCGTCCACGGATGCCATCGAGAAATCGAATTTCGTGCTGTTACGCCGAAAAAGCAGTGACCCCAGCGAACCCGTCCGGCTTGCGCCTTTCGAATCCACCGGGGCCGGAACGATCATCGCAGCTACGGTTCGCCTGTCAATGGGAGGAATTATCGCCAGGCGACGATTCATAGCCGCAAGCGCTCTTTCAGGTCATCGCGTCGAGGAGACTGCGTGTCCCGCGAGCAGGTTCTGGCCATGGCCAGACCAGTCTGACCGCCGTTTGGTGCAGGCGATGACCTCACACTCTGCGGAACCTCGCACCTGGAAGTGGATGACAGCGGATTGCCGAGCAGCTGAGGCAGCAGACTGGCCGGGACGTGGCTGCCTGGAGGAACGCTATCCCGAAACCTCAACGACGACGCTAACGGAGCTGGCGCTTCTTGCCGTCAGTCTGACGGTGGGTGCGTGGCGCTTGACGAGCTGTCGATGTACTTAGCCGGATACTTGTCGAAGCTGGTCTTGCAGCCGGCCGAGCAGAAGTAGTAGGCCTTCCCATCGCGAAACGACCGGTACTCGGCCGTCGCTGGATCGACAGTCATCCCGCACACGGGATCGGTTGCCATCGCCCTTTCGCTCATTTCGTCTCCTTCGCCCTCCCGGGAGGGACCTGGTTCATCAGCCGCCTCGACCTCAGGCTTGACTGACGCGAGATCGGGCTGCGGCAAGGCCGGCGAACGGAAGGCCCGCAGGCGGTTCGAGTTGCTCACCACAGACAACGAACTCAGCGCCATGGCCGCGGCGGCGATCATTGGGCTCAGGCGAAGCCCGAGGATAGGAAACAGCACACCCGCCGCGATCGGAATCCCGACGGCGTTGTAGCCAAACGCAAAGACCAGGTTCTGGCGGATGTTCCGCATCGTCGCTTTGCTCAGAGTGAGCGCGGTGACCACTCCCGAGAGGGAGCCTGAGATCAGGGTGATATCGGAAGCCTCGATGGCGACATCGGTGCCGGTCCCGATGGCCATGCCGACGTCCGCTTGCGCCAGGGCGGGCGCGTCGTTGATGCCGTCTCCGACCATCGCCACCACGCGGCCTCCGCCCTGAAGACGCTTAACCTCGTTCGCCTTACGATCCGGCAGTACCTCGGCCACTACGCGCTGAATACCAGCCTGGCGTGCAATCGCGGCGGCGGTCCGGTGGTTGTCTCCGGTGATCATCACGACCTGAAGGCCGACCTTCCGAAGACTGCCAACGGCTGCCGCGGAATCGTTTTTGATGGTGTCGGCCACGCCAACCACTCCTGCGGGCTTGCCGCCGATCGCAACGAGTATCGGCGTCTTGCCGTCGTTCGACAGCCGGAGGGCGGCGTCGGTCAGCGACTGCGCGGCGATCCCCGCCGCCTGAAGCATCCGATGACTACCAACCAGGACGGAGCGTCCATCAACTTTCGCGCGGACGCCCTTGCCCGTGAAAGACTCGAAGTCGGTCGCCTTGGAAAGCTCGAGTCCCCGCTTCTCCGCTCCCCTGACGATCGCCGCTGCCAGCGGGTGTTCTGACGCCGACTCGGCCGACGCTGCCGCCCGTAAGACGCCCCGTCTGCGGCTTGCTAATCTCGCCTCATGAGCGCACCAGGCATGCATATGAGGAGGTGACCACGACATGAGGTTGACGACCACGACCAACGTCTCGGTGGACGGCGTGATGCAGGGGTTGGGCGGACCTGACGAGGATCGCAGCGGCGGCTTCGAGCGCGGCGGATGGGCCATACCACTTCTCGACGCCGAAACCGGCGACTATCTCAACCAGGTCTACGGCGGCGCGGCCGCGTTCCTCTTTGGTCGGCGGACGTACGAGATCTTCGCCGGCTCCTGGGGAGCGATGGCCGATCCGAGCACGAGCCCGATCGCCGCCGCGCTGAACAGCCGTCCCAAGTACGTGGCATCGACCACCCTCGCCGATCCGCAGTGGGCGGGCACGACTGTCCTCCACGGTGACGTCGCCACCGCCGTCGGTGATCTGAAGGCGCGTCAAGACGGGACACTGCTGGTGCCCGGCAGCGGTGCCCTCGTCCGATGGCTGCTCGCCAACGACCTGGTCGACCAACTCGACCTGGTCACCTATCCGGTCGTCATCGGCCAAGGCACACGACTGTTCCCCGATTCCGGTCCGGACCTCGCGCTCGAGCTGGTCAACTCACGGACCACTTCCCGGGGCATCACCATCCAGACCTATCGGCCTCTCGGGCGTCCGGAGTACGCAAGGTCCACGGTCGACCCCGAACACGTCATGCGCGACGCGACCTCGGGTCGGCGCAGCTAAAACGCGCCCAAGATTCGGATTTGGTCGGGGACCAGGGACTTGAACCCGGGGCCTCACGGTCCCGAATTTGACCTGAGCACGTCGAGCCAAAAGGAGTGGCTCTGCGGCGCGGGCAGGCCAAGGTTGTTGAAGAGATCGTGGCCGGCGCGAAGACGGTCGCCTTCGCCTAAGGGGCCGATGGGACCGGTTGGGCCTCGTCTATCGGCTGCGCCTCGACCACGACCGTGCCCGCGGAGCCATCGACGGTAACCCGCTGACCGGTCGTGATCTGCTCGGTGGCGCCAGCCACTCCGACGACGGCGGGGATGCCGTACTCGCGGGCCACCACCGCGCCGTGCGACATCATGCCGCCCATCTCCATGACCAGCGCGCCAGCAGTGAGGAAGAGAGGAGTCCAGCCGGGATCGGTGGAAGGCGCGACCAGGATCTCACCCGGCTCGAGCCGCGCTCCCGCCGGCGAGCGAATCACGCGCGCGGTCCCGGAGACGACTCCGGGGGAGGCGGGCGAGCCTCGCAGCCCCTCGCTGACCGACACCAGCGCCGCCTCCGCGTCGGTCCCGTCGGAAAGGAGCAAGCGCGGGATGTGCCGGCGCGCGTGCTCGTGGTCGAAGGCATCCCGTCGGGCGGCGACCAGCTCGCGCATGTCCTCGCCGCCGGCGGCGCGGCGCGCCTCGGGCAGGGTGAGGAAGAAGATGTCGTCTTCGTCGGCAAGCAGGCCCCGCGTGACCAGTTCGTGACCGACCGGCTTGAGCAGCTCGCGTGACGGCGTGGCGAGCAGCCGGATGATTTGGAACTTGGGCGCCTCTCGCATGCCGATGAGGGCACGCACACGACCCAGCACCACGCGCAGGATCGCCCGCCGCGGTCCGTGCACGCGGCCCAGCAGAGAGGCGATCATCGCCTCCGCCTCCCTCTCCCCTTTCGCGAACTGCGCGTCGGGCGCGAGCGCGTCGTCGCCGAGCCGGAGGTAGTTCGCGAGCGCGCCGAGGATGTGCTCGGGGTTTTCGGACCAGCGCTCGACGCCGATGTCGATCTCGCCTACCGATCGAAAGCCGTAACGGGCGAGGAATGACTTGAGGCCCGCCTGCAGACGCGGGGGAAGCGCGCCGTCACGATAGCCGGCCGCCAGCTCGGCCGGCGTGCGCCCAAGCAGCGCCTTTAGAGAATCCGCGTCGGCGCGAACATCGGCGCATAGGGCCCAGAGCTCGAGGTCCATCTCGGTGGTCGGGTTGTGCGGCGCGCCGCGAGTGATGATCTGCAGCTCGTCCATGCGTGCTCTGCCGCGCAGCAGGCGTGCCGCCAGGGCGAACGAGAGCATCGCGGGAAGGATGGTGCCGATCATTCGTGGGAACATGCGCGGCACAACGCTCAAGATCAGGCGCTCGAACGCGTCGAGGCGCTGCGCCGGGGTCGCGTCGGAAGGGAGATCGATTCGCGCGAACTCCTCGATCTCGCGTACGTAGCGCTCGGGAGTCCTGTTTGGTGACCGAATGACTCGGAACGCCGCATGAGGGACACCCGCGCGGATCATCGCCCCGCCGATCGCGCGCACCGAGTGAAATCGGGAGCGCCTGGCGAGGGGGAGTCGCGGATCGGAAGCGAGCTGGACGAGGACCGTCGAGCTTCGCGCCTCGCCCATAGAGGTCAGAGTCATGAACACGCGCCGGCCGACCGGATCGCGGACGATCGGCGTCACGTCGACGTACAGCCTCATTCCCGGGTCCTTGAGGATCCCGGAGCCGGCGACGGGGTCGTCGACCGGAAATCCAAACATCCCGGAAAGGGCGCCGCTGAGGAGGCGGAAGAACTGGATGCCCATCGGTGTGATGGGCTCGAAGTAGCCCTGGAAAACGTTGCCCGAGAAGTAGACGCGAAGCTCCTGCTCGGGATCGGGCGCGTCCTCGGGCAGGGGATATAGCGTTGTGATCGGACGCGACTGGACGAGCCGGACATGCCGCTCCTGATCGAGCGCGAATTCGATGTCCTGCGGTGCGTTGAAGTGGCGTTCGACGCGGTCTCCGAACTCGGCCAGGGTGAGCACCTCCTGGTCGGAGAGGACGGATGTCTTGCCGGCGGCCGGGCGCTGGACGATCTCGTGACTCGCGACGTCGACCGCGTAGTGGTCGGGGTCGACCGCGCCGGCGACGAGCTTTTCGCCGAGACCCGCGACCGCGTCGATGGCCGCGTGCCGGCGACGACCGGTGAGGGGGTCGGCGGTGAAGAGCACGCCCGCAGCGGAGGCGTCCACCATCTCTTGCACCACCACGGCAAGGCTGACCTTGGTGTCGTCGACGCCGTTGGCATGCCGGTAGGCGACGGCTCGCTCGTTCCAGAGCGACGCCCAGCAGCGTCGAATCGCGTCGAGCAGGCCCTCCTCGCCCGAAACGTCTAAGAAGGTGTCCTGCTGGCCCGCGAACGAAGCGCCGGGCAGGTCCTCGGCGGTGGCGGACGACCGCACGGCGACGCGACCGGACCCGAGGGCGTCGTACGCCTTGCGAGCGGCGTTCGCGATCACGTCCGGCACCGGCGAGGTGCGTAGCCGCTCCCCCGCCTCGGCCGGTCGTGCAGCGTCTACACCCGCGGCCTCCGCGGCGAGCCCGTACGCCCGGGTCGTCAGCACGAACCCATCCGGGACCGGGAAGCCGGCCTGCACCAGGTCGCCGAGGTTGGCCCCCTTGCCACCCGCTAGCGCCACGGCGCCGCGGTCGATCTCGGCGAGGGAGACCGTCAGGGGCGCCGTGCCGTCCACGACCTGTTGAGCGCTGCCGATCGCGACGCCCTGCTGGGCGGCGCAGAGCTGGAGCAGCTGGGCATAGCCGCCTGGTGGCTGGGCCGGCTCGACGATTCACTGGAGACCCCATGGAACGTGTCTATGAGGCGCATATCGCCGCCAGGAACCTCGGTGGCTGTTGGCGCTGTCAGATCCTCATCAGCGATCTGCGATGGCGGCACTCAGTGAGTCGCGCGCACAGGAGTCAGGTCGAGCGCCTCGGAGATGCGCGTGAACGGAATTTGAGCCGCCTCATTAACATCCTTGACCAGTTGCGGGTCAGCAGCTTCGAAGAGGCACATGCAGTGCGCATCGCCAGGCACAAAGGTGCTGCGAATGTAGCTTATGCGCTTGCCCTGAGATGAGAACCGTTGGCTGGTTTCGATGGCTGCTCTTTGTGCAGCCGCCAACTGATCTATCGTGATCCCGGGCAGAGTTCGGTCAACCAAATAGACGCTCATCGCAGACCTCCTTGCAATTGCCAGAGTCGTTGTACCAATCAGCCTCAACTCGACTTGGTGAAGCGCAACACCAGTGCGGGCGCAGGTCGCGCACCATTCGGGAAGGTCACTCCCATGTGTTCGCTCATGTATGTGGGACCGTCGACCTTGGCCTCCTCAACGAAGCCGTGACGCCGATAGAAATTGACTGCAGGCGCGTTCGCGGCGATCACCATGAGGATGTAGCTCGCCCCGGTCGCCAAGCGCTCGTGTAGTTGACTCAGCAGAGCGCTGCCAATGCCCTTCCGCTTCAGCGCCGGTTCGAGGTAGATCCGGTGGAGCTCAGGCTCAACGCTGTCGCTGTCGTAATGAAGAAAGCCGACTACGCGGCCATCCATTTCAGCCACGATGAAATGAGCATGCGTGGCTGCTCGGCACCGGGCGATGCACGCATTGAGCGCCTCGATCGAGTAACTCTGCTCGACGATCTGGTGGAGAACCACTGGATCGACCAGATCGCGATATGTCTCCGGCACAGCCGCCTTGCCAATCGCCGCAATGCCGGGGGCGTCGGCCGGCTCCGCGTCACGAATCACGGCGGTCCCCACCATCGCCCCCTCCTGTTCCTATACTCCTAACGAGAGTATTCTTATACTCCTAGGAGGAGTATTTGTCAATTACGAACCGAGAACTCACCACCACCTCGTACGCCATGTTGGGCCTGCTTGCCATCCGGCCGTGGTCCACTTATGAGCTTGCGCAGCAAATGCGGCGCAACCTTCACTTTTTCTGGCCGCGCGCGGAGAGCAACTTGTACGCCGAACCGAAGAAGCTCGTCAGTGGAGGGTGGGCAAAGGCCGTTTCGCGACCGGTCGGGGAGCGCCGCCGAACCGTCTATTCGATCACGGCCCAAGGGCACCGGGCGCTCGAGCAGTGGCTCCGGCAGCCGTCGACCCCCACAAAAGTCGAGGCTGAGCCACTGGTCAAGTTTGCGTTTGCTGAGAACACCACCAAGGAACATGTGCTCGAAAACGTGCGCCGGTTCCAGGAAGACGCTCGGACGCGGCAGAAGCGGCTCCGGACGATTTTCGAAGAGTACCTCCGCAACGCCGAGCCTTTCCCAGAACGCGTCCATATCAACGTGGTCGCATACCGGCTGCTCTGGGATTACGCGCGAGCCGACGCCACCTGGGCGGCCTGGGCGTTAGATCAGGTCCGACTCTGGCCGAACACAACACAACCCCCAGGCCGCGGTGCACTGATGGGAGTCCTGCGGGCAGCGCTCGACACTGAAGCGAGCTAGCCCGGCGCGGCGGCGCCGTCCTTGCGGCTCCGCGTGTGTCCTCCCGTGCTCAAAACGCGGTCGCTTCGTCTCCGTTCGTGTCCTCGCGCGCCTCAGGCATCTCGGACAGTCTCGTAAGTGAGGAGGGCCAGGTCGTCGACCATCCTGATGCTGACGAGGCGCATCGGTTTCTTGTCGCGGGTTTCGCCGAACAGACGCTTGCCGGACCCGAGGACGACCGGGTAGATCATCAAGCGCAGCTCGTCAACCAGGTCGTGCTCGAGGAGCATGTGCCAGAGCTGGAAGCTGGCGGCGACAACGATTTCCCCGTCTATCTGCTGCTTCAACTCCGAGACCACGTCTATTACGTCGCCCTTTAATACCGTCGTGTTGTTCCACACAGGCGCTTCGAGGGTCGAGGACACAACGTACTTGGGCAGGCCGTTCAACCTCTCCGCCAATGGGCCACTTCGGGATGGCCATCGGCCGGCCAAGAACTCGTAGCTCCGCCGGCCCAACAGAAAAGCCTCGGCGCCGAGCGCCTCGTCGAGTGCCACCTTCGCCGCCTCTTCGCGACCCAGGCCGCCTATGCGACCAACCCAGCCACCGTGGCTGAAGCCCTCAACGCCGGCCGGGTCCTGGATTACTCCGTCGAGCGTGACGTTCTCGCTGATGACGACCTTTCCCATTTCGGTTCTCCTTTTCATTGACGTTGACAGAAGTCACAAATGGAGATGCCGCTTGTCTTTGCTGCATGAGGTACTGCACCACCAGCCGGTGGCGGGCGCAGCCGGTTTCGAGGGCTATCCAAACCGGCGTCCGTGTCACTTTTCGCATTGGAAATTTCTAGCGCTCGGAGCAATCAGGCCAGATTTGAGTCGTTTTCCCGTATGTATTGCTACGTGAACTGCTACATCGGCAGCTTGATCCGCTCCAAACGTTGATGTTTTAGAGTGACTTAATGGCCATAAAGCGGAGGGTGTCCGGCGTGCGTGAACTGGCGGCGAGGCTGGCTGCGAAGCCTCCTCCCGCCGCCGCCGACGACCACGTTGGCGGCGACGTGTCGAGGCGGCTCACCGTCCTCGAGGGCGTGTCACTTTTCTTCATGCAACCAAAGTCCGTGGTGCGCAGGCTCGCGCGCCAGTCAGACCAGGTCCAGGTAAAGAAAGGAGACAT
>WNFV01004574.1_pt1 | contig 17078 bp, 18 predicted proteins | sample 5400101 | NCBI WGS metagenome assembly WNFV01 (sample SAMN13153361, study PRJNA577476) | soil metagenome | isolation source: 115 cm soil or saprolite under grassland replicate 1 | place: USA:California | collected 2016-06-15
CCCGCACCGCCACCCCGCTGTACTTCGTGTGCAGCACCTTCGTGATCGCCGACGTCAGCGTCGTCTTCCCGTGGTCGATGTGCCCAATCGTCCCGATGTTCACGTGCGGCTTCGACCGATCGAATTTCGCCTTGGCCATTCCGGGTTCTCCTCCCTAGTCCGCCTGCCGTTCTTCCAGAATCCACATGATGGAGCCCATGTCCGGGCTTGAACCGGAGACCTCGCCCTTACCAAGGGCGTGCTCTGCCAACTGAGCTACATGGGCCTGGATCACGTTCCGCGTGCTGCCTGCCAATGCCGGAGCCCAAGATGCTGGATAGCGAGTGGAGCGGGAAACGGGATTCGAACCCGCGACCCCCAGCTTGGAAGGCTGGCGCTCTACCGCTGAGCTATTCCCGCGCTCCCTCTCGACGCGCCACTCTTCGCCCGCGAAGATGGTGGGGAGAGGAGGATTTGAACCCCCGAAGGCGTTCGCCAGCAGATTTACAGTCTGCCCCCTTTGGCCACTTGGGTATCTCCCCGCTGGTCTCTCAGACTGTAACCCCTTGAAATGGCTGGCGCTGGCGGGAGGATTTGAACCCCCGACCCACTGCTTACAAGGCAGTTGCTCTACCCCTGAGCTACGCCAGCAGTCACAAAACTTCACTTTAGGTTCGCGACCCCTATAAGTCAAGGCAATTTAACCGGTTTCGCCATCCGCTGGCGTTCTACCTCATAGCAGAGGATGGCCGCCGCCGCTCCCACGTTGAGCGATCCGAGCTTGCCGCGCATCGGTATGCTCATGAGGAAGTCACAAGTCTTGGCGACCAACGGCCTCACCCCGGGGCCTTCTCCTCCGAGGACCAGACAGATCGGACCGGTGAGATCCACGTCCCACGGAGCCCGGCCACCCTGTACCGTGCTCCCGACGATCCACACTCCGTGTTTCTTCAATAGTTCGAGCACTTGGACGATGTTCGTCTCCCGCGCCACCAGCAGGTGCTCCACCGCGCCCATAGCGGACTTTGCCGCGGCCGCGGTCAGCCCGACGGCGTGGTGCTTGGGAACGATGGCCCCATGCGCCCCCGTCGCCTCGGCGGAGCGAAGGATGGCGCCCAGGTTGCGGGGATCCTGAATCTGATCCAAGGCGAGGAAGAATGCAGGCTCGCCACGCTGGCCGGGAACGGCAAGGAGCTCGTCTATCGAAGCGTACTCCGCTCCCGCCACTCGTGCCACGACACCCTGGTGGTGCGGCGTTCCGGCGATGGCCGTGAGCTGATCGCGCGTGCGATAGGAGATCTTCACTCCAGAGCGCTTGGCGAGACCGAGGAGCTCCTGGAGCGCGGGGCCTCGACCCTCGGAGAGAACAGCGATCTCCTCGACGCGACGGCTCTGGGCGCGGAGCAGCTCGAGCACCGGATTGCGCCCGAAGAGCGGCGCGTCCGCGGCGCCGGGGGAATTCACTGTGCGATCGTCCAGGTGGTGCCGTCGCGCGAGTCCTTGAGCGTGACGTCGAGGGCCACCAGCTCGTCGCGCAGCCGATCGGCCTCGGCGAAGTCGCGTTGCTTGCGCGCCTGCTCGCGCAGGTAGACGAGCGATTCGACTCGGGCCTTGAGTTGTGGATCGATGGGGGCCTTGGCGCGGGCACTCTGCTCGAGGAGGCCCAAGACCCGGGCGAGCTCCACGAGCCTTCCCACGCCGGCCACGAAGGCGCCCGCCCCCGCTCCCTGCTCGCGCGAGCCAAAGAGCAGACGGAGCAGGTCGAACAGCACGGCCAAGGCCTGGGGTGTGTTGAAATCGTCATCCATGACCGCAGTGAAGCGCTCGACCTGCGCGTCGACCTGGTCGAGCAGCACCGCGTCGCCGATACCGGGGGCCTGAGGTCCCCCGCGGGCCACGCGCTCCGCCTCCGCGACGAGCCCACGCAACCGGCCGAGCGCCTTCCCGGACTCGGCGATGCGCTCGTCCGCATACTCCAGCGGATGGCGATAGTGGGTGCCGAGAAAATAGAGCCTGAGCGCCTCGGGATCGTGACGGCCCACCATGTCCCTGATCCAGAGGGTGTTGCCGAGGGACTTCGACATTTTCTCCGCGTTCAGGTTCACGAAGCCATTGTGAGCCCAGCAGTGAACGAAGGGCTTGCCGGTCGCGCCCTCGGACTGCGCGATCTCGTTTTCGTGGTGCGGAAAGATCAGGTCTTCGCCGCCGCCGTGGAGGTCGAAGGTTTCGCCCAGATGCTGCATGGCCATGGCCGAGCACTCGATGTGCCAGCCGGGACGGCCCGGCCCCCACGGCGATGGCCATGACGGCTCGCCCGGCTTCGAGGCCTTCCACAGGGCGAAATCGAGCGGGTCGCGCTTTCGCTCGTCCACCTCTACCCGCGCCCCTGCCTCGAGCTCGTCGAGATGCTTCCCCGAGAGCTTGCCGTAGGAGGGAAAGCGACGAACCTCGAAGTAGACGTCGCCCTCCAGCGCATAGGCGACCCCGCGCGCGATCAGCCGCTGGATCAGCGCGACCATGTGAGGTATGTGCTCGGTCGCCTTGGGCTCCACATCGGCGGGCGGCACGCCGATCGAAGCCATGTCCGTCTGGTACTCCGCGATATAGCGCTCCGATACGACCGACGCGGGCACACCCTCCTCATTGGCCCGGCGAATGATCCTGTCGTCCACGTCCGTGTAGTTCTTGATGAAGGTGACCTTGTAGCCCCTGAAGCGCAGATAGCGCCGCATGACGTCGAAGACGATGGCGCTTCTGGCGTGGCCGATGTGGCAGAGATCGTACACGGTGACCCCGCACACGTAGACGCGTGCCTCGCCGGGCACGACAGGAACGAAGTCCTCCTTGCGCCGGGTGAGCGTGTTGAAGATGCGGAGGGCCATCACGGCACCTCCACGCTGACCACCGCCATGGCGGCGATGCCTTCGCCGCGCCCGAGGAGACCCAGGTGCTCGGGACTCTTCGCCTTGACGCTCACCTGCGCCCCGGCCACGCCCATGGTCACCGCGAGCCGATCGGCCATGGCGGGCAGGTGCGAGGCAAGCGGGGGCGCCTGGCAGATCACGGTCACGTCCACGTTCACGAGTCGTGCTCCCTTCTTGGCGATCGCCGCCATCACACCTTCGAGCAGCACTAGGCTCGACACACCCGTCCAGCGCGGATCGCTGTCGGGAAACAGGCGGCCGAGGTCTCCGAGGGCGAGCGCGCCCAGCAGCGCCTCGCACACGGCGTGAGTCAGCACATCGGCATCCGAATGTCCTCCAAGACCTCTCTCGCCCGGCACCGTGATCCCGCCCAGGACCAGAGGCCGCCCCTCCACCAGCGGGTGGAGATCGAAGCCCAGGCCGCTCCGCGTGGCCGTCATCGCTTCCGCGCGCCGCCGGCCCATGCGCGGGCCGTCTTGAGATCCTCGGGAGTGGTGATCTTGAGATTCTGCGGCAGTCCCTCGACCATGGCCACGCGGCCCCCCAGCCGCTCGACGAGCATGGCGTCGTCGGTGCCTTCGTAGCCGTCGCGTAACGCCTTCTCGTGCGCTTCTCGCAGCAGCTCGCAACGAAACGCCTGCGGCGTCTGGGTGAGCCACAGCCCTTCGCGCGGCAGGCTCGCCTCGACCACCGAGTCCTTGACTCGCTTGACCGTCTCGCGCACCGGCCAATCGCACGTGGCGGCGCCGGGCACGCGCGCGGCCGCGAGGACGCGCTCGACGAGATCCGGGGTGACGAATGGCCTGACCGCGTCGTGCACGACAATCCAGCCCGTATCGGGCGGCGCGGCCTGCAACGCTTCCCGCACCGAATCCTGGCGCGCGGCCCCTCCGGGTACCACGTCGATCACGCGCGGCACGCGGAAGCGCCGGAGCAGGTCGCGGGTCGCGGCGAGGCGATCGGCAGGCGCCGCGACGATGAGCCCGTCCAGCGCCCGGCAGCGGGCGAGCGCGCGCAGGGTGAGCGCGAGAATGGGCGCCCCGCCCACGGCCAGGTACTGCTTGGGTTGGCGGACTCCCATGCGCGAGCCCGAGCCTCCCGCCGGCACCACGGCCACCGTCTTGGTCATCGAGGCATGGCCTCTTCGGGCAGGGCCCGTCTCATCGCGGAAGTCCCTCGTCTTCCTTGAGACGGGCGAAGATCATGCGGCCGGCGGTGGTCTGCAGCACCGAGGTGACGCTGGCGCTGACCTGCTGGCCGATGAAGCGCTTCCCGTGGTCCACCACCACCATGGTGCCGTCGTCCAGGTAGGCGACACCCTGGCCGCTCTCCTTGCCCTCCTTGACGATATGTAGGTGCACCACCTCACCCGGGAGAACCACGGGCTTGAGGGCATTGGCCAGCTCGTTGACGTTGAGCACCGACACCCCGGAGAGCTCGGCCACTCTGTTGAGGTTGTAGTCGTTGGTGACGACCTTGCCCCCCAGCATTTTCCCCAGCTCGATGAGCTTGCGGTCCACCTCGCGCACATGCGGGAAATCCTGGTCCTCGATCCGTACCGTGATGCCGGGAATGCGCTGGAGGCGCTGGAGCACGTCGAAGCCGCGCTTGCCCCGGTTGCGTTTGAGCGGGTCGGGGGCATCCGCGATCTGCTGGAGCTCGCGCAGGACGAATTGCGGGATGACAAGCGTGCCTTCGAGAAAGCCCACCTCGCAGAGATCCACGATGCGTCCGTCGATGATCACGGAGGTGTCGAGGATCTTGTACGCCTCGCGCCGTCCCACCGTCTTCGGGAAGAGCTTGGCCGACATGTCTTCGAGCTCGTCGCGCTTGGCGAGGGCCACCGCGGCGCCGAGATAGGCGAAGAGGAGGCCGAAGAGGCTTCGCCCGAGGGGACCTGCCTCTGGTGAGACGACTCCCATGGCGGTGCCCAGGCCGAGCCCCAGTCCCAATCCCACGATGCCGCCCAGGGTCCCCCAGAAGATCCGGTCCACGGGAATGCGACGCGCTTGCCATTCGAGGAGCACCGCCAGCACGCCGAACAGAAAGCCCGCGCCGGCCAGCCACCAGTTGGTCGCGTGAATGCCCAGGGGCGGCCCGAAAGCCAATCCGGCTGCGGTCGCCGCCGCCAGCATGAAGATCCGCACGATGATGATGCCCATGGTCGCCTCTCAGTGTCCCAGCAGAGCCTTGACCGCTTCGTCCACCGTGCCCACCCCGTGTACTTCGAGCGGCTGCGCCACCCCCGCCGCGAGATTGTTCTGTGGCACCACGGCCGCGGCGAAGCCGAGAGCCGCCGCCTCCTTGAGGCGGACGGCGAGCCCGGCCACCGCGCGCACTTCTCCGGCCAGTCCGACCTCGCCCATCACCACGGTATCCCCGCGCCCCGGCCGGTCGAGGTAGCTCGAGGCCGCCGCCACCACCACCCCGAGGTCCGCCGCGGGCTCGGTGACGCGACCGCCGCCCGCGACATTCACGAAGACGTCCTGGCTCTGGAGGGGAAACCCCACGCGTTTTTCGAGCACGGCGAGGAGCAGGCACACGCGATTGTAGTCGGTCCCGAGCACGGTGCGCCGCGGCGTGCCGAAGCTGGCCGGAGTGACCAGAGCCTGAAGCTCGAGCAGGAGCGGGCGCGTGCCCTCGAGACTCGACACGATGATCGAGCCCGCGGCGCCCCGAGGGCGCTCGGCGAGAAAGAATCCGGACGGATTCGGTACCTCCGCCAGTCCCTGCTCGCCCATCTCGAAGACGCCGATCTCGTTGGTAGACCCGAAGCGGTTCTTCACCGCCCGCAGGACACGGTGGCAATGGTGCTGCTCCCCTTCGAAGTACAACACCGTGTCCACGAGGTGCTCGAGGACACGGGGCCCCGCGATGGCGCCGTCCTTGGTCACGTGGCCCACGAGGAAGGTGGCAATCCCGCGCCCTTTCGAGAAGAGCATGAGACGGGCCGCGCACTCCCGCACCTGGCTCACGCTGCCGGGCGCCGACTCCAGCCCGGGCAGGAACACCGTCTGGATCGAGTCCACCACGAGCGCGCGCGGCTTGAGCTCGGCGGCGTGAGCCTCGATCACCTGGAGATCCGTCTCGGCCAGGAAGTAGAGCCCGCGCGGCGCGATGCCGAGGCGGTCCGCGCGGAGCTTGACCTGGGCCGCCGACTCCTCGCCCGAGACGTAGAGGACAGGCCCCGCGAGATCGGCGAGCGAGCGGCTGGCCTGGAGCAGCAGGGTGGACTTGCCGATGCCGGGATCGCCTCCGATGAGAACGAGGGATCCGGGGACGACGCCGCCCCCCAGGACCCGATCCAGCTCGCCGATGCCGGTGGTGACGCGCTCCCCCGCGGTCACCGCGATGTCGCCGATGAGCATGGGCCGCGCGCCGGCGGCAAGCCGGGGTCGCTCCGCGCGCGAAGGCGCCGCCCGCTCCTCCACGAGCGCCACGAAGTTGCCGAGGCGTGCGCAGTCCGGGCAGGTGCCGGCCTTCGGTGCGGCGAAGCCGCAGGCCTGGCAGCGATAGGTCGAGCGCTCTCTCGCCACCCCTACTTCTCCTTGGCGGTCTGACCGGTGTGAATGGTCGAGCGCACGAGCGAGCGCAGGAGCAGGCTGCGCTGGGCGCCCTCCAGGAAGGTGACGAGATTCTCGTAGACGGTCGGATCCTCGACCAAGGCGCCCATCGTGCCTTGGCCGGCCGCGATCTTGTCGCTCACCGCGCGCAGATTGGCCATGGCCGCGCGGAAGTCGGCCCCCGCCTGTCCCATGCCGTCTTGACCGCTGTCCTGCAGCATCCCCCCGAGGAGCCCTTCGCCCCGCGCGAGCTTTTCGGAGATCTCCCGGAAATTCCGCGCGAGGAGCTGGAGGTCCCGGGCCACCGGGCGGTACTCGGGATCGAAGAGAAGCGCGGGAAGAAGCCCGTCGCCCGGCCCGGGCTTTTCCGCGGCCCGCCCGAGAGCGTCGAGGGCGGCGAGGAGGGCGCGCGCGGATTTGCCGCTCTCTTTCGACAGGAGCACGGACACGGCATTGTCGCCGCTCTCCGCCCGGCTGATCAGCTGCTGGGTCGAGCTCAGGACGCCGTTGAGGCGACGAAGGGCCTCCGGCTCCTCGTAGACGAGGACGTGGAGCCAGCCCCGGCCTTTCTCGACCTCGTCCGTGATGCGCCGCGCCGACTTGACGGCGGCGCCGATATCGTCGAACGTGCCTCCCTTGTCGAGCCGGTCCGCGGCCGCGCGAAGGGTGGTGGCGAGCTCGCTGACCGCCTTCAGCGTGCGCGCTCCTTCCGCGAACATCCGGGACATCTCTTGCGGGTCCTGCGCGGCGATCGTGGCGCCGGGACGGAGCGGTGGCGCATCGGGGGTGCCGGGGGTGATGTCCACGATCTTGTCTCCGAGGAGCCCCTGGGTGGCGATGCGCGCCTCGGAATTCTCGCGGATCTGCTCGTGGAATCGCCGCGCCACCGTCATGGTCACCCGCACCTTGCCGCCAGGCTCGGGCGCCAGGACCACGCTGGTCACGCGGCCGATCTGCACCCCGGCCAGCCGCACGGTGGCCCCCTCGATCAGGCCGCCCACCTCCGTGAACTCGGCCGCGAGCTCGTACTTGCGCTCGAAGTAGCGGGCGCGGGCGCCGAGCAGATAGATGATGGCGAAGAACACCACGAGCGACACCAGAATGAAGGTGCCGATGCGCAGCTGAAGCGCGTAGGGCCGCTCGTCCGCCACGGCTCAGTCCTCCCTGAGCTCGCCGGCGAGGAAACGTCGGACGTCGGGGTTGGACGAGGCGCGGATCTCGGCCGGGGTGCCGAGGTCGGCGAAGCGGCCGAGATGGAGGATGGCCATCTGGTCGGCCACCATGTTCGCGAACTCGATGTCGTGCGTCACCACGATGGCCGTGTGGCAGACTCCCGTCCGGAGGGTGGCGATCAGCTCGGCGACCAGCCGCGCATTGGTCGGGTCGAGGCCCGCCGTCGGCTCGTCGAAGAATACGACCTCGGGCTCCATGACGAGCGCGCGCGCGATGCCCACGCGCTTGCGCATCCCCCCGGACAGCTCGGCGGGCAGGAGCTCGTCCGTTCCGGGCATGCCGACGAGGGAGAGAAAGCGGTGCACGCACTCGGTGATCTCGCCCAGGGTCATGCGCGTATGCTCGCGCAGCGGGTAGGCGACGTTCTCGAAGACGGACAGCGAGTCGAAGAGCGCTGCGCCCTGGAATACAAAGCCCGTGCGCTTGCGGATGGCCAGCATCGCTTCCTCGCGCATCCGCTCGATGCGCGTGCCGAAGAGGGAGACCTGCCCGGCGTCGGGCCGCACCAGCCCCGCCGCGATCCTCAGGAGGACGGTCTTGCCCGCGCCGCTGCCTCCCATGACGGCGAGCGTGGTGCCTTCCCGCAGATCGAGGCTCACCCCGCGCAGCACGTCCTTCCGGTCGAAAGACTTTCGCACGTCGCCCAGCTCGACGAGGGGCCCGGTCATGGCGTCCATATCACCAGAAGAGCAGGAGGAAGAGCTTGGTGAGGAAGAAGTCGGACACGATCACCGCCATGGCCACCTGGACCACGGTGTCCGTGGTCGAGCGGCCGAGCCCTTCCGTGCCCCCCTTCGTCTCCAGTCCGTTGTAGCAGCCGATGAGGGTGATGAGTCCCCCGAAGACCACGCTCTTGCCGAGGCCGCTGAGGAAGTCCTTGATCACCACCCAGTACGAGATGGTGTTCCAGTAGAGATAGGGGTCGACGTTGCGGTCGAAGACGGCGATGAGCATGCCCCCCACGAGGCCGACGGCGTCCGCAACCACCGTGATGAGCGGGAAGACGATGAGGGCGGCGAGGATCCGGGGAACGATGAGCTTCTTGACATAGTTGACGCCGATGGCTCGCAGGGCGTCGATCTGCTCCGTCACCTTCATCGAGCCGAGCTCGGCCGTGATGCCCGAGGCGACCTTGCCCCCCACCAGGATGGCCGTCAGCACGGGCCCGAGCTCGCGCAAGATGGACAGCGCCACCACGGGTCCCACGTAGTTCTCGGCGCCGAAGCGCGCCATGTTCACCGCCGTCTGAAGCGCCAGAACCATGCCGGTGAAGAGCGAGGCGGTGAGGGCGACCACGAGCGAGCGCACGCCGATGAGGTCGATCTCGCGGGCCACGATGACGAGATAGGAGGGGGGCAGCCGGAGATTGCGCCCCACGCGAAGGGCGAGCAGTCCCAGGCCGCCGTACCACGCCACGGACTCCCGTCCATGCCGACGAGCGAACGCGAGCACGCTCACTTGCCCGCTCCGCTGAAACTCTCCACGAAGGCCTGGAAATCCCCGCGGCCCGTCTCGAAGCTCGCCGCCGGCGCCACGTAGAGAAAATCGTAGACACAGCGCGCGCCCTTCACCACCACCGCTTCGACGCCGACCGGTGTGCCGTCGAGGCTCCCCCGCACCACCGCACGCTGGGCCGGGCGTCCGTCCAGGGTGAGCGGGCCGCCGTCCTCGAGGACTCGATCCTTCAAGCCGAAGGTCAGGTGTCGGGAGAGGACGTTGAGGGGCCGGCCGGCCGTCTTGTCGTCACAGGTGGCGTCGGCCAGCATGCCGCCCGCAGGGTCATGCCGCTCGAGCTCGAGCTCGGCCGGGCCACCGGGCTTGACCGCCCAGCCCTGGGCGGGCAGGCTGACCTGATAGCCCTTGGTCGAATAGAACACCCCGTTCTCGATGTGGCTGGCGCTGCACCCCGCGACGAGGACGGCAACGAGCAGCGGGCCCCGGACTCTCCTCATTTGGACTTCTCACCATGACGCGCGGTCAGCTCCTCGAAGACCCGGCGGAGGGGGATGCCGCGCGCGGCGAGCAGCACCATGGTGTGGAACCAGAGATCGGCGACCTCGGACACGACCCGCGTGTCGCCCTCGCCTCCCAGCGCGGCCGTCACCACTTCGGTCGCCTCCTCGCCGATCTTGCGGCAGATCTGCGTTTCCCCCCGCTCGAAGAGGCCGGCCGTGTAGGAGCCCGCGGGGCGCTCGACCTTGCGCGACTGCAGGACGCGTTCCAGCACTTCGAGCATGGCCGGGCCTGCCCCGGAAAGCGAGGGCGCCGCGCCGCCTTCGAGCCGGCCGAAGAAGCAGGTTCGCGCGCCCGTATGGCAGGCCACGCCGTCCTGGTGGACCTGCACGAGCAGCGTGTCGCGGTCACAGTCGGCATAGACCCCGTCGACGTGCTGGGCGTGCCCCGACGTCTCGCCCTTCCGCCACAGCGCGCCCCGCGAGCGTGACCAGTAGTGGGCGAGTCCGGTCTCGAGCGTTTTCGCGAGCGCTTCGTGATCCATCCAGGCCACCATGAGCACCTCGCCCGTGGCCGTCTCCTGGGCCACCGCCGGGATGAGCCCCTGGGCGTCCCACTTGAGCTCTGACTGGAGGCTCACGGCTCCATTCTCACGGCCACCCCGCCATCCCGCAGGTACGCCTTGGCCTCGGTAATGGTGTGACGGCCGAAGTGGAACATGGACGCCACGAGCAGGGCATCGGCCTTGCCGTCCATCACGCCCTCGCGGAGATGCTCCAGCGTACCCACGCCACCCGAGGCGATGACCGGCACCGAGACGGCCTCGGACACCGCGCGCGTCAGCTCGAGGTCGTAGCCGTTGCCGGTACCGTCGCGATCCATGCTCGTGAGGAGAATCTCCCCCGCGCCGAGGTCTTCGATCTCCCGCGCCCACTTGACCGCGTCGCGGCCCGCGGGCCGGCGGCCACCATGCGTGTAGACACCCCAGCGACGCGGCTCCTCCGGCTCCCGCTTGGCGTCCTCTCGCTTTGCATCAATGGCCACCACGATGCACTGGCTGCCGAAGCGCTGCGCGGCCTCCCGGATCAGCTCCGGGCGCGCGAGGGCGGCCGTGTTGAGGGAGACCTTGTCGGCTCCGGCCCGGAGCAGCGTGCGGATGTCTTCGATGGTACGAATGCCTCCGCCCACCGTGAGGGGCATGTAGATGCCCTCGGCGGTACGGCGGACCACGTCGAGCATGATGGCCCGCTCTTCGTGGGAGGCGGTGATGTCGAGGAAGACGAGCTCGTCTGCCCCCTGCGCGTCGTACGCGAGCGCCGCCTCCACGGGATCGCCCGCGTCCCGGAGATCCACGAAGCGAACCCCCTTGACCACGCGGCCTCCGTGCACGTCGAGGCACGGGACGATACGCTTGCACAGCATGGGCTAGCCCACCTCGGCGAGGGCATCGCGGAGCGTCAACGCCCCCGTGTAGAGGGCACGACCCACCACCACCCCCTCCACCCCGGGGATACCGGCGAGCTGCCGGATATCGTCGAGGGAGCCCACCCCTCCGGAGGCGAAGACAGGTATGCCCGCGGCCCGCGCCACCGCCTCGGTGCTCCAGACATTGGGCCCGCTCTGGGTGCCGTCCCTCGAGATATCGGTATAGATGATGGTGCAGGCGCCCGCGGCGGCCGCGTCGCGGGCCAGGGCCACTGCCTCCAGGTCCAGGACGCGGGTCCACCCGTCGACGGCTACCCGACCGTCCGACGCGTCCACCCCGACGATGATCCGATCGGCGAATCGACGGCACACGTCGCCGAGGAAGACGGGGTCGAGGGCGGCCCGGGTGCCCACAATGGCCCAGCGCGCTCCCGCGTCGAGCACCGCCTCCACGTGCTCAGCCGAGCGCAGGCCACCGCCGACTTCCACAGGGATGGAGATGGAGCGCGCGATGTCGCGGACGATGGCCGTCTGGGCGGGCCCGCCCCCGAAGGCGCCGTCGAGGTCGACCAGGTGGAGGCGCGGGGCGCCTTCCGACTCCCAGCGCCGGGCCGTGGCCACGGGATCGTCGGAGAAAATCGTCTCGGCGGCCGCCCGGCCCTGGAGGAGACGCACGCATCGGCCGGCCTTGAGATCGACGGCGGGAACGATGAGCATCAGCCCCGTCCGTCCCGGACGAAGGCGGCGAAGTTCTCGAGGAGGCGCACGCCCCAGCGCTGGCTCTTCTCGGGATGAAACTGCGTGGCGAAGAGTGCGCCCCGGCCAACCGCGGCGGGGAAGGTCACCCCGTACGTGCACGTGGCCACGGCGAGGGAGGCATCGGTGGTCGTCGGGTAGTAGGAGTGCACGAAGTAGAAGTGCGCCCCGCTCGGCACGCCGTCGAAGATCGCGAGATCGCCCGCGTGCTCGACGGAGTTCCATCCCATGTGCGGGACCTTGCGTCCCGCGGGAAAACGGCGGACCACACCGGGGAGAATGTCGAGCCCCTTGCCCTGCCCGAACTCCTCGCTCTCGGTGAAGAGGAGCTGGTAGCCGAGGCAGATACCGAGAAACGGCCGCCCCTCCTCGAGGGCGGTCCGGAGAGGCTCGAGGAGCCTCCGTGCCTGGAGATTCGCCATGGCGTCGTGAAAGGCGCCGTCACCGGGCAGGACGAGGGCACGGGCATCCTCGATCACGCGCGGATCCTCCGTCACGACCGCCCGCATGCCGAGTCGACCCAGCGCGTTCTCCACGCTGCCCAGGTTGCCGCGCCCGTAGTCGATGACCGCGATCATTCTGGTTGCCCGACTCCTGTCATCATGCGCGGCCGTGTGGCCTCTTCGCCCCGTCGGGGCTCATCGGGGCGTCCGGTCCATCGATGCGGGCTCACAAGCTCCCCTTCGTGGAAAGAACCCCCGCGATGCGAGGGTTCAGGCGCGTCGCCTCCGCGAGGGCGCGACCCACGGCCTTGAAGGTGGCTTCGGCGATGTGGTGAAGGTTCTCGCCGTAGTGCATGTTGACGTGCAGGGTGAGCTCGGCGTTGAACGCAAAGGCTCGAAAGAAATCCTCGAGGAGATCGAGATCGAAGTTCGAGATTCGCGTGCGGCGGAGCGGGACGTTGAAGACGAGAAAGGGCCGGCCCGAAATGTCCACCGCGGCGTGCAGCAGCGCCTCGTCCATGGGCACGTACGATGCGCCGTAGCGCACGATGCCCGTCCGATCCCCTAGCGCCTCCCGAAACGCCTTCCCGAGACAGATCCCGACGTCCTCCACGGTGTGGTGGAGGTCGACCTCGAGATCGCCGTGCGCGTCCACCGTGAGGTCCATCAGCCCATGCTTCGACCATGCCTCGAGCATGTGGTCGAAGAAGGGCATGCCCGTCTCGACTTTGGAGGCGCCGGTGCCGTCGAGCCCCACCTGCAGCACGATCTGCGTCTCCTTGGTCTTGCGCTCCACCCGTCCCTGGCGTGGCACCTGAGGCGCCCCGTCCGTCGCCGCAGCCGTCATCTCTGGTCTCCCCCTGACTCGATGCGCATGGCCGCGGCGGCTCCGTGACCGTCGAGGCCTTCCACTCGCGCGAGCTCCGCCACGTGCGGGCCCGCCTCGCGGAGGCCGGCCTGGGCGTACTGGATCACGCTCAGGCGCTTCACGAAGTCCTCCGTGCCGAGCGCGGAAGCGAAGCGCGCCGTGCCCCCGGTGGGCAGCACGTGATTCGGGCCCGCGACGTAGTCTCCCACGACCTCGGGCGTATAGCGGCCGAGGAATACCGCGCCCGCGTTCCGCACCTCGGCGAGCAGGGTGTCGGGATCGGCGACCTGGAGCTCGAGATGCTCCGGCGCGAGCAGATTCGCGATCTCCACCGCCTCTTCGAGGCTTCGGGTGAGGACAAGCGCTCCCTGAGAGCGCAGGGCGGCTCCCGCGATCTCGCGGCGGGGCAGCACGGCGAGCTGACGCTCCACGGCGGCCGCCACGGCGTCGACGAGCGTTCTCGAGAGCGTGAGGAGAACCGCGCGGGCCATGGGATCGTGCTCGGCCTGGGCGAGGAGATCGGCGGCGACCCACTCCGGATCGGCCGATGCGTCGGCGATCACCATCACCTCGCTCGGACCCGCGATCATGTCGATGCCCACGTCGCCGAACACCCGGCTCTTGGCCAGGGCCACGTAGATGTTCCCCGGACCCACGATCTTGTCCACCCGCCGAATGGTCTCGGTACCGTAGGCGAGCGCGGCCACGGCCTGGGCGCCGCCGATTCGGTATGCCTCCGTCACCCCCGCGACCCGAGCGGCGGCGAGCACGGCCGGGGGCAACGACTTGTCGGCGGAGGGCGGGGAGACGAGCACGATCTCCTTCACCCCGGCGACCCGCGCGGGTATCACCGTCATCAGCACCGTCGACGGGTAGGCCGCGCGCCCGCCGGGAACGTAGACGGCGACGCGATCGAGGGGCCGGACTTCCTGGCCGAGCCGGGAGCCCAGGGCGTCGGTCATGCGCCATGAGCGCGGCGGCTTCTCCCGATGGAAGCGTTCGATCCGCTCCGCCGCATAGCGGAGGGCTCTCATGGTCGTGACGCCTACCGCGCTCTCGGCCGCCGCGAGCTCCCCCCGCGTCACCGCGAGCTCGCGGGCGGTGAGGGATACGCCGTCGAATCGCTCGGTGAAATCGAGCAGCGCCGCGTCGCCCTTGTCGCGCACGGTGGCCACGATCTCGTCCACGCGGCGATGGATCTCCGCGTCGACCGCGGCGGGCGAGCGGTCGAGCATCCGCGCCACACCCGCCGCGCCGAGGGTGGCCGTGTCCAGCCGCCTGATCACTTGGCCGCCTCCTCGCGCATCGACCCGATGAGGGCATTGACGCGGGCGTGGGCGGTCTTGAGCGAGGCGCGATTCACGATGAGACGCGCGGTGGATGTCATGATCTCGGCGACCTCGACCAGGCCGTTGGCCCGCAGCGTCTCGCCGGACTGGACGAGGTCCACGATGCGCTCGGCGAGTCCCACCAGCGGCGCCAGCTCGATGGAGCCGTCGAGGTGGATCATCTCCACCTGTATGCCCCGGTCGGAGAAATAGCGCTCGGTCAGGGTCGGGTACTTGGTGGCGACGCGCACCCACGACCACTTGGTCGGGTCGTCGCGCTCCCAGAGCTCGCGCGGCTCGGCGACGACGAGTCGGCAGAAGCCGAAGCCCAGGTCCACCGGCTCGTAGACGTCGGGCTGCTGCTCGGCCAGAATGTCCTTGCCCACGATGCCGAGATCGGCCGCGCCGTATTCCACGTAGGTCGGAATGTCCGCGGGCTTGAGAAAGATGAAGCGCAGGTCTCGCTCCGTGTCGGTGAGCAAGAGCCGGCGGGTATCGACCTCGAGCCCCCGGATGCCCATGCTCGAGAGGAGCTGAAGCGCGGGATCGAGCAGACGCCCTTTGGGCAGCGCGAAGGTGAGCGGCGCCATCTCCCCCTACCGCAATCTCTCGATGCGCGCGCCGAGGGACTGGAGCTTTTTCTCCAGCCCCTCGTAGCCGCGATCGAGGTGATAGACGCGCGAGATCTCCGTCCGACCGCGCGCGGCCAGCCCGGCCAGCACGAGGGAGGCCGAAGCGCGCAGGTCGGTGGCCATGACGGGAGCGCCCTGATACGCGCCGACCCCCCGCACCACCGCGATGGATCCATCGGTCTCGATGGAGGCTCCCATGCGGCAGAGCTCGGCCACGTGCATGAATCGGTTCTCGAAGATGGTCTCGGTGATCCTGCTCGAGCCGTCGGCGAGGCCGAGGAGCGTCATCATCTGCGCCTGCATGTCGGTGGGGAATCCCGGGAACGGGCTCGTGATGATGTCGGCGGGCCGCGGGCGCCCCGGCCCGACGCCGCGGATCCGGTCGCCGTCCACGCTCAGGGCCACCCCGCACTCCTCAAGCTTGGCCAGGGTCGCCGTCATGTGACGCGGAGCCGCGCCCGTGAGCGTCACGTCGCCGTCCGTGATCGCGCCGGCCGCGAGCAGGGTGCCCGCCTCGATCCGATCGGGAATGATCCGGTGCTGGGCGCCGCCGAGCTCGGTTACTCCCTCGATCTCGATGCGCTCGGTGCCCGCCCCCTCGATGCGGGCGCCCATCGCGATGAGCAGCCTCGCCAGATCGGCGACCTCCGGCTCGCGGGCCGCGTTCTCCAGCACCGTCACTCCCTCCGCGAGGGCGGCCGCCATCATCAGGTTCTCGGTGCCCGTGACGGTGACGAGGTCGGTGGTGATCCGCGCGCCCTTGAGACGGCTTGCCCGCGCTTCGACGTAGCCGTTTTGGATGCTGATGTCCGCGCCAAGCTTGGCCAGGCCCTTGAGGTGCTGGTCGATGGGGCGCACCCCGATGGCACAGCCGCCGGGCAGGGCCACCCGCGCCACCCCCGAGCGCGCGAGCAGCGGCCCCAGCACCACCACGGACGCTCGCATGGTGGACACGAGCTCATACGGCGCCTCGTTGCTGGCGAGGCGCGCCACCTCGAACCGCGCGAAACCTCCGGGCTCCATAGACGTCTCGGCCCCGAGCGTCTCGAGGAGCTTGCGCATGGTGTCGACATCGGCCAGCCCGGGGACATTCTCGAGGATGACGACCCCGGCCGTGAGCAGACTCGCGGCCATGGCGGGCAGGGCCGCGTTCTTGGCCGCACTCACGCGGACCTCACCTTTCAGGCGAATGCCGCCATCGATCACGAGCCGGGTGGCCATCAGCAGCTCATCCGCTGGGCCGCGAGCCCGGTCAGGGGCACGTGGATCGTCCCCTCCGCCCAGCGCCCTTCGATATAGCGTTCGACGCTGCGCAGATCACGGCGCGCGCCGATGCGAGAGAAGCCCTCGGCGGCCATGAGCGAAGCGAGGGCTCCCGCCTGCTCCTCCCCGATCTCCATCACGAGCCAGGCCCCCGGGCGGAGGAAGCCGCCCGCCTGGGAAATGATGCGCCGGAGGACCCGCGTGCCGTCCGGTCCGCCATCGAGCGCCAGGTGCGGCTCGAAGCGCTCGACCTCGACGGGCAGGGTGGCGATGACCTCGCTCGGGACGTAGGGCGGATTGGCCACGATCATGTCGAGGCTCCCGCCGAGCGAGGCGAGGGGGTGGAGGAGATCGCCGGCGAGCAGTCTCACGCGCGAGCCCAGGCCGAGCCCGCGCACATTGTCCGAGGCCACGGCCAGCGCGCCCAGCGACTGGTCCACCGCCAGCACTTCGAGGTCGGGCCGCGCGGCGGCCAGCGCGCAGGCAATGGCCCCGCTGCCCGTTCCGATATCGGCCACGACGGCGCCCGGGCGATCGGCGAGGAGCTCGAGCGCGCGCTCGACGAGGCCTTCGGTTTCCGGACGCGGAATCAGGACGTCGGGCGTCACGGTGATCCGGAGACCCCGGAACTCCTCGAAGCCCACGGTGTGCTGCAGGGGCTCGTGCGTAGCCCGCCGGTCGACCCACGCCCGGAAGCGCGCGGTCGCCTCG
>WNFV01004762.1_pt1 | contig 17078 bp, 15 predicted proteins | sample 5400101 | NCBI WGS metagenome assembly WNFV01 (sample SAMN13153361, study PRJNA577476) | soil metagenome | isolation source: 115 cm soil or saprolite under grassland replicate 1 | place: USA:California | collected 2016-06-15
CGCGCATGATCGCGATCCGGTCGCCGAGCCGCAGCGCCTCGGGCAGGTCGTGCGTGATGAAGACCATCGTCTTGCCGGTCTCCAGCTGCAGCCGGCAGACCTCGTCCTGCATGTCGCGGCGAATCAACGGATCGAGCGCGCTGAACGGCTCGTCGTAGAGCATCACCTTCGGGTCGACCGCGAAGGCGCGGGCGAGGCCGACGCGCTGCTGCATCCCGCCCGAGAGCTGGTCCGGGAATTGGTTCGCGCAGTCCTCGAGGCCAACGAGCTCCAGCACTTCGGCGGCACGCGCGAGGCGCTTCGCCTTCGCCATGCCCTGCACCTCGAGGCCGAACGCGACGTTGTCGATCACGCGGCGATGCGCGAGCAGACCGAAGTGCTGGAAGACCATCGAGGACGTGTGCCGTCGCAATTGCAGCAGCTCGGTCCTGCTCAGCGCATTGACGTCCTTCCCGTCGATCACGAGACGTCGCGGACGGCGGCGACGCAGTCGTGCTTCCTGCGCAGCTCTCCGCGCGGGAGGTCTGCGTCGGGCGTTCCGATCACACGGTCGGCGTGCCGGCCGAAGATCTTCCAGACCCCGCCTGCGCGGATTAGCGGTACGCCGCTCCGGTCGATGTCGTGGCCGAGGGAGCCGGCGGTATCCACTACCACCGTCACGGCCTAACCGTACTCCGATAGTGGGCCCCGGCCAAGATCAGAAAAGGCCGACGGTCCTCCCGTCGCCATCGATGTCGACGTTCACGGCGGCGGGAGTGGAGCTAAGACCGGGCATCGTCTGCATGTCGCCGCAGAGCGCCACGATCCAGCCCGCCCCCGTGTAGGCGCGCAGGTCTCGCACCGTCACCGTGAAGCCGGTCGGGGCGTTCGTCAGCGCCACGTCGTCCGACAGCGACAGGTGAGTCTTTGCCATGCAGATCGGCAGCTCCTGGAGCCCGAGCTCGGTGAACTGGGCGAGCTTGCTCTGTGCGGCGGGCAAGAGGAAGATCCCGTCCGCGCCGTAGACGTGCTTCGCGATCGCCTCGATCTTCGCCTCGATCGGTGCGTCGAGTGGATAGACGTAGTCGAACGAGCTCGGCTCCTCGGCGGCGGCGGCGACGGCCTCGGCCAGCGCTGCCGCGCCGACTCCGCCCTCCTCGAAGGCGTTGTTCACCTCCGCCGCGTAGGCACCCTGCTCGAGTGCGAGCGCCCGGATGCGCTCGATCTCCTCGTCCGCGTCGCCGGGGAATCGGTTGACTGCCACGACCGCCTTCAGCCCGAACCTTCGCACGATCCCGAGGTGGCGGGCGAGGTTGGCCGCGCCCAGCTCTAGCGCCGCGATCCCACCCTCGGGAGCGCCGCCGTGGTGTTTGAGCGCCTTGACGGTGGCCACGAGCACGACGGCGTTCGGACGCAGGTCGCCCGCGCGGCAGACGATGTCGAAGAACTTCTCCATCCCCATGTCCGCGCCGAAGCCGCTCTCGGTCACGACGTAGTCGCCCAGTTTCAGCGCGACTCGGTCGGCGACCAGCGAGTTGTTGCCGTGTGCGATGTTCGCGAACGGGCCGCAATGGACGAGCGCAGGCTGCCCCTCGAGTGTCTGCACGAGGTTCGGCTTGATCGTCTCCTTCAGCAGAACGGTCATAGCTCCGGCCGCGCGCAGCTGCTCGGCCGTCACGCTCTCGCCGTCGAAGGTCTGCGCCACGGTGATTGCGCCCAGCCGCCGGCGCAAGTCCTTGAGGTCGGATGCGACGGCCACGATCGCCATCACCTCGGAACCGGCGGTGATGTCGAAGCCGGTCTGGCGCACGTAGCCGTTCGCGCGGCCGCCGAGGCCGACCACGATGTCGCGCAACGCGCGGTCGTTGATGTCGACGCAGCGGCGCCAGCTGATCGCCAGCGGGTCGATCCCGAGCTTGTTGCCGTGGAGGATGTGCGCCTCGACCATCGCGGCCAGTAGATTGTTCGCCGCACCGATCGCGTGGATGTCGCCCGTGAAGTGGAGGTTCATGTCCTCCATCGGCACGACCTGGGCATAACCGCCGCCGGCGGCGCCGCCCTTGATCCCGAACACGGGCCCGAGTGAGGCCTCCCGGAGGCAGAGCACGGGCTCCTTGCCAATGTGCCCGAGCCCCTGCGTGAGCGACACGGACGTCGTCGTCTTCCCCTCGCCGGCCCTCGTCGGGGTGATCGCGGTGACGTCGATCAACTTCCCCGCCGGGCTGGCGGCCAGGCGGTCGAGCACGGAGAGATCGATCTTCGCCTTGAAGCGTCCGTAGAGGTCGACCTCCTCGGGCAGCAGACCGAGTCCGGCCGCCAGCTCGTCGACCGGACGCATCACGGCTCTCTGCGCGATCTCGAGGGACGAGGGCAGCTGCTGCGTCGTCACGCCTGTCCTTCCGTCCCTCGCGGCGAATGGGAACGAGCTGAGATATGAGTAATGTATCTCCGTGGCAGAGGCGAAGGGGCAGGTCGGCGTCCTCCAGCCGTCGGGCTTGGAGGCGGCCTCGCTGGCCGACCGGGCATACCACGCGATCCGGGAGATGATCGTTTCGCTCGAGCTCCGGCCCGGGGCGGTGATCGACGAGCGCGGCCTGATGGAACGCCTCGGGATCGGGCGCACTCCCACTCGTGAGGCGCTCCGTCGCCTCGCGCAGGAGCGATTGGTGGAGGTCTACCCCCGCCGCGGCATGTTCGTGACGAGCGTGGAGATCCGCGATCTGGCCAGCCTCGCTGAGGTGCGATCAGTTCTGGAGAGCCACGTCGCGCGCCTCGCCGCGGAGCGCGCGACCGACGATGACCGCAGGGCGTTGGAGACGCTCCTCGACGAGTTGGGAGGCCGGAGCGAGCTGGACGCGCGCGAGCTAATGGCGCTGGACGAGCGCATCCACCGGCAGGTGTACAGGGCGGCCCACAACCCGTTCCTCGAGGCCACGCTCGAGGAGTACTACGTCCTTGCGCTGCGCATCTGGTACCTCGCGCTCGATCGGACACAGGAGCTGGAGCAGGCGGTGCTGGGTCATCGCGAGCTCTTGGAGGCAATCTATGGCGGAGACGCCAACCGCGCCGAGGAGAGCATGCGCCGGCACGTGCTCGACTTCGAAGAGTCCATGCGACGCGTTCTGACCGGCGCGTGAGCACGAGCCTTCCCTCGTCGGCACACGCCGTTGTGATCGGTGCGGGCATCGTCGGCAACAGCATCGCGTATCACCTGTCCCGGCTCGGCTGGACCGAGCTGGCGCTGCTCGAGCAGGGCCCACTCCCCAACCCCGGCGGCTCCACGGGCCACGCGTCGAACTTCATCTTCCCCGTCGACCACTCGAAGGAGATGACGACGCTCACGAAGGAGAGTGCCCGCCAGTACGTCGAGCTCGGCCTGGCCACGATCAGTGGCGGAGTCGAGGTCGCGCGAACTAAGGAGCGGATGGAGGAGCTGAACCGGCGCATGTCTTCGGCTCTCTCCTGGGGCGAGGACGGGTGCGAGCTCCTGACGCCCGAGGAGGTGCTCGAAAAGGTCCCGTTCGTCAACTCAGAGGTCATCCTCGGCGGCTTCTACACGCCCGGCGTCTCCGTCGTCGACCCGCTGCGCGCGGGCACGTTGATGCGCGAGTACGCGCAGGAACGCGGCGCGAGCGTGTTCGCGAGCACCGAGGTCACTGGCATCGACGTCGAGAACGACCGCGTGCGCCGCGTCCACACCGACAGGGGTTCGATCGACGCCGAGTCCGTGTTTGTCGCGTGCGGGGTTTGGAGCCCGCGCATCGCGCGCATGGCGGGCGCGACGATCCCGCTGACGCCGGCCGTGCACCAGATGATCACCGTCGGCCCAATCCCGCTCTTCGAAGAGACGCCCGGCGAGATTTCCTTTCCGATCGTGCGCGACGTGGACACGAATATGTACGAGCGCCAAAACGGGAGCGATATGGAGGTCGGCTCGTACGCCCATCGGCCCATCCTCTTGGATCCCGAGGACATCCCGTCGAGCGGCGAGGCCGCGCTCTCGCCGACGGAGCTGCCGTTCACGTCGGAGGACTTCGACCCTCAGCTCGAGCAGGCGCTCGAGCTGATGCCCGAGATCCTGACGGTCGAGGGGGCAGGCATCCGGCATGCGATCAACGGCCTGCTGTCGCTCACTCCGGACGGCATGCCGCTCCTCGGAGAGACGGAGGTGAAGGGCCTCTGGTCCGTCGCGGCCATCTGGATCAAGGAAGCGCCGGGAATCGCGAAGGCCATCGCCGAATGGGCGGTCGAAGGCGCGCCGGAGACTGATCTGCACACTGCCGACGTCGCGCGCTTCTATCCGCACCAGCGCACGAAGTGTCACGTCGACGCGCGCTCGTCGGAGGGCTACAACCGGACGTACGGCATCGTTCATCCAATGGAGCAGTGGCTGTCGAACCGCGAGGTGCGGCTAAGCCCGTTCTACGCCCGCGAGCGCGAGCTCGGCGCGGTCTTCTACGAGACGGCCGGCTGGGAGCGGCCGTGGTGGTACGCGTCCAACGAGCCGCTGCTCGAGGAGTTCGGCGACCGCGTGATGCCGCGTGAGGCGGAGTGGGAGTCGCGCTGGTGGTCGCCGATCATCAACGCCGAGCATCTCGCGATGCGCGATCGGGTCGCGATCATCGACATCTCGGCGTTCGCGGTCTTCGACGTGGTCGGCGCGGGCGCGCTCGACTATCTGCAGCGCATGGCGCTCGCCGAGCTGGACGTCGCCGTCGGGCGCGTCGTCTACACGTCGATCCTCGACCAGAACGGCGGCTTCAAGGCCGACCTCACGATCATGCGGCTCGGCGACAACTTCTTCCGCATCGTCACCGGCGGCCTGGATGGTCCGCGCGACCGGAAGTGGTTCGAGGACCACCTGCCCGAGGACGGCTCCGCCGCGCTGGACGACGTGACCTCTGCTTGGTGCACGCTCGGGCTCTGGGGACCGCGAGCGCGCGAGGTGCTCGACTCAACTACGAGCGCCGACGTCTCGCACGAGAGCTTCCCGTTCGCGCGCTGCCGGTGGATCGACGTCGGACCCGTCCGCGTGCTCGCCTCGCGCATCTCCTACGTCGGCGAGCTCGGATGGGAGCTTTACGCACCGATGGAGCAGGGCGCCGCGATGTGGGACACGGTCTGGGAGGCGGGCCGGCCGTTCGGAATCGTTCCGGCCGGCATCGGGGTCTACGGCACTACAGGCCGGATCGAGAAGGGCTACCGGCTGTACGGCGCCGAGCTCGAAACCGAGTACAACGTCGTCGAAGCCGGAATGGAGCGACCGAAGGTGAAGGACGCGGATTTCGTCGGTAAAGAGGCGCACCTGCGCCACCGTGAGGAGGACCCCGCGGCGATCCTCTGCACGCTCACGGTCGACGACAACACGTCACCGACCAATGGCGCCAAGCGCTACATGCTGGGGCGCGAGCCGATTCTCACGCAGGACGGCAAGCGCATCGTCGACCTCAAAGGCCGCAGCGCGTACGTGACGAGCGCGGGCTCTGGGCCGTCGGTTGGCAAGCACGTGCTGCTGGCATACCTGCCGCCCGAGCACGCAAACGAGGGAAACGGGTTGCTCGTCCAATACATGGGCGACCGGTACCCGGTGACAGTTGCGGTCAGGGGGAGCCGCTCCCTGTTCGATCCGGAGAACACCCGGGTTCGCAGTTGAACGTCCTCGTCTGCGTAAAGCGAGTTCCGGAGACGGGGGCGCGCATCACCCTGACGCCTGACGCGCAGGCGATCGACACGAGCTTCCTCGGCTTCACGATCTCGCCGCACGAGGAGTGCGCCGTCGAGGAGGCGCTCCGGATCGCCCAGCAGCACGGCGGCTCCACGACGGTGCTGACGCTCGGACCTCCCGGCGCGACCGAGCAGCTGCAGAACGCGATTGCGATGGGGATCGACACCGCGGTACTGCTCGAGACAGACGGAGGCGATTGGAACGCAGAGGCGACGGCGGCAGCGCTCGCCGAGGCGATCCGCATCCGGCCGGACCCGCTCGACCTGCTCCTGTTCGGCAACGAGGCCGCGGACACCGGCGACTACCAGGTCGGCGTGCGCGTCGCGCACGCCCTCGGCCTTCCGTGCGTCACCGGCATCAAGGGACTCACGATCGAGGACGGCCGGCTGACCGCACGGCGCGAGGCCGGCGGCGGATGGGAGATCTTCGAGTTGCCGCTGCCGGCGGTCGTGACAGTGAAGGAAGGAATCAACCTGCCGCGTTACGCGTCGCTTCCGGGGCGGCTGCGTGCGAAGAAGACGCCGATCGAGCGCATCGAGCTGCAGCTCCAAAAGAGCGCGCTCGAGACGATCCGGCTCGTCGTTCCCCCGGAGCACGAGACGCATGTCGAGATCCTGGGCGGTGCCGACGCGGCGCGGCGCGTCGTCGAGGTGCTGCGCGAGCTCGGGCTCCCGTCGTGATCCTCTGCCTGGTCGACGACGATCCACTTTCGCTCGAGGCGCTCACCTTCGCGCCCCGGCTCGGCGACGTCGAGGCGCTGGTGTTCGGCGACGCCGACGTCGACGGCTACGTCCCGCGCGCGCGCCGCATCGTGCACGACCGGCTCGAGGAGTACGCACCCGAGGCGTGGGCGCAGGCGATCGTCGAGCTCGAGCCGGACGTCGTCCTGGCTCCCGGCACCGACCGAGGGCATGAGGTGCTCGCGCACGCAGCGGCACGGCTCAGCGTTCCGCTGGCGGCGAACGTCGTCGAGGCGAGGGTTGACGGCGACGCACTGCAGCTCACCCGGCAGCGCTGGGGCGGCAGCCTGCTCGAGGAAGCGAGTCTCAGTGGTACGCCGAAGCTCCTCACGGTCGCCGCGCACGCGGTCGAGGCACGGCCGGCCGGCGTGACGACGACGGTCGAGGAGTTCACGCCGACGCTGGGCGACGAGCACTTCCTCGTGCGCGTAATGCGCCGCGAGGAGCCGTCCGCGGGGACAGTTCGGCTCGACACCGCGCGGGTCGTGGTCGGCGGCGGCCGCGGCGTCGGCAGCAAGGAAGGATTCGAGCTGCTCGAGGAGCTCGCGAACCTCCTCGGGGGCGCCGTCGGCGGCTCGCGCGTCGTCACCAACCTCGGCTGGAGACCGCATTCCGACCAGGTCGGACAGACTGGTGCGCGGATCGCACCCGACCTCTACATCGCGTGTGGCGTCAGCGGCGCGATCCAGCACATCGTCGGCTGCAAGGGCGCCAAGCGGATCCTTGTGATCAACAAGGATGCCAACGCACCGATCGTCGCGCGCGCAGATTGGGCCGTGATTGGCGACCTCCACGAGATCGTCCCAGCGATCGTCGCGGAGCTCCGCAAGAACGGCGCGTAGCCCGTGTCGCACGACGTGGCCGTTAGCGAGCTCAACGTCGGCGAGTTCCTCGCCGCGCTCGGCGAGCGCACGCCCACCCCCGCGAGCGGGGCCGCGACCGCCATCACCGGGGCGTTCGCGGCGCGCCTTGTCGAGCTCGCGGCGCGCTTCGCACAGGACGAGGCCGCCGTCAGTCGCGCGAAAGCCCTGTCCACGCGACTGACGCAACTCGCAGACGAGGATGCCGATGCCTACAGGGCGTTCCTGGAGACTGGAAGCGAGGAGGCGCGACGCCGGACAATCGAGGTGCCGCTGGAGATCGCGGCGAACGCCGACGACGTGGAGCGGCTCGCCGGGCAAGTCGGCACACAGCTCACCTCGAGTGTCGCGGGAGACGCCGAGGCCGCCGAAGAGCTCGCCCGCGCCGCTGCGCGCGTCGCACGCCGCCTCGCCGAGCTGAATGCCTGAAAACGGCTTCGAAGATTCATCGCTGATACAGCTCATCCGTCTTCGCTGCCATGATGAAGTCATTGCGATGCAGGCCCTTGATCTTGTGGGTCCACCAGGTGACGGTCGTCCTCCCCCACTCGGTCAGCAGCGCAGGGTGATGCCCCTCTTCCTCTGCAAGCCCGCCAACCTCTTTCGTGAACTCCAACGCCTGCGCAAAATCGTCGACCGGAAAGACGCGCCTTAGGCGTTTGATTCCATCGAGTTCCACGATGTCCCAGTCAGAGACTTGGCGATGAAACTCGGTGAGCTCGGCATCGGTCACGGTCGGTGCGTCCTTGCGGCACGCGACACACCTCATCTGCGTCAGTCGCTCCATCTCCCGGCTGCTTGAATTCAGGGCACTAGCGATCCTTGAAGCGTGCTGCTTCGTCGGAGCCGCGGGTGGCGTCGCCGGCGCTGTAGGAATGAGCCCCGGCGCCCGCGAGCATCCCGCGATCGACGATCAGGTACTCCTCGCGGATCGGACGCCCATCGAACCAGCACTCGAGGACCTCACGCGTCCCGGCCGCATAGCGGGCCTGTGCAGACAGTGACGACCCGGATATGTGTGGCGTCATCCCGTGGTGGGGCATCGATCGCCAGGGATGGTCCCGGGGAGCGGGCTGCGGGAACCAGACGTCTCCGGCATACCCGGCGAGCTGGCCGCTTTCCAGCGCGCGCGCGATCGCATCGCGGTCGCAGATCTTGCCTCGGGCGGTGTTGACGATGTAGGCGCCGCGCTTCATCTTGGCGATGAGGGCGTCGTCGAACAGGTGCTCGGTCTCAGGATGGAGTGGCGCGTTGATCGTGACCACGTCGCAGACAGGCACCATCGACTCGGCGTCCGGATGGTAGGTCACGCCAAGCTCGCGCTCGACTTCCTCCGGGAGTCTGTGTCGATCGGTGTAGTGCAGTCCCACGTCGAACGGCTTCAGCCGCCTGAGGACTGCGGAACCGATCCTGCCGGCAGCGACCGTCCCCACCTGCATTCCTTCGAGGTCGTATGACCTGGCGACGCAGTCGGCGATGTTCCATCCGCCCCTCACGACCCACTGATACGACGGGATGTAGTTGCGCACCAGCGACAGGATCATCATCACCACATGTTCCGACACGCTGATGCTGTTGGAATAGGTGATCTCGGTGACGGTGATCTCACGCTCGATCGCCGCCGCCAGATCGACGTGGTCCGAGCCGATTCCCGCCGTGACGGCCAGCTTCAGCTCCGGCGCCTTGGCGATTCTCTCAGCCGTCAGGTAGGCGGGCCAGAACGGCTGGGAAATGACGATCTCCGCGTCCGGGAGCTCTCGCTCGAAGACCGAGTCCGGTCCATCCTTGTCCGAGGTGACAACAAACGTATGGCCGCGCTCCTCGAGGAACGGCCGCAGCCCGAGCTCGCCGGAAACGCTGCCGAGAAGCTCACCCGGCTCGAAGTCGACGCCCTCGGGCGTCGGCGTGGTCTGGCCGTCGGGGTAGCGCTCGATGGTGGGAATCGCGTCTCGAGCGTACGACTTCGGATACCCGTCAACAGGATCGTCGTATAGGACACAAAGAACCTTTGCCATGTCGGCCTCCCCTTCCTCGCCTGCGTACTGGCATGGGCCGCGGATTCTAGACCTCTCCGTGAGCGCAGTTCGCGCGCTTGGACGACTGCCGCCAGCTCGGCGTTCAGTCGGGAGTGACGTACGCCGCCGTGAGCCCTCCGTCCACTAGGAATGTCGCCCCGTTCACGTAGGACGACTCCTCGCTGGCGAGGAACAACGCCGCGTTTACGATCTCCCTCGGCTTCGCGAGCCGCCCCATCGGCAGGTGGACCAATCGCCGCTCGTAGGCGGCGGGATCGTCGCCGAAGATCCGAAGCAGCAAGGGCGTCTCCACCGGCCCCGGACACAGCGCGTTGACGCGAATGCCCCGCCGCGCGAACTGCACCGCCAACTCGCGGCTGAGGGACAGCACCGCCCCTTTCGACGCCGTGTACGAGATCTGCGACGTCGCGGCACCGACCAGGGCGACGAATGACGCCACGTTTATCACCGACCCGCCGCCGCGGTCGAGCAGGTGTGGGATCCCGTGCTTGCAGCAGAGGTAGACGCCGCGCGTGTTGACCGCCTGCACGCGCTCCCAGGCGTCGAGCTCGGTGTCGAGGATCGAGTCGTCGTCCGGCGGCGAGATGCCGGCGTTGTTGTAGAGAACATCGATGCCGCCGTACGTCTTGGCCGCTTCCGCGTACATCGCCTTCACACTCGCCTCGTCGGCCACGTCGACCTGGACGGCGAACGCCTCGCCGGCCTCGGCGGCCGTGCGCTCCGCCGCCTCGCCGTCGACGTCGGCGACGCAGACATTCGCGCCCTCTGAACAGAAGAGCAGGGCTGCCTCGCGGCCCATTCCCCCGCCAGCCCCGGTGATCACGCAGACCTTGTTGTCGAGCCGTCCGCTCACGTCGCAATGAAGAGGTTCTTGACGTCGGAGTAGCCCTCGAGGGCGTGCATCCCGAGCTCGCGCCCGAAGCCGGACTGCTTGAAGCCGCCGAACGGCGTCTGGACCCGCACCGACGTGTTCGCGTTGATCGACAAGACGCCGGTGTCGATCGCGCGCGCGACCCGAAGCCCGCGGGCGCCGTTCTCCGTCCAGATCGACCCCGAGAGACCGTACGGCGTGTCGTTTGCGAGCCGAATCGCCTCCTCTTCGCCGGCGAACGGGATGACGGCGGCGACGGGGCCGAACACCTCCTCGCGCGCAACGCGGTCGTCATTCGAGGCCTCGACGAGGGTGCACGGGAACCAGAACCCCGGGCCGTTAGGGGCATCGCCGCGAAACACGGGATCTCCGTCGACGAACGACGCCACCTTCTCGCGCTGCTCGGCGGAGATGAGCGGCCCCATCTCCGTTGAATCCTCCTCGGGATCCCCGACCTTGATGCCGCGCGTCGCGTCGACGAGCAGGTCGAGGAGGCGGTCGTAGGCTGCCCGTTCGACGAGTATGCGCGACCGCGCGCAGCAGTCTTGGCCCGCATTCCCGAACACGGCGTACGGCGCGGCGGCGGCCGCCGCTTCGAGATCCGCATCCGCGAAGATCACGTTCGCGGACTTGCCGCCGAGCTCGAGAGTGACGCGCTTGATTGTCGCGGCGGCGGCCCGCATCACCGAGCGGCCGACCTCGGTCGAGCCCGTGAAGCCGATCTTCGCCACGTCCGGGTGGTCGACCAGGCGCTGTCCCACGACCGAGCCCTTGCCGACAACGACATTGACGACGCCCTCAGGGATGCCGGCCGCGAGCGCGAGCTCCGCGAGCCGCAGCGCCGAGAGCGGCGTCAGCTCGGCGGGCTTGAGCACGACGGTGTTGCCGCACGCAAGTGCTGGGCCCAGCTTCCAACTCGAGATGTTGAGCGGAAAGTTCCACGGGACGATCAGCCCGACGACGCCGAGCGGCTCGCGGAAGGTCATGTCCACCCCGCCGGCCACGGGGATCGTCTCGCCGTGATGCTTGTCGACGGCTCCCGCGTAGAAGTGGAAGACGTCCGCGACCATGCCGACCTCACCGCGCGAGTCCGAGATCGGCTTGCCGACATTGCGGGTCTCGATCCGGGCCAGCTCTTCGCCGTGCTCCTCGACGAGCATCGCGAGCCGGCGCAACAGGCGGCCGCGATCGCCCGGCGCCAGCGCACGCCAGGCGGGGAACGCGGCCTTCGCGCGCGCGACCGCAGCATCCGTCTCCCCGATCCCCGCCTGCTCGAGCTCGGCGATCGGCTGCTCGGTTGCAGGGTTAACGACCAGCACGGTACTCCTCGGCCTGCCGCACGAGCTCGTCGAAGAGACGCGCGTCGTCGCCGGCTTCGGGATGCCAGAGCACACCCACCGCGAAGCGACGAGAAGGGTCCTCCACCGCTTCCAGCGTCCCGTCGTCGGCCCAGGCCACCGCCGTCAGGCCCTTTCCGAGCCGGCCGAAGCCCTGGTGATGGTGTGATTTGACCGGCGCGCGCTCGCCGAGGAGGGCACCAACCCGACTGTCGGCGTCGAGCCGAACACCGTGTTCGGCGAACGTCCCTGGCCTGTGCTTGTGCTTCTCGTCGCCGACGATGTCGGGGAGATGCTGGACGAGGTCGCCGCCACGCGCCACGTTGAGCACCTGGCTCCCGCGGCACACCGCGAGTACGGGCATGTCGCGCGCGAGTGCGGCCTCGAGCAACGCGCGCTCGGCTTGGTCGCGCTCCTCGACAATGCCGAACGTCTCCCGATGTGCTTCTTGTTCATACAGTTCCGGAGCGAGATCGGAGCCACCCGAGAAAAGGATTCCATCCAGAGCGTCGAGCGTCTCGTCGATCCCAACGGTGCTCGGCGGGATGAGCAGCGGCCGTCCGCCCGCACGCTCGACAGCCCGGACGTAGTCCGCGGGAACGAGCGCAGCCTCGAGCTCCCAATAGCCCCACTTCGCGGGAGTGACGTAGGTCGTGATGCCGATGAGCGATCTAGCCACGCTCGAACAGCCGCTCGCGCTCATAACAGGTAACGACCTGATCGAAAAGACGTTGCTCCACGCGCCCGTAGTTCAGGTAATGGTCGACGACCTCATCGCCGAACGCCCTCCGCGCAACGCTGCCCTCCTTCAACGCATCGATCGCCTCCCGCAGCGTCGACGGGAAGCGCGCCGCGTCCGACTCGTAGGCGTTGCCCTCGAGCGCCTGCGGCAGCTCGAGCTCCCGCTCGACCCCGTGCAAGCCTGCGGCGATCATCGCCGCGAAGGCGAGATAGGGATTCACGTCACCGCCTGGGATGCGCGTCTCGACGCGCTTCGATCCGTCGTGGCCCACGATCCGAAAGCCGCACGTTCGGTTGTCGACCCCCCACGCGAGCGTCGTCGGCGCCCAGCTCCCGGCCGCGTAGCGCTTGTACGAGTTGACATTCGGTGCGAAGAAGAGCGCCAGCTCGTAGGTGCAGGCGATCTGCCCTGCGAGGAATCGGTCGAAGACCTCGTCGTTCCCGCCGAACACGTTCACGCCATCGCGCCAGAAGCTCGCGTGGATGTGGCAGGAGCTCCCGATCCAGGTGTGGTCGGGCTTGGCCATGAAGGTGATCGAGCAGCCGTTCAGCTGCGCGATCTCCTTGGCGCCGTTCTTGTAGATCGCGTGGCGGTCGGCGGCGGTCAGCGCGTCGGCGAAGCGGAAGTTGATCTCCTGCTGACCGGGCCATGCCTCGCCCTTCGAGCTCTCGACCGGGATCCCGGCTCCCTGCATCCCGTTCCGGATCTGACGGATCAGGGGCTCGACGAAGGTCGTCGCGAGCACGTGGTAGTCGAGGATGTACGGCACAGACGGCGTCAGGTCGCGGTAGTGCTTGGCGTGCGCCTCCGGGTACGACTCCTTCACCACGTAGAACTCGAGCTCCGAGCCGAACATGGGCTCGAACCCGGCCGCCGCCGCGCGCTCGAGCTGCCGCTTCAAGACCTGTCGCGGCGACGCGACGACCGGAGAGCCGTTTTCCCAGGCGACGTCGCAGAGCACGAGCGCCGTTCCCTCGAGCCAGGGAAGACGCCGGAGCGTGGCGAGATCCGGCTTCAGATGAAAGTCTCCGTACCCGCGCTCCCAGCTCGCCATCGCGTAGCCCGGCTGGGGATCCATCTCCATGTCGAGCGCGAGCAGGTAGTTGCAGCCCTCGATTCCGTGCTCGGCGGACTCGTCGAGGAAGAACTCGGCATGCTCGCGCTTGCCCATCAGGCGTCCCTGCATGTCAGTGAAGGCGGTGACGACCGTGTCGATGCCGCCCGATTCCACCTCCGCCCGCAGCTCATCCAGCGTCAGCACAAGTCCGACTCTAATCCGCACGCAGCAGATCTAGGATGACTCATGTTGCTGGACTCGCTCGCGGCGCGCCTCTGGCCCGGCCGCGCGCCGCAGATCGAGCCGCTCGGCGGGGGCATCACGAATCACAACTTCAAGGTCTCGCTCGGCGACGAGGCGTACGTGCTTCGCATCGGCGGCAAGGACACCGAGCTGCTCGGGATCGACCGCCCCGCCGAGCACGCGGCGGCGCTGGTGGCGGCTGCTGTGGGTGCCGGGCCGGAGGTCGTTGCCTTCCTCGAGGCCGAGGGCGCGCTCGTGACGCGGTTCGTCGAAGGATGTCCGGTCCCGGCGGAGGAGATGCGCTCGCCGGAGGCGATCGCACGCGTGGTGACTGCGCTGAAGCCGTTTCATGACGGCCCGGCGATTCCGGCGCGATTCGACTCGTTCCAGGTGGTCAGCACCTACGCCGCCGCTGCGGCGGAGCGCGGCGTTCGGGTTCCGGCAGCGTACGAACGGGCGGCCGAGGTCGCGGCGCGGATCGCAACCCTGCAGGGTCCACGAGCTCCTCGGCCATGCCACAACGACCTCCTGAATGCGAACTTCATCCTCGATGGCGCGCGGCTCTGGATCGTCGACTGGGAGTACGCGGGCATGGGCGACGTCTTCTTCGACCTGGCGAACTTCTCCGTCAACCACGAGTTCGGGGCCGACGAGGACGACGAGCTGTTGTCGCGGTACTTCGGTTTGCACAGCGAGGCGGACGCCGCCTCCCTGACCGCGATGCGCTTCATGTCGGATTTCCGCGAAGCCATGTGGGGTGTCGTCCAGCAGGGAATCTCCGAGCTCGACTTCGACTTCACCGGCTACGCGCAGCGTCACTTCGAGCGGCTCGAACGCACGGCGGCAGCGCCGCGCTTTCGCTCGGCGCTGCACACCTTGGAGCAGAGCTAGCTTGCTGGAGCGGGACCGGGCGCCACCGCCGGCGGGCCGTACTCCGCCTCGATCCGCTCGAGCTCTTCCTCCGTTCCCTGGCGAATCGGCCCCTTGAACCACTTGTGGGCCGTCAGGAGATACCAACTGCCGAAGAGAAGGAAAGCGCCGCCGACCGTGATCGGCGTGTAGTTGACGAGGTTCCAGTCGAAGCCGTCGTTCCACGGGATGCCCGCGTACGCAAACGGGAGCAGGAAGACGACCGAGATGAACGCGATCCAGAGGATCGCGATCGTGTCGATCCACTTGTAATGACGTCCGAGATGCCACGCACCGCGTTCGAACCGATTTCCGGCCTTGAGCCGGAGGATGATCGGCAGAACGAACGCGATGTAGAGGCCGATCACCGCGACCGACGTACCGACCGCGTAGCCGACGATGCCGTTCCAGAGGGTCGGGATCATCAACGCGAACGAGAGCACGCAGATTGCCCAAACCGTGTAGATCGGCACTCGGTCAGCCTTCGACACGCGCTTCCAGAGCTGGTGGCCGGGTACAGCGCCGTCCCGCGAGAAGGCGAACATCATCCGCGACGCAGACGTGACAGACGCGATCGTGCAGAACGTCTGCGCCACCACTGCAATGAAGAGCAGAAACTCGGCCCAGCGTCTGCTCATCGACGTTTCCCAGATGTACGTGACGACGTTGGCGCCCGCGTCGACCGCGCCCTTCGTCTCAGGAATCGCGAACGTCACCGCCACGAGCAACGCGAAGCCGAAGATCACGGAGACGACGACCGACATGACGATGCCCCAGGCCGCACCGATCGACGCCTGTCGCGTCTCCTCGCTCATGTGCGCCGACGCGTCGTACCCGGTGATCGTGTACTGCGCCATCAGCAGGCCGGTGAGGAAGACGTAGATGAACGCCCCGTGAGTCCAGCTCGAGCCGGAGAAGCCCGTGTTGTTCAGCGTCTCGCCGAACACGTACGACACCGACTTGTGGTGGTCCGGGACGATGATCAGGATCGCGACGATCGCGACCACGCCGACCATGTGCCACCACGCTGAGAACGTGTTGACCCCGGCAGTGATCGGCACCTTGAGCATGTTGATCAGCCCGGCGCCCAGAATGATCATCCCGTAGGTGAAGAGGATCCAGCCGAGCGAGTTGGGGTAGTCCCAGAGCAGGTTCAGCAGCGAGGTCATGAAGACGGCGCAGCCGTAGCCGATCGCCGCCGTGACCGCGATCTGGCCGACGAGGTTGAACCAGCCTGTAAACCAGCCCCAGGCCGGGCTACCGAGCTTGGAGGCCCAGTAATAGAGACCGCCCGCCGTAGGGTACGTCGAGGCGATCTCGCCGAGCGCGAGGGAGACGATGATGCAGAAGAGCCCGACGATCAGCCATCCCCACGTGACGGCGACCGGGCCGCCCTGGTTGAACGCGATGTAGTACGAAGTCAAGCACCCGGCGAGGATCGAAATGATCGTGAAGGAGATGGCGAAGTTCTGGAACCCGCCCATCGACCGAAACAGCTCTTGGGCGTAACCCAGCTTGTGGAGAAGCGTCCTGTCGTCCTCCACCCCGACAGGACCTCTCTCCGGGAACGCCTCCGCCATCCATGCCTCCTTCGATTGGAGTGACTTAGCCGCGCGCCCGTTGTACGCCGCCTCAGTCGTGAAGTCAAGCGGCGCCTCGCCCGCGCCCGGGTAGATTCGCGCGATGCGGACGAGTGCTCGGGCGGTCATCATCGGTGGCGGCGTCGGCGGCTGCGCCGTCCTCTACTGGTTGACGAAGCTCGGCTGGAGCGACGTCGTCCTCCTCGAGCGGGCCGACCTGACAAGCGGATCGACCTTCCACTCGGCGGGGCTCGTCGGTCAGCTGCGCGGCTCGCTCTCGCTGACGCGAATGATGATGAGCTCCGTCGAGCTCTACCGGACTCTCGGCGCGGAGGTCGGCCTCGAGACGGGCTGGCGCGAGGTGGGGTCGCTGCGGCTGGCTTCCTCCGAAGAACGGATGGAAGAGCTCGCCCGTCAGGCCGGCTGGGCGAAGACGTTCGGCCTCTCGCTCGAGTTGATCTCGGCGCGGGAGGCGCAGGAACTGTTCCCTCCGATGTCGACCGACGGCGTCCTCGGCGCTGCATACCTCCCGACGGACGGCTACATCGATCCCAGCCAGTTGACCTTCGCGCTGGCCGAAGGGGCACGGCGCGGCGGAGCCGAGATCGCGACGCACACGCGCGTGACGGGAATCCGTGTCGGGCGAGGCCGCGCGACTGGCATCGAGACGGACAAGGGCCCGATCGACACGGAGATCGTCATCGACGCAGGGGGCATCTTCGCCGGTGAGATCGGGCGGCTCGCGGGCGTGAACGTCCCGGTCATTCCGATGGCGCACGAATACCTCGTTACGCGTCCCGCAGGCGTGCCCCTCGAAGTGCCGACCCTCCGCGATCCGTCGCTCCTCGTCTACTTCCGCGGCGAGTCGGGCGGGTTGGTGATGGGTGGGTACGAGCGTCACCCCGCTCCCTGGGGGCTCGACGGGATCGCGCCGGACTTCAACGGCAGGCTGCTCGAGGAAGACTGGCCTCGGTTCGAAGAGCTGATGGAGAACGCTCT
>WNFV01004576.1_pt1 | contig 17075 bp, 7 predicted proteins | sample 5400101 | NCBI WGS metagenome assembly WNFV01 (sample SAMN13153361, study PRJNA577476) | soil metagenome | isolation source: 115 cm soil or saprolite under grassland replicate 1 | place: USA:California | collected 2016-06-15
AGGAGCTGAAGGAGATCGAGTACGCGGCGGTGAACGGGATGCTCTCGACGCTCGACCCGCACACGGTCCTCCTCGAGCCCAAGTACTTCAAGGAGATGAAGCTCCAGACCCGCGGCGAGTTCGGCGGGCTCGGCTTCGTCATCGCCATGCGCGACGGGAACCTCACCGTCGTGAAGGTGCTGAAGGGGACCCCGGCGCAGCGCTCCGGCGTGAAGGCGAAGGACGTCATCCAGAAGATCGAGGAGCAGTCCACGATCAACATGGACCTGCAGGACGCGGTCGATCACCTCCGCGGCAAGCCGCAGACGAAGGTGTCGATCACGATCGGCCGGACCGGGTGGCCGGATCCGAAGCGGCTCCACCTCACGCGCGAGGTGATCTCGGTCGAGACGGTCCCGCAGGCGCATCTCCTCGACGGAAACGTCGGGTACGTGAAGCTCTCCCAGTTCTCGGCGAACACCACGCGCGACCTCGCGCGGACCGTCCAGGAGCAGCTCAAGGAGTCGGGCGGGAAGCTCGAGGGGCTCGTCCTCGACCTGCGCGGAAACCCGGGCGGCCTCCTCGAGCAGGCGATCCAGGTGTCGGACCTGTTCCTCTCCGAGGGCGTCATCGTGAAGACCGTCGGTGGCGGGGACAAGCAGCGGATCAACGAGGTGAAGGAGGCGACTGCGGAGTCGACCGACCTCACCCGGCTGCCGCTCGTCGTCATCGTGAACAACAGCTCCGCCTCCGCGAGCGAGATCGTCGCGGGCGCCCTCAAGAACAACAACCGCGCCCTCGTCATCGGGCGGCAGACCTTCGGCAAGGGCTCGGTGCAGGTGCTCCACGACTTCAACGAGCCGGGCCGCCCGAACGAGGAGGCCGCGCTGAAGCTCACGATCGCGCAGTACCTCACCCCGGGCGACATCTCGATCCAGGAGGTCGGCATCACGCCCGACGTCCTCCTCCTCCCCGGCCGCGCGCTGAAGGAGCAGGTGAACTACTTCGCGCCGCCGCGCTCGATGGGCGAGGCCGACCTCGACGCGCACTTCTCGAACCCGGCCGGCGCCCCCGGCGCCCCCGGCGCCGCCCCGGGGGCCGCCGCGACCATGGACGCGAAGGAGAAGAAGCGCCGCGTGGAGAAGGCGCCGCTCGAGCTCCGCTACCTGCTCGACGAGAAGGAGGACGAGGTCGCGAAGGCGCTCAAGCGCGAGGGCAAGGAGGACGCCGCCGCCGCCCACGCCGGCATGGAGCTCACGCCGGAGCAGCAGGAGGACGAGGACGCCGAGGCCGATCCCGACCGCTTCGTCGAGGACTACCAGGTCCGCTTCGCGCGCGACCTCCTGAAGCGCGCGCCCTCCGCCGACCGCCGCAACATGCTCGAGGGCGCGAAGGCGTTCGTCGCCCAGCGTCACGAGGAGGAGGAGGCGCGGCTCGCGAAGCGCCTCGGCGAGCTCGGCGTCGACTGGCAGAACGGGCAGGTCACTGGCACGCCGCGCGCGGCGGTGACGATCACGCCGCCGAGCGGCCGGGACTTCCGCGCGGGCGAGTCCGTCCCGTGGACGGTCAGCATCGAGAACCGCGGCGATGCGCCGTTCAAGCGGCTCCGCGCCTGGACGCAGGCGGAGAAGAACCCGCTCCTCGACCGGCGCGAGTTCATGTTCGGCGCGATCCGGCCCGGCGAGAAGCGCAGCTGGACGGTGCCGGTGAAGATCCCGAAGGGGACCGACAGCCGCCGCGACGAGGTGACGCTCAAGTTCGAGGACGACGCCGGGAAGGCGCCGCCCGACGTCGCGACGAGCTTCGGCGTCGTCGAGATCTCGAAGCCGATGTTCGCCTTCTCGGTCCAGCTCGACGACAAGGCGGGCGGCAACGGCGACGGGCTCGCGCAGCGCGGCGAGACCTTCACGGTGCGGGTGGACGTGCGGAACGTCGGGACGGGGCCGTCGGGCGAGAAGACCTACGTCTCGCTCAAGAACCTCGGCGACGAGAAGCTCTTCATCAAGAAGGGGCGCGACGTCGTCGGCGCGCTCAAGCCCGGCGACGCGAAGACCGCGTCGATGGAGGTCGAGCTGCGGCGCGGCTCGAAGTCCGAGGAGCTGCCGTTCCGCGTGCAGATCGTGGACGAGAAGATGGACGAGTTCGTCTCGGAGAAGCTCGACTGGCCGGTCGCGAACGACGAGCGCGCGTTGACGCCCGCGCGCGGCGCCGTCCGGATCGAGGTGGCCGAGGCGCTGCTCCGCACCGGCGCCCAGCCGTCCGCGTGGCCGCTCGCGACCGCGAAGAAGGGGACCGTCCTCGCGTCCGATGCGCGCGTCGGGGACTTCTGGCGCGTCGAGTGGCAGAAGGGCCGCTTCGCGTTCGTGGCCGACGCGGACGTGAAGGCGACGAAGGCGCCGCGCTCCGGCGGCGCCGCCGAGGTGTGGCAGCGCGAGCCGCCGCGGATCGCGATCACGCCCGACCCGATGAAGGGGGCGCCGGTCGTGGAGGGCGACACCTTCAAGCTCTCCGGGACCGCCTCCGTCGCGCCGTCGCTCGAGGGCGGCGCGAAGCTCCGGGACGTCTTCGTCTTCGTAAACGAGCAGAAGGTCTTCTTCAAGGTCGTGCCGGAGTCCGCGAACGCCGCGAAGCTCGACTTCCAGGCGGACCTGCCGCTCAAGCCCGGAAACAACGTCGTGACCGTCTTCGCGCGCGAGGACGACGAGCTGCAGACCCGCCGCAGCGTCGTCATCTACCGCCGCCCGCAGGCCGAGGTGGCACAGGACGCGGCCGCGGCGAAGCGGCAGGCGCAGTGACGCGGCGTTAGGTTCCTCCCCGCGCGCGTGCGCGGGGAGGGGACATGGAGCAGCGGAAGCTGGGGAAGCAGGGGCTCGCGGTCTCGGCGCTCGGCCTGGGCTGCATGGGCATGAGCGAGTTCTACGCGGGCGCGAGCGACGACGAGTCGATCGCGACCATCCACCGCGCGATCGAGCTCGGCGTCACGTTCCTCGACACGGCCGACATGTACGGCCCGTTCAAGAACGAGGAGCTGGTCGGCCGGGCGCTCCGGGGCCGGCGGGATCACGTGGTCCTCGCGACCAAGTTCGGGAACGAGCGGGGGGCGGACGGCGCCTTCCGCGGGGTGAACGGCAAGCCGGAGTACGTCCGCGCGGCCTGCGACGGCTCGCTGCGCCGGCTCGGGGTGGACCGGATCGACCTCTACTACCAGCACCGCGTCGATCCGACCGTGCCCATCGAGGAGACGGTCGGGGCGATGGCTGAGCTCGTCCGCGCCGGAAAGGTCCGCCATCTCGGCCTGTCCGAGGCCGCGCCGGCGACGATCCGGCGCGCGCACGCGGTCCACCCGATCTCCGCCTTGCAGACCGAGTACTCGCTCTGGAGCCGCGATCCCGAGGACGAGATCCTCCCGACCGTCCGCGCGCTCGGGATCGGCTTCGTCCCCTACAGCCCGCTCGGCCGGGGGTTCCTCACCGGCCGCTTCCGGAAGTTCGAGGACCTCGCGAAGGACGACTACCGGCGGAGCTCGCCGCGCTTCCAGGGCGAGAACTTCGAGCGGAACCTCCGGCTCGTCGACCGGATCCGCGAGATCGCCGCCGAGAAGGGGGTGAAGGCTTCCCAGCTCGCGCTCGCCTGGGTCCTCGCGCAGGGCAAGGACGTCGTCCCGATCCCGGGGACGACCACCCGCGCCCACCTCGAGGAGAACGTCGCCGCGGCGGCGATCGTCCTGTCGAAGGAGGAGCTCGAGAGGATCGAGAAGGTGGCGCCGAGGGGGGCGGCGGCGGGGGAGAGGTACCCTGCTGCGACCATGGCGACCGTGAACAGATAGAACGGATTCGACGTGGTCGTTTCGGGGATCCACGGGGACCTCAGATATCGGCCAAGTCCCGGATTTCGCTGGTCCCACCTCGGCGGGGTAGAATTCCGCAGTCTTGGCCGAGGTGAAGAACACGACCTCCGTCCCTCCTTCCGCAGCCGGAACGAGGAGCGGGGCGGGCTTCGAGCTGCGCCTCGAGCGCGGCGGCGCCTACGTCCGCCTCGCCGATCAGGCGATCGCGCCGGGGGTCCGCCTCGAGTCGCTGACCCTGCAGGTCCCGGACGTGAAGTTCCCGTTCGACGTCGGCCTGGGCGCTGGGCAGTTCCGCCACCGGCTCGCCGACCTCGCCGAGCTCGCGATCGCGGTAGAGCCCTCCGCCGCCGACGCGGCGATCGCCGGCGCGGGGCTCGCGGCGTTCGGCATCGAGGACCTCCGGCTGGCGCTGCGCGACGGCTTCGTCGAGATCGCTGGGCGGCTCTCCGGCGGCCCGCCGTTCACGCTCGAGGCGGGGCTCCTGCCCGCCGGCGATCAGGGTGTGGCGCTCCTGTTCCACTCGCCGCGGGTCCTCGGCCCGGCGCCCCTCCCCGGCGCGGCGCTGCCGCACGTCGCGCGCGCCGTGCTCGACGCGATCGGGCCGGAGGCGCTCCCACGCGAGCCGGTCGGGCCGCTCCTGCGGCGCGTGCTCGCCCCGCGCGGCTGGAAGCTTCCCCGCGGCGGCGAGATCCGGCTCTCGCAGGCCGCGGTCGCCGACGGGTTCGTGCGCCTCGCGTGGGACCGCGGCGCCTCCACCCCCGCGGTCACGTCCGGCGACCCCGACCTCCTCGCGGCGGACGAGGGCGGCCGCACGTTCCGCGACGCGGAGGCGTTCCTCGCCCGCGGCGACCACGCCGGGGCGCGCGAGCGCTATCTCGCCGCCGGCCCGGCGGCCACCGCGCACCCCTTCGCAGCCGAGCGGCTCCTGTCGCTCCTCTCGCACGACGAGCGGTTCCACGACGAAGCGCTCGATCTCGCCGGCGAGTGGCTGTCGCGGCGCCCGGGGTTCGCCCCGGCCCTCGCCGCCGAGGCCGCGATCCGCGTCGCGCGCGGCGAGCAGGCTCGGGCGGCGCGGGCGTTCGCCACGCTCGCCGCGAGCGCGGCCGCGCGCGGCCGGCACTTCCTCGCCCTCGCCGCGGCCGAGGCGGCGTTCGCGCTTCCCGGCGCCTCCCCCGAGGAGGCGCTCCGCGCGATCGAGGTGGTCCTCCAGATCCGCCGCGACCACGTGCCCGCGCTCCGCGCCCTCCGCGCCCTCGCGCGGACGTCCGGCGATCGCGAGGCGCTGCTGCGCGCGAACCGCCGGCTCGTCGCCTACGATCCCGATCCCGGCTCGAAGGCGCGCGCCCATGCGGAGCTCGGCGAGCTGCTCCTCGACGCGGACCCGCCCGGCGCGCGACTGCACCTCGACCAGGCGCTGCGACTCGCGCCCGAGGACGCGGACGCGCTGTCGGCGCTGTCGCGCGCCTGCGCCGCCGCCGGCGAGCCGCTCCGCGCGGTCCGCGCGCTCGACCGGCTGAAGGACCTCCTCCTCGCCCGCGGCGAGCGGCCCCGCGCCGCGCGCACCGCCTTCGAGGCCGGCGAGCTCTGGGAGGGGCCGCTCGCCCACGCGGAGAACGCGCTCCTCCGATTCCGGGAGGCGGCGGACCTCTCCCCCTCCGCCGAGACCCACGCCCGCGCGGCGCGCGCCGCGGAGCAGGCGGGCCAGTGGGCCGAGGCGGCCGACCAGCACGCCGCCGTCCTCGCCGCGCTCGATCCCTCCTCGCCCGGCGCCGCCGAGCTCGCGGTCCGGACGCGCGTCGCGCTCGCGGACGTCGCGGAGGGTCGGCTCGGGGACGCCGCCGGCGCGGCCGCGCACCTCGGGCGCGCGGCGGCGCTCGCCCCCGCGGACGCGCCGCTGCTCCGCCGCCTCGTCGCGCTCGAGCGCCGGCTCGGGCGGGGCGCCGAGCTCGTCGTCGCGCTCGACCGCCTCGCGGCGCTCGAGCCGGAGCCGGCGGCGCGCGCGACGGTGCTCTCCGAGGCGGGCGAGGCGGCGCTCGCGCTCGGGCTCGCGGGCGATGCGCGCGCGCGCTTCACCGCCGCGGTCGCCGCCGACGCCGGCTGCCGCGCTGCGCTCCTGGGGCTGTCGCACCTCGCGCGGACGCGCGGGGACGCCGTCGCCGAGCGCGACGCGCTCGAGCGCCTCCTGCCGCTCACCGCGCCGGGCGCGGAGGCCGCAGACGTCCTCGACCTGCTCGCCGGCGCGCGCGACCGCTCGGGCGAGCTCGCCGGGGCGATCGCTGCGGCCCAGGCGGCGCGCGCGGCGGCGCCGACCCCCGCGCGTCTCGAGGCGGCCCTCGCCCTCGCGCGCCGTGCCGGCGATCCCGTCGCTCTCGCCGCGCTCCTCGGCGAGCGAGCGCGCGCGGCGGCGACCGCCGGCGACGCGGCGGGCGCGACCGAGGGCTGGCTCGAGCGGGCGCGGCTCCTCGCGGTGGCGAGCCCCGCGCAGGCGCTCGCGGCGCTCGCCGAGGCCCGCGCGATCTCGCCCGGCCACGCGCCGGTGCTCCGCGTCCAGGCCGACCTCGCCGAGAGGACGGGGGACCCGCGCCTCGCGCTCGGGTGCTTGCGCGCGCTGCTCGCAGGCGGCCCCGACGATGCCCCGGCGCTCGAGGTCCGCGCGGCGCGGGCCGCGCTCGAGGCGGGCGAGGTCCCGGCCGCGAAGGAGCACGCGGAGCGCGCGCTCGCCCGCGGCGTCGCCGGCGCCGGCGAGCTGCTCGACGAGGTGCTCGAGCGGACGGGCGACGATGCCGCCCGCGCCGACATCCTCTCGCGCCTCGGGCGCCACCTCGAGGCGGCGCGCCTCCTCGAGCGGCACGGCGACGGCGCCCGCGCCCGCGCCGCGCTCGAGCGCGCCGCGGAGGACCCCGCCACCGCCGCGCCCGCGCTGCAGCGCCTCGCCGACCTGCGCCTCGCCGACGACGACCGAGCCGGGGCCGCCGCGGCGCTGCTCGCGCTCGCCCGCCTCGGGACGGGGCGCGAGGCGGCGCGGCTCGCGCTGCGCGCCCACGCGGCCGGGCGCGACCCCGCCGCGCTCGACGCCGCGATCGAGAAGGACGCGACCTTCGCGCCCGCGCGCGCGCGGCGCGCCGCGCTGCGCGGGGGCGAGGACCCGCAGGGCGGGCTCCTCGACGCGGAGGCCGCGCTCACGGGCGACGGGCTGCCCGACGACGAGCGGCGGGAGCTGCTCGCGCTCGCGGCGCGGCTCGCCGCGGCCGCGGGCGACGGGGCCGCCGCGCGCCGGCACCTCGCCGCTTACTGCGAGGCGACGCCGGACGACGACGCCGCGCTCTCCCGGCTCGCCGCGCTCCACCGCGCCGCCGGCGCCACGGGCGACCTCGCGCGGGTCCTCGAGCGCCGCCTCGAGCTCACCGCGGGGGCGGAGGGAGCCCGGGTCCGCATCGAGCTCTCGGATCTCGTCGCGGAGCGCGAACCCGCGCGCGCCGCGCGGCTCGCGCTCGATGCGCTCGAGCAGGACGCCGGGAGCGCCGCAGCACTCCGCGCAGTCACGAGCGCGCCGCGCGCCGCCCACGTGCCGCCGGCGGCGCGGGCGGCGTTGCTCGCGCGGCTCGCCGCGGACGCGAGCGCGACCCCCGCCGAGGCCGCCACCGCGCTCGGCGCCCGCGCCAGCCTGCTCTCGGAGACCGGCGACCTCGCCGCCGCGCGCGCCGCCCTCCGCGACGCGGCGCGGCTCGCGGAGCTGCCCGACGCGCTCATCGAGCTGCGGGCGCGGCTCGCGGCGGACGCCGGCGACCCGGTCGAGGCCGCGGGCGCGCTCCTCGAGCGTGCGCGCCGCGCGGAGGCCCGGGGCGAGCCGCAGGCCGGCGAGCGGCTCGCCGAGGCCGGGCTCCAGGCGATCGCCGCCGGCGTCGGAGGCGGCGAGGAGGCGCTGCGCGCGGCGCTCGCGCTCGGCCCCGGGCGGGAGACGGCGCGCCTCGCGCTCGAGGCGCTCGTCCGGCTCGCGCGCGAGCGGAACGACGCCCGCGCCGAGCGCGAGACGCTCGCCGCGCTCGTCCCGCTCCTCCCGACCGGCGCGCGGCCCGCGGCGCTCCTGCGGCTCTCTGCCCTCGCGCTCGAGGCGCAGGACGTGCCGCTCGCCCGCGCGAGCGCGGACGAGGCCCGCACCCTCGCGCCCCGCGAGCTCGCGGCGGTGGACGCGTGCCGCGCCGCCGCCCTCGCCGCGGGCGATCTCGGCGCCGTCGCGGCCCTCCTCGCCGACGCGGCCGCGCTCGACCCCGCCGGCGCCGGCGTGCGCCTGCTCGATCGCGCGCGGCTCCTCGCCGCCCTCCAGCGCGCCGAGGAGGCCGACGACGCGTACGGCGCCGCGCTCGCGGCGCTCCCACCCGACCGCGCGCTCGCCGACGAGCAGGCGCGGGCACGGCGCGACGCGCTCCCCGCCCGCTCCCCCGCCGCGCCGGTCGAGGCGTTCGCCCTTCGCGCCCCGGATCCGCGCGAGGCGGCGTCCGCGCTCCGCGCCGCGGCGGCGCTCGCGCTCTCCGCGGGAGACGCGGGGACGGCGCTCCGCTGCGCGCGCGCCGCCTTCGCGCGGACCGAATCCGAGCCGGGGTTCGCGGGCCCCCTCCTCGCGCGCCTCCTCTACACGATGGGGAGCCTCGCCGAGGCCCTCGTGATGCACCGCCGGCTCCTCGACGCCGGGGTCGCCGAGGTGGCGCCGGACGACGCCGTCGCGCTCTGCCGGCAGGCGGCGGATCTGGCGGAGACCGAGGGCGACCGCGCGCTCGCGCTCCGCGCGATCGACGAGCACCTCCGCCTGCGGCCCCAGGAGATCGAGGCGGCGGTCGCGCGGTTCGAGCTCGACCCGGACCGCGCCGGCGCCGTGCGCGCCCTCGCCGACGCCGCCGAGGCCTGCCGCTCGAACCGGCGCCGCGCGCTCGCGCTCGCGCGCGCCGCGGAGGGCGCGCTCACCGACCTGCAGGACCGCGACCTCGCCGACTCCCTGTTCGCGCGAGCCCGCCGCGACGCGGAGCGTGCCCCCGCGCTCGGCCTGGAGGTCGCGCGCCGGCGCGCGGAGGCGATCCGCGCAGCCGAGGGGGCGTCGCCGGCGTTCCTCGACGCGCTCCGCGACGCGAGCGCCGCTGCGCTCGCCGCCGGCGAGCGCGGCGCGGCGATGGACCTCCTCGAGGAGGCGATCGCACGGGCGCGCGAGCGCGGTCTCTTCGGCGACGCCGCCCGCGACCTCCTCGCGCTCGACGCGCTCGCGGCGGCGGAGGGCGACTTCGCCGAGTCCGGCGCGCGCCTGCGCGCCGCGGGGGCGCTCTTCCGCGAGGCCGGCGATCTCGCCGCCGCCGCCGACACGCTCCGGCGCGCCTACGGCGCGAACCCGGACTCCGAGGAGACGGCGCGCCAGCTCGAGGACGCGCTGCGCGCCGGCGGGGCGGACGCCGCCCCGGGGCTCCTCGAGCTGCTCTCGGACCGCGCCGCGCGCGCGCGCCCGGGGGCGGAGCGGGCCGCCGCCCTCGTCCGGCTCGCCGACGCACACACGCAGGCCCGCGCCCGAGGTCGGGCCGAGGCCGCGCTCCGGGACGCGCTCGCGGACGCGCCGGGCGACCCCGCGGCGGAGGACCGGCTCCTCGCCCTCCTCGCCGAGACCCGCCGCACCGGCGAGCGCGCGCGACTCCTGCTCGAGCGCTCCGCTCGTCTTCCCGAAGGCGACGCCCGGACGGAGCTCCGCCGCGAGGCAGCCCGGGCGCTCGCGACGTCGGCGGACGCGGGCGAGCGCGAGCTCGCCGCCGAGGCCTGGCGCGCCGTCGCCGCGAGCCGCCCCGCCGACCTCGAGGCGGCGCGCGCCGCCGCCGGCCTCCTGCTCGGGATCGGGCGGCGATCGGACGCGCTCCCGCACCTCGCCGCGCTCGTGGCGGCGGACCCGGACGACGACTCCGCGGCGGCGGAGCTCGCGCTCGCCTACGCCGATCGGCCGCTCGAGCGCGCCGAGCTCTTCCTGTCGCGGGCGGCGCGCGTCGCGGGCGAGGCGCGCGGGGCGCGCCTGCGAGAGGCGGCGGGCGCCTTCTACGACGCGGGGGACGAGGACCGCGCCCGCGCCGCCCTCCGCGACGCGTTCGAGGCATGGCCCGCTGACGGCGCCGCGTTCGCGGAGGCGCTCCGCGATGCCTCCGCCTACCCCGACCGGCTCGACGCGGTCCTCTCGGCTCGCGCCTGCGCCGTCCCGGAGGAGGCCGCCTCGTGCCACCGCACGCGCGCCGACGTCCTCCACGCGACCGGGCGGACCGAGGACGCGATCGCGGCGTACGAGGCGGCGCTCGCGGGTGCCCCCGACGACACGGCCGTACGCGCCGCGCTCGCGGCGTGCCTCGCGGAGGCCCGCGGCGACAACGCGGCCGCCCCGCTCGACCGCGACCTCGTGGCGCGGGCCGACGCGTCGCCCGGCGCCCTGCCCGGCGCGGTCGAGGCGCCGACCCGCTTCCGGATCGGCCTCGCGCTCTCCTTCGCCGGCAACGTCGTCGAGGCGGTCCCGCACCTCGAGCGGGCGCTCGCGCTCGCGCCGTTCGACACGCACGCCGGGCTCGCCTGGTCCGCCCTCGCCCAGGGGCACGCAGCCTCCGGAGACGCCGCCGGCGCGCTCGCCGCCGCGCGCGCGCGGGTCGAGCGCGCCTCGGCGCTCGGGCTCGAGGAGGAGAAGCGCGCCGCGCTCGAGGCGGAGGCGGAGCTCGCGTCCGGGCTCGGCCTGCCATCCGCGCTCGGACCCTCGGCGCTCGAGATCGGCGCCGCCGAGCCCGAGGCGGCGATCGACCTCGACGCCTCGGCGCTGCCCGATGCGCCCGAGCAGGCCGCCGAGGCCGAGGCCGCGGCGGACGCCCCGGCGCCCGAGGACGCCGCGTCGCAGGACGAGGATCCCGCGGCCCTCGCCGCCGCCTGGATCGCCTCGGCCGACGCGCTCCTGCGCTCCGACGCGCCCGCAGACGACGTCCGCGCCGCGCTCGACATGGCGTGCGAGGCGGACCCCGACTCGCCCGAGCCCTGGTGCGCGTGCGCGCGGATCGAGGCGGCGCTCGGGGACCCGCTCGCGGCCGCGCGCGCCCACCTCTCGGCCTCGATCCGGGGAGAGGGCGACGACGCCGCGGCTTCCGCGCTCGAGGCGGCGCGCCTCTTCGAGGACGGCGAGCGCCACGGCGACGCGACGCGCGCCTACCGCGCCGCGCTCCACGCCCGGCCCGGCATCGTGCCTGATCGCGTCCTCCTCGCCGGAGAGGCGCTCGCCGCCGGCGACCCCGAGGCCGCCTCGCACCTCCTCGCCGCCGTCGATCCGGCGTCGCTCCCGCAGCAGACGCGAGCCGGGCACGCCCGCAAGCACGCGCGCGCGCTCGATGCCGCTGGCCTCGCGGACGAGGCGGAGCGGGCCTGGTCGGAGCTGCTCGCCGCGTCGGTGGCCGACGACGAGGCGTTCGGACGCGCTGCGGCGCTCGCCGAGGGGCGCGGCGGCGTGGACGGCTGGTTCGCCGCCGCCGCAGCGCGCGACCTCGCCCTCGCCGCGGCGGGCGATGCCGTCCGGCGGACGGAGCTCGGGCTCGAGCGCGCCCGCCGCCTCGCCGACGCCGGGCGCATCGAGGCGGCCCGCGTCGAGCTCCTAGCACTCGTCGAGCTCGATCCGGCGAACGGTGCGGTCCACGAGGCGCTCGACGCGCTCGACGCCCGCCGCGACGACTGGTCGGCCGCGGCCGCGGCGGTCGCGTCCGGCGCGGCGCAGGCGCTCGAGGGCGCCGAGGGCGCGGCGCTCTACTTGCGCGCCGCCCGGATCCTGCACGAGCGCGCCGGCGACTCGGCGGGGGCGATGGGCGCGCTGCGGGCCGCGCTCGCGCGCGCGCGGTCATCCGACTCTCCTGAAGGGCGGCAGACGGCGGAGGAGGCCGAGGCGCTGCTCGGAGCGCTCGGCGCTCCCGCGCTCACGCCCGCCGCGGAAGCGCCGGCCCCGTCGCGCCGGCCGATCGCGGCGCCGGAGGGTGATCCGATCGCAGCGCTGCTCGAGGGTCAGGCGGCGGCGGCCGGCGGTGCGGACCGTGCGGCGCTCCTCGAGCGGCTCGCGAGCCACCGGGATCGGAACGGCGACCGCGCCGGCGCGATCGAGGCGCTCCTGTCGGCGCTCGAGGCGGATCCGGCCCGCGACGCGACCTTCTCCTGGCTCGCCGCCCTGTCCGGCGGCGACGAGGAGATCCTCGCGCGCGCCGAGCATGCACGCCACCCTGCGGCGGCAATCCCCGCGCCGACCGCGTGGGAGCCGATCGCAGCGCAGGCGGCTCCCAGCGAGGACGCGCCGGCGCCGGATCCCTCGACCGAGGAGCCCTTCGCGTTCGACGCCCCGGCTGAGCCGGACGCGTCGGAGGAGCCGGGGTCCGAGCGGATCGCGTTCGACGCCCCCGCGGAGCCCGACGCGTCGGAGGAGCCGGCCTCCGAGCGGATCGCCTTCGCCGGCGCGGAGGACGACGCCGCTCCACCGGACGGCGGGGCCGCGACCGAAGAGCCGTTCGCATTCGACGCCCCCGCGGAGCCGGACGCGGCCCAGGAGCCCGTGTCCGAGCGGATCGCCTTCGCCGGCGCGGAGGACGAGGCGGCTCCGCTCCCCCACGGCGCGGCCGCGGCCGCGGCCGAGGAGCCGTTCGCGTTCGCCGGCGAGGAGCCGCCGCCGTCCGACGACCCTCTCCCCGCGACCGAGGAGCCGTTCGCCTTCGACGCTCCCCTCGCCTTCGAAGGCGGAGACGCGCGCGAGGGCGCCGGCGCGGCGGAGGCCGCGGCCGAGCCGTTCGCCTTCGACGGCGAGCCGGAGCCGGGTGCTCCGGCGGCGAGCGTCGAGGAGCCCTTCGCGTTCGACGCACCCGCGGAGGCGTACGCCGCGGTCGAGGAACCGCCGCCGCAGCCATCGCCGCCAGCTCCGGAGGCGCCGCCGCCGGAACCCCAGGCCGGGACGACGTCCGGGACCCCGCCGCTCGCGTTCGGCGCGGAGCCACCGCCTGCCGACCCGCCCGCTCCCGCCGAGACACCGACCCAGCCGCTCGCGACGCCCGACCCACAGGAGCTCGCGCGCGACGGCCGCGCGCGCATGCAGCAGGGGGACAGCGCGGGCGCATACGAGCGGCTCTCGCTCGCGCTCGCCCGCGAGCCGTCCGATCTCACCATCGCGCGCGATCTGTCGCGCGTCGCAGAGAAGCTCGCGCTCCATGACGAGTACGTGCAGCTCGGCGAGGTCTGCGCCGACGCGATCGCGGCGTACGACCCGCTCGCCGCCGCGGCGCGGTACCGGCACTTCGCCGAGGTGCTGCGGGACAAGGTCGGCCAACCCGAGCGCGCCGCGGTGATGCTCGAGAAGGCGCTCGCGCTCGTCCCGGACGACCCGGACACCCGCCGCGCGCTCATCGCGGTCTGGGCGGACCACCCCGACACCTCGCCGCGTGCGCTCGACGCCTGGCTCGACCTCGCGCGGAACGACCCGTCGGACGCCGAGGCGCTCGCGGCGGTGGCGGCGCTGTGCGAGCGGGTGGCGCGGACGACCGGCGGCGAGCCGGCGCGTCTCGCCGAGCGCGGGCGGCTCGCCGCGTCCATCGCCGCGTTCGTCTCGCCGGCGCACGCGGCGCCGCCACCTGGCAAGCTCGCCGCGGAGGTGCCGGTGGAGCTCCGGACGCGGGTCGCCGCGCCGGGCGCGACCGGCCCGCTCGCGCGCCTCGTCCGGCTCCTCGCGCCGTGGCTCGAGAGCCTCTTCCCGGCGGATGTGCGCCGCCGCGGCGCCTCGCCGGAGGACCGGCTCGATCCGGCGCGCGCGCCCGCCGTCGCCGCCGCGCTCGATGGCGCCTTGCGGGCCCTCTGGGCGCGGCCCTACGTCGCGTTCCTGACCGGCCGCCCGGGCGTCGAGGCGTCGCTCGAGAACACCCAGCCGCCGTCGCTCGTCATGGGCGCGGGGGTCGCGGTCCTCGACGACTTCGCCCTCTCGTTCCTCGCCGCGCGCACCCTCGACCTGCTCGACCACGGCTGGGCGCTCGTCGGGAAGTTCGCGCCGCGCGACGTCGGCATCCTGCTCGAGCTCGCCTGCCGGTTCGCCGGCGGGGCGCCGCCGTCGATGGGCCTCCCGGCGGAGCGCGCCGGCGCGTTCCTCGCGGTGCTCGAGTCCCAGGTGCCGCCCGCCGCGCGGGCCTCGGCCCGCGACCTCGGCGCCGCGGCGTCCCAGGAGCTCGCCGAGACCGACCCGCGCGCCTTCGCGGCGGCGCTCCGCCGGACCGCGAACCGGGTCGCGCTCCTCTACTCGGGCGACCCCGGGGCCGCGCTCCGCACGCTCGCGCTCCTCGACCGGCGGCTCGAGGCCGGCGCGATGGACCCGGTCCAGGCGCTCGCGCTCCCCGACCTCCGCGACATCGCGCTCTTCGCGCTCTCGGATCCGTTCCTCGAGCTTCGCGCCGCGGTGCTGGGTTAGATTCGGCCATCGGAGGCGGTATGCGGCGGCGGCGCGCGGTGGTGCTCCTCTCGGGCGGGCTCGACTCCTCGACCTGCCTCGCCGTGGCGCAGGCGGCGGGGTACGACGTCCACGCGCTCTCGGTGGACTACGGCCAGCGTCACCGGGGCGAGCTCGCGCGCGCGAGCCGGATCGCCCGCGCGCTCGGGGCGAAGGACCACCGGACCGTGAAGGTGGATCTGTCGGCGTTCGGCGGGTCCGCCCTCACCGACCGCACCATCGCCGTCCCGAAGGGGCGCAGCCCGCAGCGCATGTCGCGAGAGATCCCGGTGACGTACGTCCCGGCCCGCAACACGGTGCTGCTCGCGCTCGCGCTCGCGCACGCCGAGACCGTCGGCGCCGAGGACATCTTCGTCGGCGTGAACGCGATCGACTACTCGGGGTACCCGGACTGCCGTCCGGAGTTCCTGCGGGCGTTCGAGAAGGTCGCGCGGCTCGCGACGAAGGCGGGCGTCTCCGGACGGCCGCTGCGCATCCGGGCGCCGCTCCTCCGCCTCTCGAAGGCCGGCATCGTCCGGCTCGGCACCTCGCTCGGCGTCCCCTTCCGGATCACCCAGTCGTGCTACGACCCGGTCCGCGGGCGAGCGTGCGGTCGCTGCGACGCCTGTGTCCTCCGCCGAAAGGGATTTGCGGAGGCGGGCGTTCCGGATCCAACACTGTACGCGGGCCGCAAGGGGTGATGGATGGCGCAGATCAGGAAGACGTATCCCGGCAAGAGCGCGGGCGAGATCTACTCCAAGGTGGACGAGGTGATGGAGCGGATCGCCGAGAAGCTCTCGCTCGACTACGTGAAGGACGGGGGCGCGAAGACGGGCAAGGTCTCGAAGCTCGGGATCTCCGGCTCGTACCTCGTGAAGGAAGGAGAGGTCACGGTCGACCTCAAGTTCCCGATGCTCGTCCCGGGCTCGATGCGCCAGAAGGTGCAGGACGACATCGAGCGGAAGCTGGACGGCCTCTTCCCCTAGTTCACCTCAGTCGATCGGCACGACGATCGCCCCCGCGCGCTCGTTGAGCCGCTCCACCGCCGCATAGATCGCCTGGAGCGGCGAGTCCCCCGCGCCCGTCGCGGACTTGGCCCCGGCGCGACGGCGCTTCGCCGACGGCCCCGCCACGATCCGCACCCCGGCGCGACCGCTCATCGCGTCGGGCCAGACGCGAACCTGCATGCCGGCGCGGTAGAGCGCGAGCAGCACGCGCCCCATCTCTGCGGCGACCCGTTCTTCGGTGTAGGTCATTTTTGAGTCCGCGCGCGTTCGTTCCGGGCGACGCCTTGCCATGGCGGCATCCTCCTCGTTCGCGTTCGCGCTGCCGCATCCTATCGGGGGCGTCCGACAGCGCCACTTTCCGGCCCACACTCGCTCTTCCGAGGGACGGGAAATCCGGAGAGCCCCACCCGAGCCGCGGCGCGACCGGCCGGGCGCCCTTGACCGAGCGGACCGCCGGCATACTTTTCGGGTGCATGCCCGCGCGCTGGGGGAGCTTCGCAGTCGGGATGGGGCTCATCGTCGCCCCACTCGTCCTCGGCTACGCAGCGGCGAGCGCGATCCTGCACGACGTTGCGGTCGGGATGCTCGTATGTGTCGCGAGCCTCGCCGCCCTCGAGTGGCCGCGGGCCCGGTTCGCGATGGCGCTCCCGGCGATCTGGCTCGTCGCCGCGGGCCGGGCGTCGGGAGACGGGCGCGCCGCCGCGGCGGAGCTGTCGGCGGGCGCGCTCCTCCTCGCGCTCGCCCTCGTCCCGAGCGCGCGCCGGGTCCCGCGCGCGCTCCCTCCGCTCGCGCACCCTCCGGGCCGCGCCGGCGTGCGCGCCTGACGGCCCGACCGCGCGCGCGAGGCCGCGCTCCGCGGCGAGCGGGCTGTAGAATGTCGCGGTGATCTCGCTCGCCTGGGCTGCGCTCCTCGCCGCCGCGCCCACGCCGGCGCTCGTGGACGTCGGCCGCGCGCTCCCCGACGCCGTGATCGACCTCCGCTACCGCACGCCGTCGAACTTCCTCGGGCGCGCGGTCTACCCCGAGAACGCGCGCTGCCTGCTCCTGCCCGTCGTCGCGGCGCGGCTCGGACGCGCGGCGGCGCGGCTCCGCGCGAGGGGGCTGCGCCTGCGGCTCTACGACTGCTACCGGCCGCTCGCGGTCCAGCGCGAGATGTGGCGCCTGTTCCCGCGCAAGGGATTCGTGGCCGACCCGGCGAAGGGGTCGAACCACAACCGCGGCGCCGCGGTGGACGTGGGGCTCGCGGCGCGGGACGGCTCGGAGATCGAGCTGCCGACCCCGTTCGACGCGTTCGAGCCGCGCGCGCGCGCGGACGCGACGGCGGGGGTCTCGAAGGCGGCGCGGCGGAACCGCGACCTCCTCCGCGCCGCGATGGAGGCGGCCGGGTTCCGCGTGAACCGCGTCGAGTGGTGGCACTACGACGCGCCGGAGGCCCGCGGCGCGCCCGTCCTCGACGTGGCGCTCGACAGATGACCGCGACCGCGAACGAGCGCGCCCTCGAGGCGCTCGCTCACCTCCCGCCCATGGCGCAGCTTGAGACCGCGCTCCGCCGGCTGCGCGGGGAGCCCGCGCCGCGCCTCGCCGCGCTCGCGGTGGGCACCGAGCGGGAGCCCGCGCCCGATCGGCTCGACGGAGCGGTCCTCGAGGCGCTCTGCGCGCGCGCGCTCGGCGGTGCGCGCGGGGCGGTCTTCACGCCGCCCGCCGAGGCCCGGCTCCTCGCAGCCTTCGGCCTCGCGCACGTCGCGGCGCGCCGCGGCGG
>WNFV01004577.1_pt1 | contig 17074 bp, 6 predicted proteins | sample 5400101 | NCBI WGS metagenome assembly WNFV01 (sample SAMN13153361, study PRJNA577476) | soil metagenome | isolation source: 115 cm soil or saprolite under grassland replicate 1 | place: USA:California | collected 2016-06-15
ACGGCGGTCAGCGCCTCCTCGCGCCGACCCAGGTCGGCCAGGCTGAGCGAGAGGTTGTTCAGCGACGCGGCCAGGTCGGGCAGGAACGCGTCCGGGCGGGCCGCGGCCAGCCGGCGGCGGATCGAGACGGCTTCCTCGATGGCGGTCAGCGCCTCCTCGCGCCGGCCCAGGTCGGCCAGGCTGAGCGAGAGGTTGTTCAGCGACGCGGCCAGGTCGGGCAGGAACGCGTCCGGGCGGGCCGCGGCCAGCTCCCGGTAGGCCTCGACGGCTTCCTCGATGGCGGTCAGCGCCGGCTCGCGCCGGCCCAGGTCGGCCAGCCGGCCGGAGAGGTTGTTCAGCGACGCGGCCAGGTCGGGCAGGAACGCGTCCGGGTCGTCGGCGGCGAGGCGGCGACGTGTGTCGACGAGGCGTTGGGACAGTTCGGCGGCCCATTCGGCGAGGTTGTGGCTGGCGCGGGGTAGCCGGTCGGCCATTGTGGCCAGGGTGTCGAGGGTGGTGTCCGGGGCGGTGGTCAGCTGCCGCAGCGCGGCGATGAGCGGGCCGGGCGCCTCTACTTGGGTGGCGATGTCGATCGCCGGCAGGGCCAGAATGTCGCGGTGGCGCATGCACAGCCGGGTCAGCTGGGTGTCCAGCCGGCCGGCGAAGGAGCGGTGGTGGGCGGCCCGGGCGTAGACGGTGAGCAGTTGTTCGACCTGGGTGGGGGTGGCGGCCACGATTAGCGGATCGACCAGGTCGGGTGTAGCGGCCAGGCGGGTGCCGACGAATCGTTCGGCGAGCCTGTCGGGTTGCAGGCTGCCCCATGGCCGGGCGTCGGCCGGTGGGTACAGCTCGGCGATCCAGGCCCGTACGGCATTGAGCCGGTCCTGGGACTGACCTTTCATCATGGACAGGTTCTGCAGCAGCGCGTCGGCGTCGTCGCGGTCGTCGGCGCCGAGCAGCATCGCCGCGGCCAGCGCGTCGAGCAGGGTGGACTCGGCGAGGACCGGCGGACGCAGTCCGCGGGCGGCGGCGGTGGCCTGCCAGTAGCGGCGTTCGTGGCGTAGCAGCCGGTCCTCGACCGGCCCGGCACCCGCTGCCGCGGCCGGGTCAGCGGATGGGGGGTTGGCGGTGTCGAGCAGGTCGGCTAGGGCGGTCATGTGCAGCGTCAACGCCGAGACGGGCTGGTCGAGGGCGGTGCTGGCCACGGTGAGCTGGTCGGTGATGCGCCCCCAATCGTGGTGCTGCTGGCCGGGCATGCCGGCCATGGCCCGGGCCAGGTCGATGATGGCCTGCCGGTATGCCTCGGCCCGGCCGGCCGGCTCGGGCTCCAACTCCGCCAGTCGCACGGTGGGCACGCCGTCGAGGAGGTGTTCGGTGTGCGGGTCGGCGGCCTGCAGGGTGTCCCACCAGTCACCGGCGGTACGGGCTAGTAGCAGCATCCGCAGCGGCACATCACCGCCGTGGCGGGCACATTCGCGTAGCGCCGCGGTGACCTGTCCGGTGCGGGTTTCGGCGTAGTCGACGATCACCAGCAGCGACACCGCCGCTTCGGCGAGCACGTCGAGGACGTCGCCGGGGGCGTCGCCGCGCAGCCACAGGCACGCCCACCGCTGCTCGCCAAGCCGCCGGGCCAGTTCCTGGGCCAGCCGGGTCTTGCCCTGCCCACCCGGCCCGTGCAGCAACCAGGCGGCGAACCCGGGTCGCTGGCTCCAGGCCAGCAGGTCGTCGAGCAGCTGCTCACGGCCGCGGAAACCGACCACCTGTTGGCGGGCCCGCAGCAGCCCCGCCGGCGAACGGCCCGCCGGCGGTTCCAGATCAGCGACTCCCTGCGCCTCAACCGGGTCCAGAACCAGGTCGGTGAGCCCGTGGCCGGCCAGCACTCGCCGGAATGCCGGATCCCGGTCGAGCACATACGCTGGCACCGCGTCCAGGTGCGCGCGCTGCCCGCCGGCCGGGTCGGCGGCCACCACCCCGGTCAGCAGGTCACCGCAGAACAGCGCCGCCCCGGACAGCCCGGCCCACGGTGAGCTACCGTCCTCGGCCGGCGCCGGCGGGTACGACCCGAGGCTGAGCACGTACCGGTCCCCGACGTAGCGGTTGCCCGGGTTGAGCGTGCCAGACGGCTGCCACGTCTCCGCCGCCCGCCCCGGCCGCTGCGCCCACTGCGGGAATCCCCACGCCTGACCGGCGATGCCCGGCCGGTTGGTGACCACCCGCCCCCACCGCGGCGCGGCCCCCACCGGCGGGCTCCAGGCCGGGTCGTCCACCGCCACCAGCGCCGCGTCGTCGCGGCCGCCCGGCGCCCCCCGCCACACCACCACCCCGGACCACGTTTCCGGCGCGCCGGCGGCGAACACCGTCACCCGCGTGTCCACCTCGCCGGTGGCGTGCGCCGAGGTGAGCACCAGCCGCGGCGCGACCACGTACCCCGAGCCGTGCCGCGTCGGGGACTGCACCGCCACCACCCGGTCGGCCTGCACCGCCCTGTACCCGCCCTCCGACGTGCTCAGCGGCCGACGTGCCCGGACACGTCACCCGGCCCCGCTGGCCCATCCGGTTCGGCGGCGATCAGCAGGTCGCCACCATCGGGCCGTTTCGGGGTCAACGTCACCATCACCCGATGCGTGCGCCCCCGCGACACCCCGGCCTCCACCTCGGCCGACGCCAACACCCAGGCCTTGAACCCGGCCTTCGCCTTCGCGTCGGCGCGCAACTCGACCGCGAACTCCATCTCGATCGGCCCCACCGCGAACGCGACCTCCTGCCCCACCCCGCGGCGGGCAGCCTCCAGGAGCTCCTCGCGCACCACCGCGACCGCGTCCGCCAGCTCGATATCCACCACACCGCCCTTCCGCACCACCCCAAAGACACCAGGGATCATCAGCCAGCCGTACGAGGTGGACGTTCCCCATAGCGTTCCGGGCACCTGCGGCACCGGCAACCGGCCCGCACTGACGGATTCCAGACTCCACGGCATACGGACCCGAGTAGCGGTAATGGGGTGTTATCCGGTACATCATCGCCAGCTTTACACTCAAGACGTCGACCAGCCGCAGCGCGACTCGGGCACGTTATCCGGTACATCGACGCTGGGGACCGCGATGGCCGCCCGGGTGAGCGTCGCCGACACGCGTACGCGGGCGGAACGCCGGCCGGGGATGGGCTTCCGAGGTCCCTTCGGGGATGCCAATGTTTCCCGGCAGCGGCGGAAGCGGTATTTCGACGGTCCGACGCCCGCCTAACCGGAGGTGGCTCGGACGGAGTACCACGGCCCCACCACGACGGACGAAGCTGGCCCCACGTTCATCGATTGCGGCGAATGGCCAGGACGGCCGAAGGTGGCCCCACCGAGCCTGAGGTGCCCAGGACCAGGCCGCTTGCGCTATTGTCGCCTCCAAAAAGGATCGACGACGGTGTGGAGCCAGGTTCGATTGACACCCCGCCTCCGTACGGGTCGCGCTGACCTGGTGGGTCCGACTATGGCCGCCCATGGTGGGGCCGACGGACTCCGTCACAACCACGGAGGCGTCGGTGTAGGACCGGCTGTCCTCGCGTTCCTGCTTCAGCGCCCGGAACAGGCTGCGCAGACCGACGCGAACGCCGCGGGCGACGTTGCCCTTGCGTTGCTTGGTCGCGAGGGTGACGTGCTCGCGGGTGATCTCGCGGAGGCTGCCGACTTCGGTCTGCCAGGTGTGCAGCACGGGCCGGACGTAGCCGACGTACTTGCTGATCGTTTCCCAGCTCAGCATCCGGTGTCGTCGGCGCCCCTGGCCGCGCAGGACGGTCACCCACCGGTGGAGGTCGTCGGCGAACGCGACGGGCGACGCCTCGATGGCCCGCTCAACACGCTGCTGGTGGGGGTCGTACAGCTTGGCCGGATCCGGTACCAGCAGGTGCTGCTCGGCGAGGAAGGCAATGACCCGCTTGCCGCTGAGCCCCGGGATCGTCGTGGCCAGGGCCGTGATCTCCACTTCGGGAATAGGAGCGTCGGCGGCGAGCCAGGCGAGCAGGATGCGCAGGGTCCGCATACCCTCCGTTCGGGGGCCCTCGCCCCACCGCTGGTCACTGGCGAGCGCGTCGAACTGGTCCACCAGCTGCTTCGCGCGGGCAGACAGCACGGGCAGCTCGGCCAGCGGGAGGGCCGTCCAGTGGCGCTGCAGCTCGAACAGCGTCCCCTGGGCGGGGTCGACCAGCCCGGGGCTCGGCCCGAGAACTGGCGGCGGTGTCTCGGCGGGTCGGCCCACAGCCGGGGTGGTGATCCGAAGGGCGAGGGGTCCGCCCAGCCAAAGTTGGGTCCAGGGCTGATCGAGCACCGCCGGCCCGTGGACAGCGGTGTAGGCGGTGCAGCCGCGGCAGAGGTCGGCGGACAGCGCCACATCATCGCGATGGCAGCGGATGCAGCGTCCGACCGGCCGTCGACCGTCGGCGTACCCGCGGACCCACCGCCGGCATGGCCCACAGATCGGTTCGAAGCCCCAGGACTGGCAGGACTCGCAACTGCGCGGCGTCGGTGGCGGGAGTAGCGGCCCGGGCAGGGCAGTCGATGGCAGGCGTCGACGGCATTCAGCCAGGGTCACACCTGGCTGGAGCAGGCCAGCGCGGCGCAGGATCTCGGTGACGACGGCGGCGAACAGCGGTAGGTCGTTGACGGCGTCCGCGCCGGCCACCTCGTCGCCGTCAGCGTCACGGATCGCCAGCGCCAGCCAAACCATGCGGCTGACCGCGAGTTGCCAGGCTCGGCTGAGCCCGTGCTCGGCCGCGTGGGTCTGCACGATCGGCTCGGCTTGGTCGTGGCCGCGGACGGGTCGGTGCCGGATGCGTTGTTCGTGCTGAATGGTCAGGTGCCGACGCGGCCTGATAAGGGTCAGTTGGCCCGCGATTGCCGGCGGGCAGACCCTCGGATCGTCCTTGACCTCGTCGCGTTCGGTCGCCTGATCGCGCTGCCATCGCCGCTGCCGCTCGTGGGTGGCGCGAAGCCGGCCCCGTAGCATGTCTAGCGGCCGGGAGATGTACTTGTGCTGCCCCAGCAGCACCAGCGCGAGCTGGCTGGGTTGGCCAGGCACCGGATGCTCAAGCCAGGCGGCGTCGGTCTCTCGGATGATCTGTAGGCACGGGCGGCACAGGCGGTCGCTGTTGACGTGGCATTCCTGGTCGCAGCGCCAACACCCGCCACGCTGAGGGTGCGCCAGCCGCCATGTCGAGCAGAGCGAGCACTCGCGGGGGCCCCTCAGTTCGCCCCAACCCAGACACTCCAGGCACTGCCCGACCGCGTAGCGGCGGGTACGAGCCACGACGGTCAGTTCGGCGGCAACAAACGGCGAGCGCCCCCACCACGGCGCGGCGTCGGCCGCGCCGGACCCGGCCGCATCCCGCTCTCGCCGACGGCCTGCGGGCGGGATTGCTCGACCTGGCCGGCAATCGGCTCGGCCTCCAGCAGGTCCGCGACCGTGCAGTCCAGCGCCGCGCAAATCTTGTCGAGGTCGTCGAGCCGCACCGTGATCGGCTTGCCGCTCCACAGCGCCGCGACCACCCACACGGTTGTCGGCCTCTGACACCTCACGTCTGTTCGATTTGTCGCAACCCGGTTGGCTACCCGTTGTTCGGGCATGTCGGACCAGAAGTAGGCCTGCTCGTCGAAGCCCTGGTTGAGGCCGAGGGAGAAGAACTCCAGGAGATCGCCTTGCTGGGTCGCGAAGTCTGCCAGCGCGGTGATGAGGATGGAGGACAACTCGCCGGTGATGTTGCCGACGCTTTCCGACAGGCCACCGGTCAGCCGGCTGATCTCCTCGGCCGTGTCCTCGGAGATCGGTCCCAGATATTTCTCGTACTTGGAAATGTACGGATCCAGGGCGGCGTACACGTCTTCGAGGAAACCCAGCACAGTTACGAGCACACTCGACACCGGAATGTGGAGGCCGCCGACCGTCTTGTCCCTGAAGTCCGGAAGGAAGAAGAACAGGTCGGGACCGATCGCCCCCAGCGCGGCGAAGTTCGGATGGCTGCGAATGAGATCTGCGAGCTCCGCGGCCTCGGGCCCGGACCACTCCGGGTCGATTCTGTCGCTTCCAATGACCCGGAAGCCCTCGTCAAGCACACCCGCCGCATGTCGAGCCGCACTCATGTGAATGTAGGGACCGGGCATGGCGCCCCCACCTCCCGTCGTGGCGCGGCGCTCGCTCATTGCTGCGGTCAAGACCTGGCCGAGGTATCCCAGAAGCCGAACCGATGATTTCCGCATGAAAGGCAGCCCGACGACGGAGATGCCACTCCTGCCGAACCTACGGCCACGTGTGGTGTCCAAGCCGCGAGTGTCTGTGATCTGTCTTTCGGTGTAGTGACGGTATCTGAAATCGGTCCATTGCCCGTGCGGGGATTGGTGTCAATGGTTGTCTGACCGGTCGTGTCGCCAGCTCATGAGTCGCTTCTCCGAATCCTCAGCGCAACGTACTCGGTCCAGTCGTGTCCGGTCAGGCGTGACAACGGGCGGTTCCAGGAGACGGCGGTATGGACGCGCATGCCGGCGAGGACAGCGAGGATGGATGCCGGTAGCCGGGAGGCCGGCGGGGCGCGGACGGTGTTGGTTACGCCGGCGGTGGAGGTGATGGCGTGGCGGTGCAGCCTCGCCATGAGGTGGCTTGGCTGGGCGGGGAGGGGAGGGCTGGCACCGGGGAACAGACCGCGTATCGCGAACCGTAACTGTGTCATCCGATCCGGATGAGAACCTGACCGCGGAATGTGCTCGTACCGGCATCGATTGGGCAGTGGTGGTCGAGCGTGTGGCGTGATACCCCAGGGTGTTAAGGCGTTTCGCTTATCGGACGTTGTGCTGGGCCCGTAGGGAGCGGCGAGCGCCGTTCGTCATGTCCGGGGGCGCCGGAGCGGCGGCGGATCGCCGCCGCCGCTCCCCTTCAGCATCGACAAGACGCCCGTACGGTCAGGTGATGCCGCTCTTCGAGTACTTCACCCCGCTGTTCTTGATCGCGTCAATGATGTCGTCCACCACGTCGAACGCGAAGAGCGCGGCGGTGGTCTCGATGAACAGCGTCGTCGCCACCGGGTTGAACACGAACGTCTGCAGCACGTTGAACCCGGTGGGCGCCCCGAAGTTCAGGGCGCTGCCCGCGGCGCTGGTCGCGAAGCTCGACGCGCCGGCGCCCACCGCACTGCCGCCGGTATTCGCCGCCTGGCCGGCCGATTTCGCGCCCTCCGCCGCGGCCTTCTGCCATTCCGCGCCGGTCGGCCAGCGCGGGTCGATGTTGCCCGTGCCGAACCAGCCCTGCGCGAAGCCGTAGCTCGCCAGGCCGAACACCAGGCCGGTGACGAACCCGGCAAGGGCCGACTTCCAGGTCTTCTCCCAGATGCTGCCGGCGGAGCCGGTACCGCCGGCCCAGCCCGTCGCGAAGCCGGTCGCCGCGCCCACCAGCAGCCCGTTCACCGCACCGGCCAACAGGTAGGTGACGAGGGCCTTCGCCCCGAACGCGGCGGCGAACCCCGCACCGGCCAGGGCGCCACCCAGGGCCGCGGCCCCGGCGAGCGCCGCGCCGAGCAGGATGCCCAGCGCGATGTCCCCGCCGGCCTGCGCGGCGGCGATTCCGCCGACCACCGCTCCGGCCGCCATCGCGACGAACACGGCGATCATCGCGCCGAGGCCGATCAGCCCCAGGCCGAAGGTGACGATGGTGAGCACCACGACGGCGACCACGGCCAGGATGGCCAGGGCGATCTGCCACCAGACCCGGCCGCTCGGGTCGCTGACGGTGACCGGGTCGTTGGCGGCGTACGCGTACCGGTTCGTCCCCACCGGATGCCACAGGTTGGACGCCACCGTGTCCGGCACCAGGAACCGGCCCAGCACCGGGTCGTAGGGCCGGGTGGCCGAAAGGTACAGGCCGAGCTCCTCGACCAGGTCGTACCCGTCGTAGCTGCTCCGGGGCCGGTCACCTGCACCGATGCTGAGGATCCGCCCGAACGGGTCGTACCTGATCCGCTGCAGTATCGCGCCGGCGCCGGTGGTGACCATGGTGACCGAGCCGCGGTGGTCGGTATGCCACAGCGCGACCGGGCCGCCCGGGGTGAGCTGCCCGATGCGGCGCTGCCCGTCGGTGACGAACAGCACGAACTGGCCGTCGCGCAGCTCGACTAGGTTGTCGAGCAGGACCACCCGCCGGGTCGTGCCGCCGGCGGTTACCTCGCGGACGGCCTGCTCGTCGAAGGCCCCGCGGGACAGCTGGACCGCCGCGGCCGGCCCGGTGACCGAGGTGAGCCAATCGCGGCCGTCGTAGGTGAAGGTGCCGGCGGGGCCGGTGACCTGCCGCCCGGCGGCGTCGTAGTCGTAGCGGCCGGTACCGGCCGTCGTGACGGCCGTCACCGGGTTGCCCCGCTCGCCGTACGCGAACGCGCCGACGTCCGAGCGGGCGGTGATGTTTCCCGCCGGGTCGTAGCTGTAGTCGATCGCCGGGCCGGCGCCCGGCTCCGCGCGGATCAGCTGGTACAGGTCGTCATGGCGGTAGGTCCAGGCGTCCGCGGGTGTCACGCCGGTCAGGCCGGTGACGTGACCGGCGAGGTCGCGGGTGAGCTCCTGCCAGTCGAGCACCTGGTCGGCGGCGTCGCGGGTCTCGGTCACCAGCAGCCGCGATAGCAGGTCGAACTGGCGGCCGGTGCGCGCGCCGTCACTGTACACAGTGGACACCGCGTTGCCGCTGAGGTCGCGCTCGATGGCGTCCACCACGCCGGAGATGGACCGCAGGTACCCGCGCCGGTCGTAGCCGTAGGTCAGCACCGGGCCCGGGGTGTCACCGGCGGCGCCTGGGTACCCGATGGCCACGACCCGGCCCAGCCGATCGGTACGCCGGCGGATCGAGTAGGCGTCGCCGCCGGTCAGTACCACCCGCCGCAGCTCCACCTCGCCCCGCACGTCGTAGTCGAAGCTGATGGTGCCGCGCACGTCCTCGACGCTGGCGAGCCGGCCCACCCGGCGCCCGGGCGGTGCGCCGCCGCCACCGAGGTCGGCCTGGTCTAGGTAGCGGTACCGCACCTCGGGCTGACCGTCCACTGTGGTGAGTACCAGCCGGTTCAGCGCGTCGTAGCTCTGTGCCGCGATCTGACCGGCGGCGTTGCGACGCTGGACCAGGTTGCCGGCCGCGTCGTAGACGGACACGACCGTGCCGGTCGACGAGTCGCTGACCCGGATCCGGTGGCCCAGCAGGTCGTAGTCGACTCGCAAGGTGCGGCCGTTCGGGTCGGTGATCGCGACCGGCTGGTCCCGCAGGTCGTAGGCGTAACTGGTGACGATTTCGGTACCGCCCGAGCGGGACACCACCCGGCCGACCCGCCCGGCGGCGTCGAGATGGAAGCTGGTGTGGGTACCCTCGTGCGGGCCGGCCACCCGGGTGTCCTCCTCGTCGAACAGGTCGGACCGGCCCGGTGCGTGGACACCGAGCCGGAACCCGCCGCCGGGCAGGTCGACTCGCACCGGCCGGCCGAGCACGTCGAAGCTGGTGGCGGTGTGTGCCAGCGCCGTGGTCGGGCGGGTCGGGTCGGGACCGATCGCGGTGCGGTACGGCAGGTAGTTGCGGGCCACCAGACCCCGCGCGTTGCGGTACACCGCGTCGGTGACCACCCACGAACCGTCGCCGTCGAGCCGGGCGGCGCCCACCTCGCGCCCGTCGGAGTCGAGCAGCCGCCGGGTGGTCAGCTTGTCGCCCCGGTCGGCGGCCGGGTACTCCTCGCTCTGCACCGCCGGACCGGCCGGCCTGAGCAGGTAGTTGTACGTGACCGTCGGCGCGTCCGGCTCGTCGCCGGGCCGGAACTCCGCGGCCAGCCGGCCCAGCGGGTCGTACGTGTTGCGCCGCGTCCCGCCGTTGCCGTCGGTCAGCGTCGCGAGCCGCAGCGCCCGCCGGTCCGCGGTGGCGTCGATGGCGTTCGCGCGGGCGTCGGTACGCCGCACCGGGAACAGCCGGTCCGCGTCGAGGGCCAGCGTCACCCGGTTTCCCCGCGGGTCGAGGCTGACCAGCGTGCCGGGGGTCGACCGGTCGTACCGGCGGGCGAACACCCACCAGCCCGGCTCGCCGGCGCGCCGGTGGTAGCCGAGCGCGGTCAGGTCCGGCGGGTTGCCGCCGTACACGGCCGTCACCTGGTCGTCGCGCAGCGCGAGCCGCTCCTCGGTGGTGACCAGTCCGGCGCCCACCGAACCCTCCGGCAGCCCGGTGAACGCCGGACCGTCGTAGCGCATCACGCGCGCGTCCACGACGGTACCGGCGCCGTCGGTCTGGGTGATCCGCGCCGGCTTGTCCACCACCCAGGTCGCCGGGTCGGTCGTGTACGTGGTGACCGTGCGCAGTTCCGCCGCAGCACCCGGGTCGGCGGCCAACTCGTTGCGCTGCACCTGTTCGGTGATGTTGCCGAAGGCGTCCCAGCTCACCGTCGTGGTGGTGGTGCTGCGCCACGGCGTCGGGGCGCCGTCGAGGTGGTCCTCACGGCGCTTCGCCATCCGTACCGTCGCCACCGTCGCGCCGCCCACGCTGTCGACGTGCGCCTGCCACTCCTGGCGTACCTCGAACAGCGGCGCGTCCACGTCCGGGTCGGCGGCGGCGGTGAAGCCGGCCGAGCGCACCACCCGGCCGCGCAGCACCTGCGCGGTGAGCCGCTCCGCCGCGGTTGGCGGCTGGTCGGCCCGTTCCGGCGTCCGGCCGAGGTGGAACTCGGTCTGCTTCAGCAGCGGCTCGACCGTGTCGTCGCCCTCCTCCAACTCGTCGACCCGGGCGAAGCCGAGGAACCGGCGCAGCGCCGGGTCCCAGTGACCGTCGTGGTACCGGAACCGGCTGACCCGGTTCGCGCCGGCCGGGTCGGTCTGCTCGACCCGGCGGACCACCGGTACCGGGAACGGCAGGCTGGTCGCCCACGGCCGGCCGGCGTCGGCGTCGCGCCGGCCCTCCGCCGACGAGGTCGAGTACTCGATGACGGTCCGGTGCCCGAGCCCGTCGTCGATCCGGTCGAGCAGGTACGGCTTGGCGTCGAGGTCCATGTGGTACGCCGCCGGGCGGGTGCGGTGCCGCGTGCTGAGCAGGAGGCCGGAGCAGCCGGTGCCGCGCAGGTCGACCGGCTCGATCCGCTCGGCGAGCGCGCCCGGCACCGGACCGACGGTGATCTCCGGCTCGAACGTCGCCCCGCCCCGGTTGGGCCAGATCCGCACCACGTCCACGTCGACGTACACGAGGTCGGCGCAGCCGTCGCCGTCGACATCGGTGAGGAACAGCCGCTCGGTGCGGTACCCGGCGGGCAGCACCGGGCTACCCGGCATCACCCGTGGCGCGCCCCACCGGCCGTTGCCGAGGTTGGGCCAGTACCGGACCCGCCCGCTGCGCACCTCCACCAGGTCGACCAGCCCGCCGGTCATCGGTGCGACTTGCAGGTCCGGTGCCCGCAGGTCCAGCCCCGCCAGCGGATCGCCGCCGCTGATCACCCGCCGGTCGACCTGCCGCCAGCCCTGTCCGGTACCGGCGGTCGACGCGCTGGTCAGCACCCCGTCGACCAGCTTCACGAGATCGGCGGCGCCGTCGCCGTCCACGTCGAGCAGCCGCACCCCGGCCTCGACCGGGGAGAACGTCGGCCCGTACCGGCTGACCACCGGCCGGCCCAATACCCCGTCGCCGTCGACCGGGTAGCGGTGCCGCAGCCCTTGACCGACAGCCACCAGGTCCACCCGGCCGCGGCCGGTGAGGTCCGCCGCGAACAGCGCCGCCCCGGACGGCGCGGCCGGCAGGCCGCCGCGGCCCAGCGGGCGCGGCGGATCGAACGCCAGGCCGCCCCGGTTGCGGGCGACCGTGGGCGAGGTGCCAAGCACCACCGCGTCGGGCAGGCCGTCCCCGGTCAGGTCCGCGACGGTACCGCCCGGCTGGGCCAGTACCGCCGCGACCGCCGGATCGACCGCGCGCAGCCGGAACCCGCCGGTCCGGTCGCCGTCCGGAGCACCGGTGTAGCCGAACGACAGCCGCGGGAACGTCGCCACTTCGCCGTTCGGCCCGTGGCCGGACAGGGTGATCCCGGCGAGCAGGCTGTGCCCGGTCGGCCGCCCGGCGGCGTAGTCCAGGGTGTACCGGCGCAGCAGCGAGGCCGCCTGTGCCGGCGCGTGCAGCTCGATCGTCACGCAGCGCCGGGTCGTGGCGAGCAGGAAGCCGGGCCGGCTGTCCAGCACCGGATCGGGCCGGTCCTCGTAGCCGAAGTCCAGCCGGTACGCCGCCCAGCCGACGCTCGCCAGCAGCCCGTCGGCGGCCCAGGTGTATACGATCTCCTCGCCGGTCGGGCGCACGGACCGCTCGACGAGCCAGGCGAACACCCGGGCCGGATCGGCCGGGTCGGCCACCCGCGCCGCGGCCGTCGTACCGACCAGGTGCCGTACCCCGGCCCGGTCGGTCAGCTCGAAACCGTTGCCCTGCTTGCGGATCCGCCAACCGAGCCCGTCGGTCTCCGGAACGAACCGCCCCGGCTCGTTCGGTACCGGCACGAGCGGACCGGCGCCCGCGAGGGTGTACCGGTCGGTCCCGTCGTACCGGGGAAGTGCGCCGTCCGTCGACAGCTCGGCCCGCGGCGTGCCGATCGACCAGCCCATCCCGAACGGTCCGGCGCCGAATCCCGTGGAGTACTGCAGCGTCAACTGCGGCGTGTGGCCGTCGACACCCTGCGGAAGGTCGAGCGGCACCGCGTACCCGCCGCATCCGCTGTTCAGATCGGGGGCGAAACTCCCGCCGAGCCCACCGACCGAGGCGCCGCCCCGGGGTAGCGCCAGCACGTCGGGCGAGGCGCCGTTCACGCCACACCGCGCGGGGTGAAGTCGTACTCGACGAACAGCAGGATGTCGTAGACCGCGGCCCGGTCGTCCGGGCCGGCGGTGGTCGCGAGCTGCCAGTCGCCTTGCACCGCCGAGGTTTTCAGCGCCGACAATGCCGCGGTGCTGGACGGTACCCGGCCGGTCGCGTCCGGCGTGACGTTCGCCGACGCTCCACTGGGGACGGTGATGGTGAGCGGTACCGCGGGAACCGCCGCCCCGGTCGCCAGCAGTTGCAACGACACGCTGCGGACCTTCGGGTCGAGGTGGTGGTGCGGAAGGTGTTCCGGGCCGACGGTGACCGTGCCGGTGGCCTGGCTCTGCCATAGGAAGAACCGGTCGGGGAAGTCGGTGGCGAGGCTGAACGAGGTCGTGGCGCGCAGCGCCTCCGCCGGTACCGGCAGCGCAGCGACCTGCGCGGCCAGTGCCCGGTCGAACTGGGCCTCGAAGTGGAACGTCACTTGCACATCGACGATGAACCGGTAGTCCACGTCGTTGACGGCGGGCGGGAACCGCAGCGTCCATCCCGACGCCAGGCCGACCCCCTCGAACACCCCCAGCAGCTCCGGCCGCGGCCGGAACAGTACCGCGTCGTTGCGGGAGTAGGCGCTCAGCAGCATCGTGTCGATGTCCTGCAGCCGCCACTTGGTCGTACCGTCCACCGCGCGGTACTGCGAGGTGCCGCTGTTCGTCAGCGTGCCCCGTAGGCCGCCCGGCGGCACCAGCCCGACGACGGCGACCTCGACCGCCTGGACGCGGTGGTTGTACGAGCCGGGATAGCTGCGCTCCAGGTCGGACAGCAGCGTGTTGAACTGGATCTCACCGTTTTGCCGGAAGCCTGTCAGGAACGCGAACGGGAACTGCTCGGCCAGCGACACCTGCACGCTGGCCCGCAGCATCTTGTTGGTGGTACGGGTGATCCGGTCGTAGGTGAAGTAGTCGATGTCGGCGAGCAGCTGATCGGAGCCGAGCAGCCCGGCCGTCGCCCCGCCCGAGTAGTCGACCCGGATCCGGTTCACGGTGGCATCGAAGTCGAACTCGTACGCCCGCTCCGCGAGGCGCGCGACGCGGGTCGCCCAGTACAGGTACCGCTGGGCCTGCTGGCGCATGAAGTCGGCCAGGTTCTTCCACACCTCCGGGGTGAAGAAGCTCTGCTCGAACGCGTTCGCGAGCTGCTGCGCCTCCTGCCGGCGCAGAGTCGCCGCCTGCGCGGACAACTGGGCGGCCTGTTCCCGCGCCTGGGACAGCGTCACCTGGTCGGCGGCCTGCTGCGCGGCGATACCCAGTTCGTTGGCGTTCTGCTGCATGCGCAACAGCTCGTAGTCACGGCCGATCTGTCCGAGCCGCTTGCGGTCCGCGGCGATCACCTCATGGATGTCGCGGCCGTCGCCCGGGATCGGGTTGTTCAACTCCCAGCTGTTCTGCGAGCTGTACCAGGCGATGTCCGTCTCCAGCCAGATCTGCTCGTTCGCCATGTTCGTGTACGCGGTACGGGCGGCGTCGGCGTCGGCCTTGCGGGTGTTGGCCAGTTGCTGCGCGGTCTTGGCGAGCCTCACCTCGTCGTTGGCGGCGACCGCCTGTTGCTTGGCCACCGCCTCGTCCGCACCGGCCGCGGCGGCCGCCTGGTTGAGCTGCAACCGGCTCAGCCGACCGGAGTCGTAGCGCTCCATGAACTGGATGAAGTCGCGCTCGGCGGCCTGCGCCTGCTGGCCCAGGAACCGGGCGGCGTTCTGCAGGTAGTCGAACGTGAACGGCGGCACGAACACCGCCGGTACCCCGAACCAGTCGAGGTTCGCGACGAGCTGGCGTACCCGGGCGGCGATCTCCAGTACCACGGCACCGATGCCGGTGTCGAGGTCGGCCGGCAGCGTCGACGGGTCCGCGAGCAGCGCACCGACCTTCGTGCCGATCGCGCTCAGCGCCGCGTGGGTGAACAGCGGTGCGTTGCCGGCGGTACCGTCGGCGGCCACCACCCCGCCGTACGCGGCGAGGGCGTCGGCGAACTCGTCGCTCTTGTACAGCACGTCGCCCTGTTCGAGGTGGGTCTGCGCGATCCGCAGCCACAACGCGGGCGCCTCGACGGTCTTGTTCAGGTAGGGATAGTCGGCCGCCCGGTAGAGCCACTCGCGTGCGGATACCCACTCGCCCAGCCCGGCGTACGCCTCCGCGATGGCGACCGGGATCACGTAGTAGAACAGGTGCGCCAGCTGTACCGCCAGATCGGCCGCGCTGAGCACGATTCCGCGCAGGTCCCGGTGGCTGTTCACCGCCAGCCGGGTCTCGTAGCCGGCCGCGAGCAGCGCGTCGACCGCCGGTGCCTTCGCCTTCTGCCAGGTCACCGTCTTGATCGTCGACCCGAGCAGCACGCCGGCGCTGTAGGTGACCGCCCGGTCGGTCTGCTCGATCGTGCCGACCAGCGGCCGGCTGCTCCACGCCGTCGCCACCAGCGGGTCGCGCACGATGAGCCGTGCGCCCTTGCCCAGGACCTGTTGCACGCCGGTACTGGTCGCCCGCTCGCTTTGCTCCAGCAACCCAGTACCGTCGGTCCGGCCCAGCGAGGTCAGCACGTCGAACGCCACGCCCGCGCGCCCGGCGGCCGAGCGGGAGCGCTCGTCGGTCTCCTTGAACGCGCCGTCGGTCTTGGCGACGTCACCCCGCACGGCGCCGGCGATCGCGCGGTTGTGCGCGGCCTGCGCCGCACCCAGCGTGTCCTTGGCCGACTGGAAGCCGTCCAGCGCGGCGCTGAACAACTGGTCAGCCTGGTCGAGCAGGCCCGCCTGTACCGCGGCGGCGCCCGCGTTGAGCTGCAGACCGGCCCGCGCGACCCGGTCCTCACCGGCTTGTTCGGCGGCGGCTGTCAGCTGCTTGGCGGCGAGCTCATACTCGCCGTTGTCGAACGCGACCTGCCCCAGCGTGGCGAGATCCGCGAAGCCGCGGGACTTCTCGTCGCCGGCCTTCGGCAGGACGGCAGCGCCGTCGCGGTACCCCTTGACGGATGCCGGGTCGATGGCCGCCTGGATCACCGGCGACTCGGGCGTGCCCGGTACGAGGTCGGCGAGCAGCACCGCGCTGGCCCGCACCATCTCCTTGAAATGCGCCAGGTCGTGCGGTGCCGCGAAGCGGTCGCCGGGCAGCGACGCCGGGCCACCGGGCAGCAGCAGTCGGAAGATCCGGTTGCGCAGGCTCTGGTACGCGGTGAGCGCCGCCTGGTAGTCGCTGGCCAGGACCAGGCCGTGCGCCCGGTCGACCTCGGCTCTGATCTCGTCGAGCACGCCGGTACGCGGCGAGCCCGTGGTCAGCGCCGTCTCGGCCAGCGTCGCCGTGGTGGTCGGATGTGCGGAGTAGAGCAGTGTTGCCGCCGCGATGCCCATGATCTACCACTCTCCCTTTTCTGTCCCACCGGTCTATCGCCAGGGGACGGGGAGGCGACGTGTTGTGTCCTACATCATGCAGTTAGCAGCCGTTCGGGTTGTCCAGGCGTCTACATGTAGCCGCCAAATGTAGCCGCTAAGCGCGCGTTGGCGACCCGGGAGTTGGGAGCCGTCGAACAGCCGGGGAGTCCGGCTCGCCTGTGCCGCCTGCGCAAGTTACCTACAGGTAACTCTGCCGTGGAATAGCCACCCGAGCCCATGGGCGTCACGTGGGTACCTCCACTTGGCGTTCGGGGTGGGCGGTGAAGACGTACTTTGAGGGCGGTGTTGTCGCCGATTCCGAACAGACTCATCAGTTGGATGGGGTCCGCGGTCTGGCGGCGCTTCGTCGAGGATCCGGTCAGCCCGCACGGCGGAGGGGGTGACGCCGATAGGCCTGAGCATCTGCGAACCGTTGCCATGCCGGCAGCCTGGTTCCTGGCGTCCATCGCGGTCTGCCGGGTGACGAGCAGGTGCGGGTTGGTCGACTCTTGGTCAGCGTTCACGGCGTTCCCGGAGCCAGGCGGCGACGAACGCGTGGGTGAGCTCGTCGACGTAGACGACATGGCGCCGATCGATCGCCGGATGATTAGTTGCCCTGCGGTGAGGTCCAGGTCGGCCGGGAGTGCCCTGCACATGTCGGTCGGCGGAGTCCGTGGATCGCGCCCACGGCGATGACGACCGCGGCGACCGGCCGGCTAGTCCCGTCGTTCGCACATGCGGTTGAGTGACTTGCGTCGCGAGCGTCCGGCTGGTTCGTTGCTGATCTATGGGCGTATCGGATGAACCTCGGCGGGGAGCGCGGCGGCCTCGGGCGCAGATCGCCGGTGCCGGCCGGCTGGAGAAGCAGCTGGGATCACTG
>WNFV01010032.1_pt1 | contig 17074 bp, 16 predicted proteins | sample 5400101 | NCBI WGS metagenome assembly WNFV01 (sample SAMN13153361, study PRJNA577476) | soil metagenome | isolation source: 115 cm soil or saprolite under grassland replicate 1 | place: USA:California | collected 2016-06-15
TGTTTCCGGGTGGCGTCGGGGGCACCTTTGGCAACGCGGAAAACTTCCGGTCGTTGCTGCATGACGTGGAGACCAAGCTGTTCGACCGTCTCCCCGACGAGACATGGTTCTACCCGGGGCACGGTCGCGACTCGACGCTCGGCGCGGAACGGCCGTCGCTGCCGGAGTGGCGCGCCCGCGGCTGGTAACTACGGCTGGCGCATCTCGGCTGCTGCCGAGGTCGACCTAGGTCTATTCCTGGCCCGTTCGACAACCTCCTCCACGGTGAGCGGGCTTTTCGGGTGGTAGCTCAGGCACAGCGGGGCCTGGATCTTTTCGAAGGTCGAGCCCTCGATGGCGGCGTAGAACTGGCCCGTCCGCAGCCGGGAGATATCAGGTACGTCGCTGCCTTTGGCCCGAGCCAAGTCTCGCGCGGCGTCGATCTGCGTCGGGTGGTTGAGCAAACCGAAGAACTGGGTCGCGGCGTTTCCAGAGATACGATTGTGCAGTCCTTTGGGCGCCTGGGTGGCAAATACGAGACCCAATCCGTACTTGCGAGCCTGGGAGGCAAGCGCGAGCGTGCTCTGAGTACACGCGGTCATCGCGCCCGACGGTGCGAGTGTCTGCGCCTCGTCCATCACGAACAGGCCACCCAAGGGACGATCGCCAGCCGGATGCTGCTTGATCCAGGCGAAGAGCGCGAGTTGTAGTTGATTGACAAAGCCCTGCCGCTGTTCTTCCGACGGGAGTCCGACGAAACTGATGACGGAGACGCGCGCACGCTTACCGGCTGACGGGGTCAGCAGCAGCCCCGGATCCACGGGAGCGCCGCCCCCGCCGAACAACGGGTCGTTGACCATCGCCGCAGTCAGGGTCTGCGCCATGTCCGCGGCGATCTTCTGCGAATTGTCCAGCTCGCTGACCCCATGCGGCAAGGCTGACAACAGGGCGACGAAGTCTTTGAGGTTCGATAGCCGTCCGCGGGCATAGTGCGTGAGCGCCTGACGGAGCACCGCCTGGCCGAGGTGCGCCTTGTTCGTGTTCGCGTCCACCTTCGCCCGAGGGGCCAGCGAGGCGACGGCTGCGTCAACACCGGCCGCGAACTCATCGGCGTCGTCAAGGAAGCTACTGAAGTCGGGCAGCGGCTGAAAGCTCAACGGACGGCCCGCTTCGCGGCGCGGGGTCCACACCACGACGTCGGTACTGGCCAGGTACTCCTCGGCTCGGGCCTCGTCGCCGTCGCCCCATTGTGCCGGCGGATCTGGCCACCGGTCGCCAAGGCGAGCCAGATCGTTGTTGGGGTCCAACACGATGGCGGAGACGCCCTGCAATGCGCACTCCTCTACGAGGCGCCTGATGAGGACGGTCTTGCCGGACCCCGAACCAGCGAAAATGGCGGCGTGCCTCCGCAACGCCTCCAGATCGACTCTCACTGGCCTATGGCTATCCAGCGCGGTGCCGACCGTGATAGAGCGCACCCCCCTTTCCGCCGGCAGCGTGGACGGATGTGCGACCCGGCGATCCGCAGGGTCAGAAGTGACATCAACCTCTGGCTCGCCCGGCGCCTCGGCCCCGTCCCTCTTCATGGTCAGTTCGGGGGCCGCATCACTTAGTGCTCTGCGGAGGAAGCTGATTTCACGGGTAGGCTTGCGGGCAACAAACCACAGCTGCAGCGTCTCCTGGTCCTCGATGCGTAGCAGGTCGCGTAACGCAACGAGGATCTTGATGTCGCCGACGGGGAGGGGCAGCCGCTCGCCGCCTGCCGCCTCGAACGCGGCGACCACCTCTTTGGTTCGCGGACCGCCGGACCATTCGTCGTTGCGAAGCAGGAACAGCCGGCGCTTCGTGACCCCCTCGGTCAGACCCGCCGCAGTCGCTGCGTTACGAATGCGGTTTAGCGCTGAGACTGCTTGGGTGGCACCGATCGCGCGGAACGCCCAGTGCGCCTCGTCCTCACGGCTCTCGTCGAGGCTCCGTCTTAGCCGCGCGTGCAGCGGCGGCTTGGCGCCAGGCAGGGGATCCTGGCTGAAGACCCGTCCCGCCGGCCCGAGTTCGGCGATCCATGCCGTGAGCCCGGCGGACAGCAGCTCCGGTACCACGCCATCCTCGGTCTGCGGATCCAACGCGGGCGCCACGTCGGCGCCGTCGCGCAACGCGGCAAACCTGGCATCGAGATCGGCCATCGTGTGTGTGGGCACCGGCTCGACGACCTCGGGTACAGACGTGGGTGCGGCCGCATCGCGACGGAAATGCGTCAGCTCCCGCACCTCTCCGTCGAAGAGGCAAGACCGGATGTGGGTGTCGATTGTGATCAGCAACTGCCGCGGCGTGAAGTCGACGGCTTCCACGAACGCGGACTCCTGCACCGGCCAGGTTGGATAGGGCGGAGTGAAGTGCATCTCTTCGAAGCGCGCCGTGAACCGCCTTTTGATGAGCTCCCGCCCGATGTCCGCGGTGGGGATGTTGTTCAACTGGACGGCCTTGCGGAAGCGATCCTGGACCGTGTCGGTGGCCTTGGTCTCGACCAGATGCCAGGACGTCGGAAGGCAGGCAACCACCGACAGCGTCCGGCGAGTCATCTCCCGCAACGCCATCAGGCCGCCCGCGATCTGCTCCAGCAGTAACGCCTCCCGCCACTCCTCGTGCGGATCGTCGGCGGTCGACTTGGCCGATTGCGCGATGAGCAGGTCGATCTGGTCGACCGCTATGAGGGTCGGGCCGGTCAAGGCCAGCAGACGAGACATGTCCCGGACGATCTCCTGCGCGGAACGCTTGCCTCGGCGCATGCCCCACGCGGCGCGTTCGCCAGGCTCCTCCTCGTCGTTTGAGCACAGGAAGTTGTAGCCGACATCCTGCGTCTGGAAGTCGTCGGCGGCTCGCAAGACCAGCGCCCGGGCAGTGTCCTGGCATTCCAGCCCGACCTGTCGGCTGTGCTTGCGTAGTAAGTCGACGAACGCGTCCAGGGCAGCCCGGGACAGCGGCGTTTCTCCCGTCACGGCCCGTCGCACCGCCCGTGGTGCCCTCACCAGGTCACCGAGGCGCCGCAGAAACACCGCCAGCTGCGTCTCCTTGCGATTAGCCACTTCACGGGTAAGGCCGTCCAGTATGGAGAGCGCCGTGCTTCGCCAAAAGGCGCTGACGTCGAGCAGGCTGACCAGGAAAAAATAGCCGCCGTTGGCTTGGGCACGGTCGCGGACCGCTCCGAGCAGGTGGGTCTTGCCGACGCCCCGCTGGCCCAGGATGACGACCCCGATAGGGCTGGAGTCCTCGCTGAGCCGCGCCTCGGCCAGCCCATCGAGAACCACCTGCATCTCTCCTCGATGCAATCCTTCGACGTGGAACGGAGACGACCGCCACACGTCGTCCGCCGTCGGCGCCCAGTTGAACCTGAGTGCCGCAAGCGCTCTCCGCTCGGCGTCGTTCATCACGATCCGATCTTGATGAGGTGCTTGTCCTGGTCACCGATGCTCACCGCCGCGTCACGGTCCCGGCTGGTCAGCGTCTTCTGGTTTGACTCCGGCACGATGCTCACGTCGGGGGCGCGGTTCATCTGGACGAGTATGCGGTCCACCTCCGCCCTGTCCACCCTGCTCACCAACGGCCGCAGGTCTGCGAGCTTCACCCAGGCACCCGGCCTGGGTGCCAGCTCGCCGTAGGCCTTGCGGATCCGCGCCTCGACATCGGCCGACGAAATGGGGCTGCTCGTGATCTGCGGTTCGGAAGCCGGCTCCTTCTCCGCCGTTTGCGTGAAGAACTCCTGGATGCTCAGATTCTTCCGGTCCAGGTACCGCTGGATGCTCGCCAGTATCGCGTAGGCCGCAGCCCCGCCGTGGCCCGCATTGGCTGGCACCTCGGCCCCGAGTTGCTCGCGACACCAGCGCCAGCCGCCATCATCCAGTTCGAGGAAAAGGCGGGTGCCCTTGTGACGAACTTTGATCAACTTGAGCTGTTCAAGCTTGTCACGACGATCTTTCTTGAGTTCGAGCTTGCGCTCGTTTGTGAGATCGGCGTTGGGCACCTCACGCGCCTCCGCCATGAGGATCAAGAGGACCGATCGCTGAACGGGAGTCAATTTGTCATCCGACATGCCGCTCTCCCTCCGCCACGCCGAGGCGTCGGCCTCGGACGAATTGTTCGATCTGACTAAGCACTGTCTTAATGTCGTACAAGATCTGTGCGTTGGTGAAGCGTAGGACCGCGTAGCCGTGAAGCTGAAGCTGGACATCGCGGCGCCGGTCAGCCGCGTACTGGAGCGCCCCGCGGTGTTCCGGGCCATCGATTTCGACCGCGCATCTCTCGGTCACCCATAGCAGGTCAACCCGGATCGGGTTGGCAAGGCGGTGGGTCTGGTGGGCCTGGTTCCAGGCCCGGCCGGCCGCCCAGTCGCACTGAGCCAACCTGGCCTCCAGCGCCTGCTCGGCTCCGCTTCGCGGGTGCGGCCGACCAGCCACGGCCGGATAGCCGATGGTCGGCGGGGCCGTCTCGGCCGGGGTCTCCGGCGTCTCGTGTTCAACCAGGTCCGCCACCTCGCCAGGCAGACATAGCGTCACCGGCTCCACCCTGTCAATGGCCACCAGCGGCCGCCCGAAAAGCCACACGCCAAGCCCGGCTCGATCAGCCAACCACTCGCACGCCGCCACCAGGGCGGGTTCCGCCGCGGATGGAAGCTCGTCGGTTAGGTGCACGAGGAGGGCGGCGCGCGACCGGCCGAAGCTGGCGGCGATGACCCGGGCGAGGCCTGCTGCTCTCACCTCGGGTGCAAATCGTGCGGAGCCAGCCGGCCGTGCCGTGAGCGCGTGGACCGCGAGATCCGCCAAGAACGGGCCGAAGTGTTGGCTGGTGGATGCCATCTGCAGCGCCACCGCACGTACAGCGGCCGTCCCGGATCCGCCGGAACCCTTGATGTCGTCCGCGCCCGGCAGCCATGCGGGGAATAGATCGACGGCCATCGTCTCTAGTTCGCTCAACACCGTAGCGACCACTTCGCCAGGGGATGGCGCGGAGCGGGCGAGAAACGTGACGACGGCGGGCGCGTCGTTCGGCAGCGGCGACAACGACATCGTCACGGCTTCCACGCTCGCTCCAACAAGGCGAATGACCCGGCCCGTTGGCATCTCCGCCCACGACGCTTGACGTGCACCCCACGATCAATCGATGAGTGTTGCCCTGCGATCCGAATATCCACACCGATGCGCCATGGCGGTCAACCCGATCGGACGAGGTATTCGCGACCACGATCGCCGTCCAGGCAGCTTCCGGGCGGCGTGGACACGATCTTGTCGGGTGGTTCAGACGGCGACTACGCCGACCAATATGACTGAGGCGCCGGCTTGCCGATACTCGTATGCTGGCGCGATCGAGCGGAGGTCGGCAATGGCGCCATCGCAGGTCGTCGCGTACCGAGTTGATGACGAGACGGTTGTGCAATTCGAGATCGACCCGGTGGCGGGGTTTACGCCCGCAGGTTCCGGCGCCATGGGGTCGAGGTCAAGTTCGGGGTAAAGGTCACCGGCACGACGAGTTGGCTCGTCGCTCGCGTGGCGACGGAGGGCAGCTTCGAGGTAACGCTCTCCTGGCAGCCGTCCCGATCGGTGGCTTCGCCGGGCGCCGCCCCAAACGGTAGCTAGCCGCTATGGTCCCATCCACGCCGCATCCGCCATCGGATCCCTGGACGGTGGCCATCCACCGCAGCGCGACTGATCAAAGTCCGCTCGGCAGCGGAGTGGTGATCGACTCGGCGCGGGTGCTGACGTGCGCGCACGTCGTCCGGCAGGAAGGTCAATGGCGGGACGAGATTTGGGTGGCGTTCCCCAAGGCGGCGGGCGTGTCGTGGGGAGCACGGCGCCGCGTTGAGCTGTGTCTGGCGGACGGGCTCGCGCGCAACATCGACCTGACCGTGCTGGTGCTTGCGGAGCCGGTACCCGGCCAGGTGACACCTGCGCGGCTGCGCTGCCTGCCGGCGCCAGACCTGTACGGCCGCCGATGGTGGGCGTTCGGCTTTCCCGGCGGCGCGGAGCATGGCAGTGATGCCAACGGCACCGTGGGGACACCGCTCGCCTACGGTCAAGTCCGGCTGGACACCACCTCGTCCTACAAGGTGGAGCAGGGGTTCAGCGGGAGCGGCCTCTGGTCACCGGACTACGAGGCAGTCGTCGGCCTGCTGGTGTCCGTGGCGCAGGACGATACCCATCGCGGCGACGGCCTCGCGCTGACCCTCTACCACATCGACCAGGAGCTACCCGAACTCAAGCTCTCGGCGTCGGCAGCCTGGTCGCCGGAGGCCGCGGATGAAGGAGCGCTCGCGGCATGGGGTTGGGCGCTGCGCCACGATCCGGAGGCGGGGCGGCATTGGTTGCCCCGGTCCCGGGGCGTGGCCGCGGAATCCGAGCGTGGCTACCGGTTCCGCGGGCGGACCGCAGCACTCACCGAGGTAGTCCGTTGGCTAGACCGGAGCACAATCGACTCGCGGGTGTTGGTGGTCACCGGCTCGCCGGGTGTTGGCAAGTCCGCAGTGCTCGGCCGGATAGTGGCGACCGCCGATGCAGAGATCCGGGGGTTCCTGCCCTCCGACGACAACGCGGTACGGGCCGGCCTGGGTTCAGTCGCTTGTGCGGTACACGTCAAGGGCAAGACCGCCCTTGAAGTGGCCATCGAGATAGCCCGAGCGGCGTCGGTGGCGCTGCCGGCGGCACCGGAGGACCTCGTGCCCGCGCTGCGGACGAGGTTGGTCGACCGACTATCTCGGTTCAACCTGATCGTGGATGCCCTGGACGAAGCGGTCAGCCCGCGGCAGGCGCGCCTGCTGCTGCGCACCGTCGTGCTGCCACTGGCGCGAACCTGTGCCGGCGTGGGGGCCCAACTGGTAGTCGGCACCCGGCGGGCCGATGGCGGGGGCGATCTACTGGGCGAGTTCGCCGGCAACGCCGTGCTGATCGACCTCGACGACCCGCGGTACTTCGACGAGCCTGACCTCGCCGCGTACGTGAGTGTGACGCTGCGACTCGTCGGCGCCGAGCGGGTCGGCAACCCGTACGCCGATCCCGCTGTGGCCGACCCGGTCGCGCGGCGGATCGCGGCGCTCGCTGGGCGCAACTTTCTGGTCGCGGGACTGGTTGCCCGCGCGTACGGCCTACACGACACCGAACCGGTCGATCCCGACAAGGTGTCGTTCAGCGCGACCGTCGACGCCGCACTTGGCACCTACCTTGCCGGCCTGACGCCGGCGGGCAGAGCACCGGCACGGCTCGCGCTCACGGTGCTCGCATATGCCGAGGCACCGGGACTGCCCCTACCGCTGTGGCGAGCGGGGCTGATCGCGCTGGGCAGCAATGTCAGCGAGGAACAGCTCGCCCTCTTCGCCCGCACTTCCGCTGCCAACTTCCTTGTCGAGACCACCGCCGACCCGGCAATGCGGGCGTACCGGTTATTCCACCAGGCCCTCAACGAGGCGCTGCTCCGCAGCCGAGCCACCATCGCATCCCGTATCGAGGATGAGCGCCGGCTCGTCGAGGCATGGCTCCACCACGGACAGGCGACCGGCTGGCCCGGAGCCTCCGAATACCTGCTGCGGTGGCTGCCCGCGCACGCACAACGCGTTCATGAGGTCGACGCTCTCCTCGGCGACGACGCGTACCTCCTGTACGTAGACCTACGTCGGCTTATCCCGGCAGCCGACGAGGCCGGCACAGCAACCGGGCGGGCACGTGCCAGGCTGCTGCAGCGTACGCCCTTGGCGGTGGACGCTGAGCCAGCGCAACGGGCTGCGATGTTCTCGGTGGCGCAGACGCTCGACCAGCTCGACAGCAAGTTCGCCGCCGTGGCGAGCGCGCCCTATCGCGGTCGATGGGCATGCACGAGGCCGCGCCTCGAACGCACCGTCCTTGAAGGCCACGCCGACGCGGTCTTCGGCGTGTGCTCGGTCCTGGTCGGCGCCCGCAGCCTGCTCGCCTCGGCCGGTGAGGACGGCACGGTACGCCTTTGGGACCCGACGACGGGCCAAACCGAAGGTGTACTCGTCGGCCACACAGACCGGATACGGACCGTCTGCGAGGTATCGATGGACGAGCGAACTCTGCTCGCCTCAGCCGGTGAGGACGGGACGGTACGCCTTTGGGACCCGGGCACGAGCCACCTCGAACGGGTACTCATCGAGCACGCCGACTGGATCCGTGGTCTATGCGCCGTGCGGGTGGGCGACACCTGCTTACTCGCCTCCGCCAGCGACGACCGCACGGTGCGACTCTGGGAGCCTGGTACTGGTCGCCTCATCCGGGTACTCGACAGTCCCACCGGCTGGGTAACCGCGGTGTGCCCTGTGCCGCATGGCACTCGTAGCCTGCTCGCATCGGCCGGCTATGACGCCTCCATACGGATATGGGATCTGTCGACTGGCCACCTGGAACGGGTACTCGACGGCCATTCGGGCTGGGTGACGGCGGTGGCTCCGTTGCCGATCGGCAAACGCAGTCTCATCGCCTCGGGCAGCTACGACACCACGGTAAGGGTGTGGGACGCGACCACGGGCCGCCTCGAACAGGTCCTTCACGGCCACACCGGACCCGTCACTGGAGTATGCATGGTCCAGGTCGGCCGGCGGGTCCGGCTAGCCTCGACCAGCGAGGACAGCACCGTGCGGCTGTGGAACCCGTTGACTGGCGACGCCGACATGGTTCTCGACGGACACACTGCAGGGGCGCGCGGGGTGTGCACAGTGCCCGTTGGTAGGCGCGACCTAGTCGCCTCGGCTAGCGACGACGGCACGGTGCGATTATGGGCGCCCAACACTGGCCGGCCCGAACGAGTGATCGATGGCGGCCGCATCGGCCCAATCGTCGGGCTGTGTACCGTGCCCACCGCCGAAGGCGCCTTGCTCGCCTCGACAAGCGACGACGGCTCCGTACGACTGTGGGAGCCGACCACCGGCCAGCCGGAGCGGACCATGGTCGGCCACGGCGGAGCCGTAACGGGCGTGTGTGTCTTGCCGGTCGATGGCGGCCACCTGCTCGCCTCTGCGAGCGAGGATGGAACCGTACGGCTTTGGAACATGGACAGGCGCCAAACGGAGCGGATCATCAAAGGCCACGACGGCAGTGTGACCGCTTTGTGTCCGGTACAGGCTGACGGGCGCCACCTTCTCGCGTCCGCCAGCGTCGACCGCACCGTTCGACTATGGAACCCGACCAACGGCAAAATTGAGCGAATACTCGACCACACCGACTGGGTCACCGCGGTATGCGCCGTGCCGGTCGAGGGGCACGATCTGTTGGCGTCGGCTGGCGACGACGGCACGGTACGCCTGTGGGATCCCACCAGCGGCGTGCCCACCTGGACTGTACACGGACATCACGCCACCGTGACCGCCATCTGCGATGTACCGGTCGGTGGTCGCCACTTGCTGGCCTCGGCGAGCGAAGATCGCACTGTCCGGCTGTGGGATCCAGCCACGGGTGCGCCCGTATGGACCGGGCAGAGCCACACCGCGCGGGTGACCGGTCTGTGTGCCGTGTCGTTGACGGAAGGCAGCCTGCTCGTGTCCACCAGCGAGGACCGCACCGCGCGACTCTGGGATCCCGTCACGGGTACGGTTGTCCAGTCGATCCCGGTCCACCACCGTGCACTTGCCTGTTGGTACATGTCGGGGACCCTCGTCCTCGGGCTGGATACCGGGATCCTCGCTGTCACGCTGGATACATGACCAAAGGGACCTCCCAGTCACTTTCCGGAAGATCAGGGATGCTGCGTCTTCCCTGATCTTGATAGCTACGACACCGCGTGTTGCCCACCCAGCCGAGTTGCTGTTTCCGGGTGGAGTTAGGAACACGGCTGGGTCGGCGGAGAACTTCCGGTCTCTGCTGCACGACGTGGAGACGAAGCCGCTCGACCGCCTGCCCGACGACACGTGGTTCTACCCCGGGCACGGCAAGGACAGCACGCTGGGAGCGGAACGGCCGGCGATCCCGGAGTGGCACGCCCGCGGCTAGTAACGCCGAGGAGTCGGGGTGGGACAACCTAACCGCCACGCAGGATTGGCTGGGTAGATCTACCATTCGGTAGACTGTTCGGTATGCCAACCACCACGATCAAGGTTGACACCGCCGTCCGGGATAGGCTGGCCCTTCTCGCCCAGGAGCGCGGCACCACGATGGGAAACCTCCTGGCGGAGATCACCGAACGCCTGGAGCGGCAAGCGTTCTTCGCCCGAGCCCGCGAACAGCTCGAGCGGCTCCGGGACGCCGACCCCGACGAATGGGAGCGCAACGCCGCCGAGTCTCGGGTCTGGCACGAAGGTACCGATCGTGATGCCCTGAGCCTGGACGACGAACCCGGGTGGTGGGAGTGACCGCGGTCCACACCGGCGACGTCTGGCTGGCACTCCTCGATCCGGTCGTCGGACACGAGCAGGGTGGGCGGCGGCCGGTTGTTGTGATCTCGTCCGATGGCCTGCATTCGCTGCCGATTGGAATGGCGGTCGTAGTGCCACTCACCGGCGCCGACCGGGGCTTGGTCACCCAGCCGCGAATCGCGAGTCGTGGCGCGGGCCTGAGCCGTCCAAGTTTCGCGAGACCCGAGGATGTGCGATCCATCGATGTTGCCCGGCTGCAGCGCCAACTCGGCAGCGTCACCACCCAAGAGCTGGCCGACATCCGGAAGGTGTTGCGGTACTTTCTTGATCTCTAACGTGTTGCCCTCTTAGTGCCCCCGCTATTCCCCGGCGGCGTCGGGGCACCTTTGGCAACGCGGAAAACTTCCGGTCGTTGCTGCATGACGTGGAGACCAGCCGCTGACGATGCCCCGAATCTGAACCCGAATCAGATCCTCGCTCTCGTCGTCCTCATGGCCGCGGCGCGAGAGGTGAACAACAACGAGCTGAAGGAGCTGGCCGGGTTCAGCCTTACCGGCGACGACAACAAGAACTTGTAGACGCGAGCTTGGTCGAGACGGACCGTGAGAGCGTGTCCTGGGCGTCGTGGGATTTGAGGTGGCGGTCCCCCGCCTGAGTCCTGCCTGGTGGTAGGTCTCGGGTGATCCGCCAAGAACACCGAAGGAACGGGACCGCTGTGAAGACCGTACCGATGTTGCGGGTGGTGTCGAAGACCGATGCCCCGGCCGAGCTGGCCGAGTTGGGCGTGACCGATCTACCGGGGGAGGTACGGCTTGCCCTGGCCGATGTCGCCTCGACGGCGCGGGAAGGGCTGCTGGCGATGAGCGTGGCCGCCGGGATGGCGGTGATGCGGGCGATGTTCGACGCCGAGATCACCGCGGCGTGCGGGCCGAAGGGCCGCCACGACCCGGACCGGGCCGCGACCCGGCACGGCACCGAGCGCGGCTCGGTGGTGCTGGGTGGGCGGCGGGTACCGGTGCGCCGCCCCCGGGCCCGCACCGGCGGCGGGCACGAGGTGCCGCTGCCGGCCTACCGGCTGTTCGGCTCGGAGGATCAGCTCACGGCTGTGGTGATGGAGCGGATGCTGGCCGGGTTGGCCACCCGCCGGCACACCGCGGCGGCCGAGCCGGTGGGGCAGGCCGTGCAGGAGGCGGCGAGCGCGACGAGCCGCTCGGCGGTCTCGCGCCGGTTCATCGCCCAGACGAAGACCGCGTTGGCCGGGTTGCTGGCCCGGGACCTGTCCGGGCTGGACTTTAAGGTGCTGATGATCGACGGGGAACACATCGCCGAGCACTGCTGTGTGGTCGCCCTGGCCATCACCGCCGACGGCGCGAAGGTGCCGGTCAGGGCTGTGGGAAGGCGCCACGGAGAACAAGACCGTGGCGCGGCACCTGCGCGCCGACCTGGTCGGCCGCGGGCTGGACGCGGCCGATGGGCTGCTGGTCGTCATCGACGGCGCCAAGGTCCTGTCGGCGGCGGTGACCGCTGTTTTCGTTGCCAACGCAGCGATCCAGCGTTGCACTGTCCACAAGAGACGGAACGTCGCCGAGCATCTGCCCGAGGACCAGCGCGGCTGGGTCGACGCCAAGCTCGTGCGTGCGCTGAACGACCCGGACGCCGCGGCCGGGCTGCGTGACGCCAAGGCCCTCGCCACGGCGTTGGAGCGCAAGCACCCCGGCGCGGCCACCTCCCTGCGGGAGGGTCTGCCGGAGCTGTTCACCGTCGCCCGCCTCGGCATCACCGGCACCCCCGCGAAGACGTTGACCAGCTCCAACCCGATCGAATCGATGATCTCCATCGCCCGAGCCACGAACCGTAACCTCACCCGCTGGCGCGACGGGCAGATGGTGCTGCGCTGGACCGCCGCCGGCATGCTCAACGCCCAACGCTCGTTCCGCCGCCGCACTCGCGCGCGTCGACGCTGTAGCTTCGCGGCACAGTGTGATCTTCGCGGGCTCCGGCTCGGGCAAGACCGTACTCATCCGGCGGCTGGTCGAGGAGTGCGCCCTGCAGGGCGTATCCGCGATCGTGCTCGACCCCAACAACGACCTCGCCCGCCTCGGCGACGCTTGGCCGGAGCCGCCTAGTGCTTGGGGCCCGGGGGACGATGCCCGCGCTCGCGATTATCTCGACCATACGGACGTGGTCATCTGGGACGCCCCGGGTCACCAGCGGGCGACCACTCAGCTTCCAGCCCCTGCCGGACTTCGCGCCGGTACGGGAGTCCGCCGACGAGTTCGACCAGGCGATCCGGTCCGCCGTTGAAGCGCTTGCCCCGCGGGCGGGGGTCAATGGCATCACCAAGCTCGCGCAGCAGGGCAAGGCCGTGCTGACCGAGGCACTCCTGGCGTACGCAAAGACTGGTCGTGTGGGTCTGCGTGGCTTCACTGAGTTCCTCGAAGACCTTCCGGACGGAGTGAGCCGGATGGCGAAGGCGTCGAAGCTCGCACACGATGCCGCGGAAACGCTCAAGGCGGCGATGGTGACCGACCCGTTGTTCGGCGGAGGGGGTACGGCGGCGGACCCGGGCATACTGCTCACGCCGCCCCGGGGCAAGCGTGCCCGGGTCTCGGTGATCAGCTTCGTCGGTCTCAACTCGGACGAGCAGCGGCAAAGCTTCGTCAACCAACTCCAGATGGCATTCTTCGCCTGGATCAAACGCCACCCGGCCGGCGATCGCCCGCTCGGCGGCCTGTTCGTGATGGACGAGGCGCAGACCCTCGCCCCGGCCAGCGGCCGAACCCCGTGTACGGCCAGCTCGATCGCCCTCGCCTCGCAGGCGCGCAAGTACGGGCTGGGCCTGGTCTTCGCGACCCAAGCGCCGAAGGGCCTGCACAACCAGATATCCGGGAACGCGACCACGCAGTTCTTCGGTCTGCTGAACGCGCCGGCACAAATCGACGCGGCCCGGGAGCTCGCTCAGGCCAAGGGCGGCCGGTTACCGGACATCGGCCTGTTGGGCAGCGGCGAGTTCAACGCCGCCGGCGAAGGGTTCTCGTTCGTGAAGGTGAAGACGCCACTCTGCCTGACGTACCACCCCAAGGCTCCACTCTCGCCGGAAGACGTGATCGAACGCGCCCGGCCGAGGCGGATGGCTGCGTGAGGGCTTCTTCTGAATGCCGGGGCTCTGCCGGTCGCGGCTTATCGAGGCCGCCCAGGACCGGTGGCGGGCAGTCAACGCACCCTACCTGGTCGCCCTGGTCCGCGCCGGCGCCACGTTCATCAACGGCCGACTCGTCGAACGACCCGCCGAACCAGCGTCGGCATAGCGCCCGATCCACCCGCACCGTAGATCCACACCGGGCGACGGCCGCGCCACCTTCAACAGCAATGGCCGCCACCACAAGGGAGCGCCGCATGACCCTTCACCCGGCCATCGGTGAACTGGCCAGCGACGCGATCGACCTGGTCCTCGCCCTCGAAGCGCTGCGGTCCCGGCGCGCAATCACCGCTTCGCTCCCCGGCCGGTCGCGGGACACGCACGTGCGCAAACGCCTGGAACTTCCTGGCCGAGGGCGCGCCTAGGCGTTCAGTCCGATCCGGCGCGGCGTGGGGCCAGGTTCACCAGCCCGAGCACCAGCAGGACAGGGGCGAGGAGGGCCAGGATCACCGAACGTGGCCGCCAGTCGCTGATCCACACCAGGACAAAGACGAGCAGGACCGCGTTCGTGCCCATCAATACGTTGATCGCCGCCCGGACTCCGTCATCGCCCCGGAACGCGTACCAGCCAAGGAAACCGTAGAAGACCGCGACCGCCGCGACGGCCAGTGCGAAACCCACGCTCGCGAGGACCGACCCCGAGCCCGATGGTTTCCCCGTCCGCCCGCACGACACCGACGGCGAACAACACGACTCCGGCGAGGGCGACGGCGGCCATCACCCACAGCGTGACCGCGGCGGCGACGAGCCGACCCGGCCGGCCGGTGCGGGCCGGGTCGTCCGGACCTGCCTGCCTTACCTCCACCTGGCGACTAAACCACAGCGCCGCGCGGGGCTGCCCTATCGGCCTTGTCGACCTGGCCGGCCGGCAGTTGCCGTGATCACGCCACGCCAAGCCGCAAGGGACGCCAGAACCAGCGCCAGCCAGCATCCACGCGACGACATCACCCGCGGCGAGGGGCTCATCATCCACAGGTCTTGACAATTCCTCCCTCGGCGGGGTGGGGAAGGCCTCGGTTGAAGCGGATCCGCAGAGTCGCAGACCTGTAGCCGGGCGATCTCATCGTCGTCGACTACAACGGCAGAGCTCCGATCGGCCACCCGCTGGCCGAGGAGTTGAACGAAGCGGATCAGTCGTCACGTCACCGTGTCCAGCCGAGAAACCGTTGGTACAGGTCGGTTCCGGTGATGTCGCCGATCTCCGCGGACGCTTCGGCCAGGTAGCTGCTCATCAGTGCTATCAGGCCCAGCGGGTCTTGCGCGTAGTGATCGAACAACTGGTCGCGACGGGTAGGGCAGGGCCATGGCTCCCCGCACGCCTTGCATTGCCAGCTTGGCCGGTCCGCCGCGTGCAACCGGCTCACGCCGACCACCGTCCCCGATATCGCGGATCCGCCGAACCGGCCAGCTCGTCCAGCGCCGCGACCCGGTTGATGCATGGATGGCGCCTCCCGCAGGCGCGGCACCGGTACCGAAGCCAGAGCCACCGCGGGTCGCGACGCGGCAGATGCTCCACCAGCACCCGATGCGCCTCAGCTCGCTCCATGGGCGCAACCCCCTGCCAGAACGGGTAATGGAAAGGCACCGAGGCAGGCGGAATCTTCGCCGGGCCACCAGGTTTGCGGACCAGGGAGCCCGGCGGTCAGCACCCGCCCCGGTGCCCGATCATGACGACCGAACCGACAAGCACGCCGCGGACATCACCGGTTGGGTCATGTGGCTATGGTCTGGCGCGACCGGGGCGCTTTGCGGCACTGCGGGTGAGGGACACCGGCAGTGTCCCCACGGACCGCGACGGCGGTTAGTCTGGCAGGCTTGCCGCGGCGAGCAAGGGCCGAAGATCGGACGCGATCGCCGGTCTGGCGCGGCCCATGAGCTGCCGCAGCGTTTCGCGGACCAGGACACTGTACCGCAGCTCCTCTGGAGATTCCCGGTAGATGCGTTGGATCATGTGCACCGCGGCAACGTCGTTGAGGGCACGCGCATAGCTGCGCGCAGCGTCGAGGTGAAAGGTCAGCCGCCGCTCCACCGCCGGCGCGTCCTCAATGGACACTCGCTCGGCCATCGCCAGCGCCTCGCGAGTCCGGCCGAGCGCTCGCCGATCGCCCGGTAGACCACGGCGCGTGCCGCCTGCGTCTTGCCCTGGGCCGACAGGATCATCGCCAAGTTCCAGGCGGCGGCTGCGGTCAGGTCGGGATCGTCGGCATCCAGCGCACACGACACCGCCCGGTCGGCGGCCAGGAACGAAAGCTCGTGCTCACCCACCCGCTTGGTCCAGGTCCGGACCAACTGGTACAGCTTGCTGGCCTCCTTCAACGCCCGGCGTCGGCCGGCGCCCTCGTGCAGTCGAAGCGCCGCCTCCGACCGCCGAAGCAGCGTCGGGAGCTGCTGGCCCACCGCGTCATAGCGAAACGGCGACGGCTCCTGCCAGGCCTGCCAGGTCCGTTCGATCAACAACGCGAGATCGTCAAGGTCGGGCGGATCACCGGAGACCGCACCCCGGTCCATCAACGCGGCCCGTACGTGGTCCGCGTTTGGATGGCCGCGACGGCCGTCCGGCATCAAGGGCAGCGGCACACCGGTCAGCTCGCGGAGGTCCTTGACTCGCAGGACCTGGGCGAAGAGGACGAGCTGCGAGAACTTGGTGACCAGGCGGTCGCCCGACTCGATCTTCTTCATCATCGACAGGCTGATACCGACCAGACCGGCCAGCTCCTCCTGCGTCAGGCCACGGCGAACACGGTGACTGGCGATCCGCTGGCCGATGGCCCACTCGTCGATCTCCACTATCACGGTCCTCGCTGCCGAGGCGTGGCGCGTCTGCCTGAAGGGTACTGGCGGGATGGAACACTCATGCCCATGGCCGACGATCTAGCCCAGCCGCGCCTCATCCTCTGGGACATCGACCACACACTCATCGAGACACGGGGCCTGGGCTCGCAGCTCGCACGAGCGGCGTTCGCACAGATCACCGGGCAGCACTTCGACGAGCTCGCCGAGGCAACCGGCAAAACCGAGCCCGTTATCGTGGCCGAAACACTAAGGCTTCACGGGATCGAGCCCACCGAGTCGCACCAGCAGCAGTACGCGCAAGCGCTACCCGAGCAGTACCGACGCCACGCCAACCAGCTCCGCGCACGGGGCCGGGAGCTGCCCGGAGCCCGCGAAGCGCTGGACGCCCTAGCCAAGATCCCCGGTGTGGTCCAGACCGTCCTCACCGGCAACTACCGCGCCGTCGCCGCCGTCAAGCTCGACACGTTCGACCTGAACCAGCACATCGACCTCGACATCGGCGCATACGCCGAAGACGGCACCGACCGGGCCACAATCGTCCCAGTAGCGCAACGACGAGCCAGCACCAAATACCACCACCAGTTCTCCCACAACAACACCATCATCATCGGCGACACCACCCACGACATAGCCGCCGCACATCACGGCGGCGCCGCCATCGTGGCCGTTGCCACCGGCCGCGACAGCGCCAACGACCTGCGAAACGCCGGAGCAGAGATCGTCCTCGCCGACCTCACCAACCCTGCCGGTCTCATATCCGC
>WNFV01004578.1_pt1 | contig 17073 bp, 16 predicted proteins | sample 5400101 | NCBI WGS metagenome assembly WNFV01 (sample SAMN13153361, study PRJNA577476) | soil metagenome | isolation source: 115 cm soil or saprolite under grassland replicate 1 | place: USA:California | collected 2016-06-15
TTCGTGGTCGAGGTCGTCGTTGGAGGCTCGGGCTCTCTGTTCGGCGGACCCAGCGAGCGAAAGCTCTTCGACCTCGGGGCCCTCTACCCGCCGGCAATCGCCTTGGGACACCAGTACTGGCGCCTGATCACCCCGATGTTCCTGCACGCCGGGCTGATCCACCTGGCCTTCAACTCCTACGCCCTCTACCTCCTGGGCTTCCTGGTCGAGGACGCCTTCGGCAAGATCCGTTTCCTCGCCATCTACTTCATCGCGGGGTTCCTGGCGAGCGTGACCTCGTTCGCGTTCGGGCCCATCGGTGAGGTCGGCGTTGGGGCTTCCGGGGCGATCTTCGGGCTCCTCGGAGCGTGGGTGGCGTTCAACTACCGGCGGCGGACCTCGCCCATGGCCTCCGCCAACCTCCGATGGGCGTTGATGCTGATCGCGTTGAACGCGATCCTCGGCTTCTCCATCCCCGGAATCGACTGGCGCGCGCACTTGGGAGGGCTCGTGGCCGGGGGATTGCTGGCCAGCGTCTTGGAGGGGTTCGGGCCGCGCACCCTTCGCCCGTTCGTCCAAGTGGCCGGGCTCATCATCCTTGTGGCTGGAGGCATCGCCCTGACGGCCTTGCGGATCGCGACGTTCCCGGCTCTGGGTGGGCCCGGGGGCTAGCTTCCCTTCCGAGCCCGCCAGGCTCACAATAGGGCCGCTCGCCTTCCCCGGCTGCCCGCATCGTCGCACAGCAGGTGCGCGGTGGATCGACCCACCCCGTCAACGGGGCTGGCCCGTGAGGCCATCGGCCTTCGAGAGGTTCTGTTCCAGTCGATCACGCACATGGCCCCGGCCGCCGCAGTGGCTTTCTCGATAATTGCCGGAGCGGGGTTCGCGGCCGGCGCGCTGCCGCTCTCCGTCATCCTGGCGCTGGTCGGATGTCTGCTCGTGGCCATCTCCATCGGACAGCTTGCCAGGCACCTGCCGTCTGCCGGCAGCTTCTACACCTACACTGCCCGGGGCATCCACCCTGCGGTCGGCTTTCTGGTGGCCTGGGGATACGCCTTCGTCGAGCCGCTGGTGGCTCCCCTGCTCTATCTGATCTTCGGCCACCTGGTGGCAACCGTTCTCCACCAGGAGTTCGGGTGGCGCTACAGCCAGTGGTGGTGGATCTCGGCGCTCGCCGCGGCCGTCGTCGTGTTCGTACTCGGATATTTCGGCATCCAGATCAGCGCGCGGACAGGCACAGTGATCGGGCTGTTCGAGATCGGAGTGTTCGCCGTCCTGGCCATCTGGCTCATCGCCAAGGCTGGAAGCGCGAATGACATCAGCGTCTTCGGAACGAAGTTCGCGACGGCGAAGGGGTTCACTGGGTTCTCCGGGGTGGTGGCCGGATCCATCTACACGATCCTCGCATTCATCGGGTTCGAGGCCGCCGCTCCCCTCGCCGAGGAGACCAGAGATCCGCGCCGCAACATCAAGCTGGCCGTCGTGTACTCGTGCATCGGCATCGGAATCTTCTACGTCCTGACCACCTACGCCGCGGTTGTCTTCTTCGGCCCGAGCAGGTTCGCCGGGTTCGCCGGCTTCGGCGGGGGGAACCCGTGGGACGCCCTGGCGAGGAAGGTATGGGGGGCCGGCTGGGTTTTGGTGTTCCTGGCCGTCGCCAACTCGGCCATCGCGAACTCGAACTCGGCTGCCAACGCCACGACTCGGACCTGGTACGCCATGGGGCGGATCCGCCTGTTCCCCGCGATCTTCGCCCACGTCCACCCACGGTGGAAGTCGCCAGACGTCGCGGTCTTCGTCCAGTTGGTCGTCGGCGTGGGGCTCTCCTTGTGGCTGGGCGCAAAGTACGGACCGTTCCCAGTGGCGTTCGTCCTGGTGGCCACGATCGACGTGGCGATCATCATCGGCATCTACATGCTGTTGGATCTGGCCTGCCTCCTCTTCTACGCGCGCGAACAGCGGAGCGAGTTCAACGTGGTGCTGCATGGACTGATCCCGCTGGCCGGGATCGCTGCATTCGTGCCGGCGTTCTTCACCGCGGTCGGCATCGGGAAGTCGGTGTTCAGTTTCGTCACGAAGCTGCCGGCGCCATACACGCTGGTCGGCCCCATCGATGGCATCGGGATGGGGGTCGGGGTCGTGTACCTCATCTACCTCTACCTCATGCATCCCGAGCGGATCAGGGACACGGGGAAAATCTTCATCGAGCCGCCGGCGGTTGCGGCCGCACCGGCGCCACCACCGCCGACCTAGGGAGCGGACCGATGGATGTCCTCGCCTATCGCCCCGACCCCCCGGAGTTCGCGTGGACGTTCGGCGGGGTGAAGCCCGTCAGGAAAGTCAAGCCCGGCACGATCCTGGAGCTCTGGACCGAAGACGCCTTCGGAGGAAAGGTCCGAGGCCCGGACGATCTGGTGACGAAGGTCATCGAGTTCCCCTTCGTCAACCCGCAGACCGGCCCGTTCGAGGTCGAGGGGGCCGAGCCGGGCGACACGCTCGCCCTGCACTTCGTGTCGATCGAACCGTCCAGGGACTGGGCCGCGTCCACGACGATCCCCCTGTTCGGTTCCCTGACCCAGACACACGCCACGGCCGGGCTGCAGGAACCTCTTGCCGAGCTCGTCTGGATGTACGAGCTCGACGCCAAGGGGCGCACGGTGACCTACCGAGCCCTCCGAGGGAACCACTCCGTGGAGCTGCCCCTGGACCCGATGCACGGCACCGTGGGAGTGGCCCCCGCGAACCTCGAGGCTCGCTCGTCCCTCGTCCCGGACTATTACGGCGGGAACATGGACACGCCAGAGATGCGGGCCGGTACCACCTGCTATCTGGGGGTGAATGTCGCGGGTGCGCTCCTTTCGATCGGGGACGGCCACGCCAGGCAGGGCGAGGGCGAGAGCTGTGGCGTCGCCGTCGAAGCTGCCATGGATACGGTGGTGATCGTCGACCTCATCAAGGGTGTGGCCACGCCGTGGCCCAGGCTCGAGAACGCGACCCACCTGATGAGCGCCGGCTCGGCCAGGCCGCTGGAGGACGCCTTCCGCATCTCCCAGGTGGACCTGATCGAATTCCTCGGGGCCGAGTTCGGCATGGATCGGCTCGATGCGTACCAGCTCCTGACGCAGGCGAGCGAGACGCCCCTGGCCAACGTGGTCGATCCCAACTACACGGTCGTCTCAAAGCTCCGCAAGGCATACCTGCCCGAGCGGGATGTCTACGGCGGCACGCACACCCGGTTGCGGGAGATGGGCCAGGCTTACCTGGCCGAGCGCACCTGAAGCTACGACGAGCAGCGTACCGACAAGACGGGAGCGAGGTGCTCGGCCACGGTCGACCACGTGGCCCCGCCGTCTGCAGAGCCGAACACTTCGCCGGACTCGGCCCCGAAGTACAAGCCGAGCGGGTCCCTGCCATCGTGACCGAACGCCTGGCGGAGCACGGTGAGGAAGGCGCCGTCATTGGGCAGTCCCTGGTCGAGCGCGGTCCACGTCTCTCCGCGGTCGCTGGTTCCGTAGACGCTGACCCGTCCTTCCGGAGTGACCCGATCGAAGTCTCCCTGGAGCGGAATGACGAAGGCCCGGTCCGGGTCGTTCGGGTCCACCACCAGGGGGAACCCGAAGTCCGAGGGAAGCCCGCCCTCCGACCCGATGTCCACCCAACTCTCCCCCGCGTCGTCGGAGCGATACACCCCTCCGTGGAACTGCAGGTAGAGCGTGGTCGGCTCGAGAGGGGCCCGGTGCATGTTGTGGACGCAGAGGTCGACGGCGCCCTCCCGCGCCTCTTCCGGAATGTACCGAGCGACCAGACCCTTGTTGCCGCGACGCCAGGACTTCCCGCCGTCCTCCGACAACCACACGCCGGCGGCCGAGATGCCGATGGCCATCCGGTCGGGCTCTCCCGGCCACGTGCAGATCGAGTGCAGACACATGCCACCAGCCCCCGGTTGCCAGCTCGGCCGGCTGGGCTCGTCCCACAGGCCCCGGTTCAGCTCCCACGTCCGGCCACCGTCCTCGCTCTTGAACAGGGCCGCGGGTGCGACGCCGGCCCACAGGACGTCGGCCTCCTCACCGGTTCGGATGAACCAGATCCTCTCGAGAGACGAGCCGGAGTCCTCCGGGAAGGCAGGGCCCGTCGCCTGGTCCCACTCCCCCATGGGGTCCTGCGTGTAGTAGAGCCGCGGTCCGAACTGGCCGTGGGTGATGGCCGCCAGGTAGGTCCCCGAGCGAGGATCCCGCATGGCGAATTCCACCGTGACACCGCTGAACTTGCGAGCGATCTGCTCCATGGGCCCACCCCGCGGCCCGCGAAGGATGAACAGTCCCTTGTGGGTCCCCGCCAACACCTCGGCCTCCTCGGCCGGTTCCGGCCACACGCTCTGGAGCTGAGTCTCGGTGTCCGGGTCGGCCACTTCGACGGCGCCTCCGGAGATCGCAGGGAGCACGTGGATCCGGTCAGCGGGCGAGACCCGGGCCTCGAGTCCGGCACGCTCCCCGTTCAGAAACAGAGTGACGTGAGGCCGCACACAGCCCTGCTCGTCGACCACCCACCCCGTCATCTTGGGGTACGAGGCTTCCAGCCGGGAGATGACCTCGCGCAGGGTCGCGCCCTCGACCTCGAGCGTCCCCTGCCCTCCGGCGAGCTCCCGGAGGGGTGGGCGAAGCATGACCTGCGGCATGACGGGAGAGTCTAATGCGCAGGGCCGACATTGCGAAGCCTCGGCTGCCGTTGGCGCGCCAGACCTAGCGCGCGTTCCTCGAGCTTCAGCCGGGGCGGAAAGGCGGCAGCCCATCGCTCGGCTCCGAGATCGTGGCGAATTCGGCATCCAGCAGCGAAGCGAGCTCCTTCGACAAACGGTTGAGCCCATCGCGGTCCCATGACTCCGCGAGATCCCGGATGGAGCCATCTGTATCCGCGAGGAAAGTCGTGGGCACGGTTCGGATGCCGTAGGCGTTGGAAACCTCGTACGGAGGGAGGTCGGCGATCGAGGGGAACCCCAGCCCGTAGGTACGGTCGAACTCGGCCAGCTTCTCTTCCGGGTCCTGCCCGATGCCCTGAATCCGCCCCGGGTAGGCCTCCTCGAACCGACTCGCCGGAGCCGCTGCCATCTGGCAGACCGGGCAGGTGACCTTGTAGAAGAACAGGACGGTCGGCCCGGCCGAGAAGTCGATGCTCCAGATGGCCGGAGCGCGGGAGCCTGGTTGGAGCGGTTCGAGTTCCACGAACCCAGCGTATCGGATCACCGCAAATAGCCCGAGGGGCGCCGGCTGAGGCTTCGGACGAGGCGCGAAAAGCAGGAGACCTCCGGGGGCGGCCAGGCCCCACCGATTGCCTCCCGCCAGGCAATCGGGCCAGACTTCCGGCATGAGGCGCGGACGGCGCGAGAGCCGGCCGACGACGATTCTCTTTTACAGATGTCGTCGGGTCGTCCGAGATCGCCCTGCGGCCTTTCCGCCTCGCCATCTGTTCTCCCCGAATCGGTTTGTCCGCATTGGCTCTGGGATGGAATGCTTGCCTTCGATCCCGGGCTGCAGAGGTATGCCCGAACGTGACCCACCAGGAGGGGAAAGTGACCGATTCTGCGCTGTTCATCCGCTGGGGGGCGACCGCACCCGGCCGAGAGAAGAAGTCCGTGGAGCTGTTCGGGGAATCGCTCCGGTTCCTGGTCGGCCTGGTCACCTCGGGTCGGGTCGCCTCGGTGGAACCCTTCTTCCTGCAGCCGCACGGAGGAGACCTCGAGGGGTTCTTCCTCGTTCGCGGTGACAGGGCGGAACTGAACAAGATCCGGAGCGAGGACGAGTTCCAGCGCCTTCAGGTGCGGGCGCAGGCCGTCGTTCAAAACTTCGGGGTGATCGAGGCCATCACGGGCGACCAGCTCAACAAGCACATGGCCTGGTTCACCGAGGCAGCCAGAGAGGTGGGAAGTACCGGCTGAGCCGTCTACCCGGGGTCGCCGATGCCGTAGATCGCTCCCCCGCGGGTTCCCACCCAGATCATCCCGTGCCACACCGCCGGCGTGGACTCGACGCAGCCGCCGAGCTTCAGACGCCAGATCTCCTTCGGCTTCTTGCGCGTGTTCGAGATGTCGAAGTTGTGGAGGTACCCGTTGCAGTCGCCCACCAGGATCTGGTCGTCGATGGGCACCGGTGACATCCACGTGGGCCCGGGCACCTTCTTCTTCCAACGGACCTTTCCCGTCTGCTGGTCCACGGCAACCAACGCTCCAGCCGTATCCATCACATACACCGTCCCTTGGTAGAGGGCCGGGGTCGACAGGATCCCGCCATCGGGATAGAAGCCGCCGACCTGCACGTCCCACACCACGGGATCGTTCGGCCGGCGAGGGTCGAGCTTCATCAGGCTCCCGACCTGATGATCGCGCTTCTGAGGCCGGCTCTGGACGTTGAACGACGCATGCCTCGCCACGTACAGATAGCCCTCTCGATCGATGACGATGGAGGCGTCGGTCTCATCGCCGTCCCAGAACCGGAACACGCGCCGGTACTTCGTCCCACCCCGCAGGATGCCGCTGATGTCCCAGCCCTGGACCAGGCCACCCGAGTTGGCGAAGTAGGCCACGCCGTTCCTGAAGGCCACTGAGTCCTCGATCGACACGTCCTCGTCGCCCAGATCCTTCAGCAACCTCTGGTCCCAACCCGGCACCCGCATGACGATTTTCGGATTGACCTGGACGAGGCCGTGCTTGTCGTAATGGCGGTTCAGCCTGACCACGTAGAACCAGGAGTTCTCCCCGCCTTCCAGCAGATAGTCCCCGATCACCAGGGCCGCACCGTCCCAGTCGTCGTTCCACACCTTCTTCGGGACGGCGTGGGCATTGATCTTCCACAACACGGTCGGCTCGGCCCGATCGAGGGCCACGATCCGGAAGTAGTTGTCGCGCGATCCTGCGTAGTAGAGCGGATAGCCCTCGGGGTCGCTCGTGGCGGACCCCTTGGCCAGGTCGCCGGTGGTCAGCGTGGGACGGAGGGGCTCGCCGGTCTGGCCGTCCAGGAAGTGATAGCCCCCGTCGTAAGCCCCGATGCGGATCTCCACCCTGCCGTTGCGAGCCTCGATCACGTTGGGCTGGCCCGTCCAACCGGTACCGCACCACACCTTGGTCTTTCCCAGGTTGTTCGACTCGCTGCACAGACCTCCGGAAACCGGATACCGCCACAGGATCTTCGGGTCCCGTGGGAGCGGCCCCTCGCCGTAATAGGACCGGCTGGCGTTCCCCCGGAACGTGGTCAGCCCGGGAAACTTCGTATTGATCGGGCCCGGCGTGGGCGCTGCGGTCGTCGGCGGCAGGGTGGCCGCGGGATTGGCGGCGCTGTTGGGCGCGCTCGATTCCCTCTGAGCGGGAGATGTCGGACCGGCGGTCTCGGCCTTCTTGCTGTTGTGGAACAGCGAGTCGACGACTCCGGACCGCCACACTACCGCCCCAAGCGTGAAGAGCACCAGGACGGCAACCAGCCTGCGGAAGCCATAATGAGGGCGCCTGCGATGGCTGGGCGGCCGGCCTCGGGGTGGCGCTTCCAGCAGCCGGCTCACGTCCGCGATCCCCCTCCCCTCTGACCCCTCATCGGGTCGTCATGGTATCGGAGAGGCGCCCCTCTTTTGCTCGTTCCACAGGAACTCCCGGACGGTCAGTCCCGATCGGTGGATCTGCTCCGCCAGGGTCCGACCGAAATAGCGGTAGTGCCAGGGCTCGTTGCCGTAGCAGGTTGCATCTTCGAGCCCTCGTGGGTAGCTCTGGACGAATCCAAAGCGCCAGGCGTTCTCGGTGGCCCACTCCCCCGTGGGAGTGCGGTCCCAGCTCTCGGTGACGTCCCGCTGGCCGGCCGACTTGAAGTCGACTGCCGTTCCCAACTGGTGCTCCGAGTGGCCGGGCCGAGCCGTCTTCGCCAGGGCGGCCTGCCGCCCGAGTTCCCCCACGCGCCGCTTGAACAGCGACTCCTGCCCTTCATAGCTCCTGTAAGCGGCCACGACATCGATCGGCGTCCCGTGCTTCGCGGCCGCCTCCCTGAGGGCCGCCAGATCGTCGATCAGCTCACCTCGGACCAGCAGCGAACCCTTGAACCCCGCCTTCGAGATCGGCTTCAAGCCGGGAGGGACGTACACCTTGGGGATGCGGTACCTCGTGTCGACGAGCGTCACCTGCCATTCGTCGTACCCGCGAAACGCGGCGAGGCGATTCCCGTAGGCGCACGAGGGCGGAGGGATCGGGGTTGGGTTGACCGAGGGGGATGGGGTTCCCGCGCCATGTGTGGTAACGGTGGTACCGCGGCCGGAGCGGAACAACGAGACGACCCCCGAGATCAGCCTGGACACCAGGACGATGGCCACGGCCAGGACCACCAAGGCCATGATCCGCCGAAGTGTGTAGTTGGGACGCTTGCGCCCGCGCGCACGGGTGGTGGCTGAGAGTCGCCCCTTCATGAGCACGCAGAATACGGGGGTCCAGGGGCGTAGCAGCAACGAGAGGGAGAATGAAGCCATGAAGATCGGGCTGGTGAAGGGAGACATCACCCAGCAAGAAGTGGATGCCATCGTCAACGCGGCGAATTCATCGCTGATGGGGGGAGGAGGAGTCGACGGGGCCATCCACCGCAAGGGCGGAGCGGAGATCCTCCAGGAGTGCAAGAGGATTCGGAACGAGCGATACCCTGAAGGACTCCCCACGGGGCAGGCAGTGGTCACCACAGCCGGCAAGCTGCCCGCGCGCTGGGTGATCCACACGGTCGGGCCCGTCTATTCGAGGTCCGAGGATCGTTCGCACCTCCTGGCGAGCTGCCACACGGAGTCACTGGGGGTCGCCGACGGGGTCGGCGCGAGGACGGTCGCCTTCCCCGCAATCTCGACTGGCGTGTACGGCTACCCGCTGGAGGAGGCCGCGCCAGTCGCCGTCGCGGCAGTCAGGGACGCAAGGACGAAGGTGGTGGAAGTCCGCTTCGTCCTGTTCGACGACACGGCGTACCGCGCATTCGACAGAGCTATCGGAGAGATCGCGGAACCTTAGGACCCGGGCCCGCGGCGAGGTATGCGGTTCAGGAACGAGGCGAGCAGCTCGAGGGTTTCCTCGGTGGCCTCGAACTGGGGCACGTGGCCGACGTCGGGAAGCACCACCAGCTCGGAGTTCGGCAGGTGCTCGGCCAGCCTCACCCCCAGTCTGGGAGGCACCAGCCGATCCTGCTCCCCGAAGACGATGAGCGCCGGCTGCTTGATCCGGCGCAATGAGGCGAAAAAGGAATCCGGCCTTTCCGTCACGATATGCCTGAGTGTGGAGAAGAAGGCCATCCTGGCCACCGGGTCGCGATAGATCCGGATGAACTCGCTGGCAGCAGCAGAATATCCCTCATGGGGCAGCCGGTCGGGTCGGGCGAACAATCGGCGGATCATCAGCTCCATCCACTTCTCCCGCAGCGGAAATGGGATCGCCCCGATCTCGGTGGGGAAGACTCGGGTGAAGCCCATCACGTAGCGCCATCGCAGCCCGGGAACGGACGGATCGAGCAGCGCCAACGCAGCCACCCTGCCGGGGGACCGGAGGGCCAGCTCCAACGCGATGCGCCCGCCCAACGAGTTCCCCATCACCGTGGCTCGGTGCACATCGACCACGTCCATCAGATGCCGGAGGACCCGGGCATGGAAACGCGGCGTGTACTCGCGCCGAGGCTTGTCCGATCCCCCGTGGCCGGGCAGGTCCGGAACGATGACCCTGTGCCGCTCCGCCAGGGGCTCCAGGAGCGGCAGCCAGGTGATCTTGGATGCCCCAAGTCCGTGCAGCAGGACGATGGGATCCCCCTTGCCCAGCAGGTAGCACGAGAGCGAGAGCCCATCGGCCTGGACGTCCACCTGGTCCATGTCCGAGGCCTTGCGGGCTCGCCTGTACCGCCGGAAGAGGGTCTCGAGCCGGACGGCGAGGTCCATGTTGCCCTGGGCGGTGAGCCGTCCCTCCAGGAAGGCCTGGCCGCCGGTGATGAGGCCTTCGTCGATGGCCAGCCATGTCTCGGGCTCGGTCGAGATGATGACCTGGGGAGACTTCCCCGGCCCCTCCCGGACGGCGCATCCCTGGTCGGCCACGGAGATGGCGAACGATTGCTCGCCCACCCGGAGCTCCCACTCGGCCGCAAGGCCATCGGCCGATTCTCCCCGGAATCGCTTGGGGAGCGTCCGAACGCGCCTCCGGACCACCTCCAGGGACCCGGGCGTCCGGTCGGCCTTGGATGCCATCGAAGCTCAAATGTACCCGGTGCTTGGACCGGTTAACAGCCCGGCGAACCCCTCAATAGCCCGCCGCGGCAGGCTGTTGAGGTTGCGCCGTCCAGCGAATAACCTTGCCGAGCTTCAGGCGTCCGGCTCGCCGGCCGACCGAAATGGAGGGAGTCCGATGCCCCAGAAGGATCTGGTCCTCATCCTGGCCAGGGACCTGGCAGACAAGTTGGCCTCAGGGGCGTTCGTGGTGGACCGGGACGGCACCCTGGTCTACTTCAACGAGCGGTGCGGAGAGATACTGGGACGAACGTTCGCCGAGGTCGGCGAGATGAAGATGGACGACTGGTCAACCAGATTTTCCCCGACCACCTTCGAGGACGAACCCATCCCGCCCGAGGGCCTTGCCCTCGTCCGCGCCATCAACGAGCACGTTCCCGCCCATGAGAAGATCCGGATTCGGAGCGCGGACGGCGCCACCCGAGGCATCGCGGTCACGGCCCTCCCGTTCTTCGCCAGGAGAGACGAGTTCGTGGGGGCCATGGCGGTCTTCTGGGAACACGCCGAGGACGAGGGCAGGGGGCAGGCGGCGCCGTGAGGGCCAAGGTGTGGGGGTGCCGCGGCTCCCTGGCCGCGCCCGGACCAGAGACGGTTCGCTATGGAGGGAACACGTCCTGCGTCGAGATCAGGACCGTCGATGATCAGCTCATCGTGATCGACGCCGGCACCGGCATCCGTGGCCTCGGACTCGCCCTCGACGGCAACCGGCCGAAGCGGATCGACCTCCTCCTCACCCATCTGCACCTCGACCACATCGAGGGTCTCGGTTTCTTCGGACCGGTCTGGGACAAGGCATGTGAGCTGCACATCTGGGGGCCCGCCTCAGCCGGGCACTCGCTGCGGGATCGGGTGGCCGCGTATTTCTCGCCTCCCCTGTTCCCCATCCATCTCGACCAGATCCCCGCCAGGGTCGCCTTCCACGACGTCCCGGAGGACGAGTGGGAGCTCGGGGCGGTGCGGCTGAAGGCGCAACCCGTGAATCATCCTGGTCCCACCGTCGGGTATCGGTTGGAGGAGAACGGGAAGGTGCTCACCTACATCTCGGACCACGAGCCCGCCCTCGGAGTGGACCTGGCCACCGTCCCGCCGGACTGGATCTCGGGCTACGCGATCGCCGAGCGGGCGGACGTGCTGTTCCACGACGCCCAGTACACGGAGGTGGAGTATCCCGGGCGGGTCGGGTGGGGGCACTCCAGCATCGCCCACACGGTCACGTTCGCCCTGGTGGCGAAGGTGAGGCGGCTGCTCATGTTCCACCACGACCCCCTGCACTCCGACGCCCAGCTCGAGGCCATGCTTGTCCGGGCGCGCGAACTGTGGGGTCAGGAGCGGAACGGGCTGGCCCTCTCCTATGAGGGCATGGAGATCGACGTCACGTAATGCTGCTCGAGCGAAAGAAGCTCCTGATCACGGGCGTGCTCACGCCTCAGAGCATCGCGTACAATGCCGCTCGGCTGGCCCAGGAGCAGGGCGCAGAGATCGTGCTCACCGGGTTCGGCCGGGCCATGAGCCTCACCCAGAAGACGGCCCGCCGACTCCCGGCTCCCCCGGACGTCCTGGAGATGGACGCCAACGACCAGGCCCAGATCGAGGCCGTGGCCGGCGAGCTCAAGGGTCGCTGGGGGACTCTGGACGGGTTTTTGCACGCCATTGCCTTCGCTCCGGAGGATGCATTGGGGGGCGCTTTCCTCACCACTCCCTGGGAGAGCGCCCGGACGGCCTTTCAGACCAGCGCATTCTCGCTGAAGGCCATCGCCACCTCGATGCTCCCGCTCATGACCGACGGCGGCTCCGTGGTCGCCCTGGACTTCGATGCGTCCGTGGCATGGCCCATCTACGACTGGATGGGAGTGAGCAAGGCCGCCCTGGAGGCGGTGGCCAGGTACCTGGCCCGCTACCTGGGACCGAAGGGGGTCCGGGTGAACCTCGTCTCTGCGGGCCCGCTCCGAACCATGGCGGCAAAGGGCATCCCTGGATTCGACATCCTCGCGGCTTCCTGGGGGAAGCGCGCGCCGCTGGGGTGGGACGTGACTGATCCCGAGCCCGTGGCCCGAACCATCACCTTCCTGCTGTGTGACTGGTCCAGGGGGATCACCGCCGAGATCATCCACGTCGACGGGGGCTATCACGCCATAGGAGCCGAACTGACGTCCGACGGTGAAAGCCCCGCCGGAGAGGGCCCGGGTCGAACCGGGCCGGAACGCTGAGACAAAGCCTCAGCTCTCGACAGCGCTTCGTACCGTATCGGTAAGGTGCCGCGCCAGTGGGATCCCCTGGTTCAGCGCCAGGACCACTCCAAGGACGTCGGTTTCCTCCCACATGCAGATGGCGCCGCCCGCCTGTCCCACTACTCGCAGACACCGGTACGTGATGCCTCCGGCAGAGTCGGTGGCGACCGTGGATAGGTCCACCGAGGATCCGGTGCCGGAGCCCGACACGCCACTGGCCAGCCCTTGCATGATGGACTGCGGCGTGTCGGTCGGACCAGGATGGTAGTCGTAGGTCACGACTGCGAAGGAGGGAAGCCCTCCGATCCCGTAGAAACCGGCCTTTGCGGTCACTCCATGCTGCCTGGCGCCCTCGAGGATCTGCTGCTCGGCCTGGTTCGAGGCAGGAGTGAGGATCCTCTGCGCTCCCGCGATGGAATCTGGGATCGAGGTCCGGCCGTGCTGCGAGCCTCCCAGGGCGATGACCGCAACGCCGGTCAGGAGGAGCACCGCGAAAGCGGCGACCCCGATCTTTGCTGCCGCGGGCCACCCGGACGGTTGTTGCCCAGGAGGGGCAGGGGGCCAGGACGGAGGAGGTTGGGGTAGCGTCCAGGACCCCGCGGGTGGAGAAGGGCCTCGGGAGCTTGCGCTTCACCGAGAGCTCCTGCGGGTCCTGGACGCAGTATGAACGGCTGTGATGGCCGGGTGAACGGCGCGAAGCAACGCCAGCAGTACTCCGCCGAGGACGGATTGCGCGTTTGGCACGTCGGACATGGCTTCCCCTCATCCTCCGCGAGCGCGGTGGCGAAGGAGGGGGCGGCTGCCGGGGCCGCGGCGGGCACCGCCACCGGGCTGAGCAGTAGCAGATGCGACCACCTGGGGTGGCGCCGGAGCAGCACTTGTGGGTACGCCCCCGGCGACGGAGCGATGGAAGACCTCGGCGAACCGCTCGGGAGAATCGCGTTTGTCGGCCTCGACCGTGACCTTTTGCGCGTCGCGGAAGACAAAGGTCAGCTTGCTCCTCCCTGGGACAGGTTCCACCTCGATGCTGGCGACTCTGGTCAGCGGGACCTCGCCGATGAGCTTGGTGGTGCTGCCCAGGACTCCGCCCCTCCGCCAGACGAGGATGCGGCGGTCGGTGATCGCGACCGCCATCCGTCCGGCGATCGGGAACCTCGAGAGCCTGGCCCTCTTGACCGACCTGGAGATGGCGACCGCCTGGACGACGGCTCCCACGACCGCCCCGGCGAAGATCCCCATGGATCCGCCGAACGGGCCCACGGGCATGGCCCGGACCGAGGCCAGGGGACGCTCGCCGGGAACCAGCACGCTCGCGACATACCGCTCCAGCTCCTGCGCGTAATCGGACAAACCGAAACTCCCGCTCGACTCTTGTTCAAAGGGTCGGAGCCGGAGGACCCCCTCTTGAGCGAGGGCGAATAGCTATCGCGGCACGACCTCAGTCGTCCAGGCGGACCTCGGCCATGATCAGCTCGCTGGGCTGCTCGGACTCGACGGTGATCTCGGGTTCGTCCTGGATCTTCGCCGCGTCGCCAGTGTGGAGCTCCGCCGCGTTCACCCGGATGGCTCCCTCGATCAGGTACAGGTAGCCGCCGTACTCCTGGCCGAACTTGTGGCTCACCGAGGCCCCCGCCGGGAGCGACGACACGTACACACTGGCGTCCTGATGCACGAGTACTGCGTCACCTGCCTCCGGCGAGATCACCCGGAGGAATCGACCTGTCCGGTCCTCTTTGGTGAACACTCTTTGCACCACGGAGGGCTCTAGTCCTTGCTCCTGGGGCAGGATCCACATCTGGATGAACCGCATCGGTTCCGTCTCAGACGCGTTCTGCTCCGAGTGCCAGCTGCCCCGGCCCAGCGTCATCCGCTGGGCCGACCCCGCGGGCAGGATCTGATAATCGCCGCCCAGGTTGTCGGCGTGGCGGAACGTCCCCTCGACCACGTAGGTGATCCCCTCGATGTCCCGGTGGGGATGCATCGGCCAGGCCACACCGGGCACCAATCGATCATCGTTGAACACCCGTAAGGAGCCGAACTCCACCCACCTCGGATCCCGATACTCGTCGAAGGAGAAATGCCATCTGGCCCGGAACCATCCGCCTTCCTTGTCGTAGATGTCCCGGTCGCGCCTGACCTCGATCATGTGCCCTCCTCCCCGAGCGCCTCTTCCAGCCGGTGTGCCCCGCTCAGCGCGCTCATCGCCAGCTGGCGGTTCGCCTCCAGCTTCTCGAGCCTATCCCCTTCGAACATCCGGCTGCCGTACCGGACGTCTTCGTAGGCCCTGGTCAGCGCGGTGAAGCCCGCTGCGCACTCGGGAAAAGCGAACCTCACATCCCGCAGGTACTCGCCGGGTGTCCGCGACGGGGCCTTCGGCAACCCGAGTCGCTCGAGCGCCAGAAGCGCTTCCGCATACCATCTGCGAACGGTGTCGGCCGGCAACTCCTGCCGGGTCCGCGGCCCCCTTCGCCGGTGCCTCGGCGAGAAGATCGATCTCGGCACGGCCTCGGGGCCTTCTACCTCCGGCTGCCCTGGCCGTTCGAAGCGTTGCCATCGCATCCGGATCGTCCGGACCAGCACGTATCCCAGGGCGAGGAGCATCAGGAGGGCGATGACGCGGCCCGCCACCCCGCCCCCTGGACTCGTGGCTTCCGGCGGCCGAGCTCGGAATCTGTCGATCGTGGCTGCTAGCGACCGGAGGGGAGAGAGGTCGATGTGCAGGAGCCTGAACAGTCGTGTCACCGCCTCCAGGAGGAGCCCTGCCACGGGCGCGAGCACGTGGGCCACGACCAGGAGCCCCACCGACAGGATCGCCTTGCCAAACAGGAACAGGCCGCCGTGCCGGCCACCCAGGACGACGGCGACTGCCATGATTAGCCCGAAGGCCACGATCGCCAGAGGGCCCATCCTGGTCCTGGCCACGCTGTCGTGACTGGACCCGCCCTCTTTCGTCGAATCCGCTCGAGCAGCGACCACCCGCCGGGTGCTCAGCCGAAGACTGGCGGCCCGGGACGCGAGCGAGGCGACGAAGAACTGCGGCACCGCGAGAGGAAACACCGCACGGGTCTCCACGAAGCCATTCATCAAGATGATCTCCGCCAGCAGCGCGCCCGACCCCACGCCGAAGGACGTACCGATCGGGTCTCGCCAGTCTCGGAGAGCCAGGGTGAAGACGCGCGCCGCCACCAGCAGCCAGAGCACGACGGAGGTCGTGGCGGTCACCACGTCGCCGGAGCTCCACCAGATTCCCTGGATCACGCCGATGGCCACGGCGGCGGCCGCAACGGTGGGAAGGAACTTCGAGAAACCTCGCAGCCATGTGGCCATGGCGACGCCGCATGCGAACACCAGGACGAACAGCGAGTAGTGGACCATGGGCCCGGCGACCACCCGGGCCTCGCCGACAGCGACATCGCGAAGAGGCAGGTAGATCACCGCGCTCTCGCCAAGGGCTGCGAGGAGGGCGGGGAGCGCGCTGGCCCGGTCCAGAGCCTGCCCGGCCTCGTCAACGCGAGCCCGTGCCGCCGGGCTAACCGCCATGCGCCTCAACGCGCGGCCTCCAGCGGGGACAGGTGGAGGACGTCGACCCCTCGTCGGCGGAGGGCGGCCATCTCGTGCTCGAGCCATGGACCTGGGCGCGGGGAGATGACGACGGCCGTAGTGTTCTTCCCCATGGCCCGCCCGGCCTCCCGCATGATCGGGGCGAGATCGGAGGTGGCCTCGTTGGGCATCCGAGCCAGCGCGGCGAAGAGGGACGCTTCCTGCCCCTTGCGGGCTTGGGCGGGAACCCGGATCGGTCCCCGGCCTCGCGTCATGTGCGCGTTGACGGTGAGCCCCACACGCCACCCGGACCCGATGGCCTGCCGGGCCAGGTATGAGGCCCATCCGATGGTGTCCTCCGCGATCTCCGGATAGATGGAGTCCCAGAACGGCTCTCCCGTAGCCAGGTCCAGCAGGATCAGCACTTCGGCGGATCGCGTCGGTTCGAACAATTTGGTGTGGAGTCCGCCCACGTGGCCGGTGAGCTTCCAGTGGATCCGGTTGAGCGGATCGCCGGGCTCATAGGGACGAACGCCGGCGAAACGCTCGCGATCCTCGAACATCCGGGATGCCCGGGCCGGGGTTCCGAACGGTAACCGGCGGAGCACCCGCATCGGCACGCCGATCCTCGGTTCCGGCATGACCAACAGATCGGCCTCCGGTGTGAGCTTGTGCTCCAGGGGAGCGAAGTCGAACGGGTCCGACACTCGCACGATCACTTGCTCGAGCCAGTACTCCCCGCGCCTTCGGACCTTCACGGGCAGAACGAAGACCACCTCGGTGTGCCCGGGCATTGAGAAGTCTCTTTGGAACCCGCGGATGGTGTGTGCCATCTCGCTGGTCCCGTCCGACGGACGAAGGCCGGGTGGCAGCCAGATCCTGGCTCGGACGTGGGGTAGCGGCAGCCGCTTGCCGTTGCTGATGCGCACGACCAGATTGACCGTCTCGCCGGAGAAGGCCCGAGAGGGCTGGAATCGTGCTGTGACAGAGACCTTTTTCCATGCCACACGGGTCCATGCCCCGATGCCCCCGGCGATCGAAGCGATGCCGACACACCACA
>WNFV01004833.1_pt1 | contig 17068 bp, 10 predicted proteins | sample 5400101 | NCBI WGS metagenome assembly WNFV01 (sample SAMN13153361, study PRJNA577476) | soil metagenome | isolation source: 115 cm soil or saprolite under grassland replicate 1 | place: USA:California | collected 2016-06-15
TCCGCGAGCTGACGCCGCGCGCCCTCGTGCTCGGCACGATCCTCGGCGTCGTCTTCGGCGCCTCCTCGCTCTACCTCGTGCTCAAGGTCGGGCTCACGGTGAGCGCGTCGATCCCGGTCGCGGTGATCTCGATCGCGCTGTTCCGCCTCGCGTCGAAGCTCGGCGTGAAGGATGCGACGATCCTCGAGAACAACATCGTCCAGACCGCGGGCTCGGCGGGCGAGTCGATCGCGTTCGGCGTCGGCGTCACGATGCCCGCAATCATGATCCTCGGCTTCGACCTCGAGATCTCCCGCGTGATGCTCGTGGCGGTGCTCGGCGGGCTCCTCGGGATCCTCATGATGATCCCGCTCCGCCGCGCGCTCATCGTCGCCCAGCACGGGCGGCTCAAGTACCCGGAGGGCACCGCCTGCGCCGAGGTGCTGAAGGCGGGCGCGTCGGCCGAGTCGCGGGGCGCCGCCTCGGCCGCCGCCCGCGCGGAGGAGGCGCTGCGCGGGGGGAGCCGCCTGTCCGCGCACACCATCTTCGCCGGGTTCGGCGTCGGGCTCCTCTACAAGACCGCCATGGCGGCGCTGAAGGGCTGGAAGGACACGCCGGAGCGGGTGTTCGGCCGGCCGTTCGCGGCGGGCTCGGTCTCGGCGGAGATCTCGCCGGAGCTGCTCGGCGTCGGCTACATCATCGGCCCGCGCATCGCCTCGACGATGTGCGCGGGCGGCGTCCTCGCGTACCTCGTGCTCATCCCGCTCATCAAGTTCTTCGGCGACGCGATCCCCGCTGCCGCTCATCGCGCGCGGGCTGCGGCAGGGGCTCCGCGACGTCGGCGCGGCGCGCGGCGCCGGCCCCGCGCGCCGGACCGAACGCGACCTCCCGATGCGGCTCGTCCTCGCGGGCGCCGTGGCGCTCGTCCTCGCCGTCTGGCTCGCGCCCCCGCTCCACATGAACCTCGTCGGCGCGGTGCTCGTCGTCGCGCTCGGGTTCCTCTTCGTCACCGTCTCCTCGCGCCTCACCGGCGAGATCGGCTCGTCGTCGAACCCGATCTCGGGGATGACCGTCGCGACCCTCCTCCTCACCTGCCTCGTCTTCCTCGTCGTCGGCTGGACGGGCGGCACCTACTACGTGACCGCGCTCTCGGTCGGCGCCGTCGTCTGCATCGCGGCCTCGAACGGCGGCACCACCTCGCAGGACCTCAAGACCGGCTACCTCGTCGGGGCGACGCCGCGGCTCCAGCAGACCGCGATCCTCTTCGGCGCGCTCGTGTCGGCGCTCGTCCTCGGGCCGATCCTGCTGCGCTTGAACGACGCGGCGACGACGTACGTCCCCGCCGCGGAGGTCGCGCCCGCGGGGCTCCGGGTCGATCCGGCGACCTTGCCGGGCGCGCGCGAGCGCGTCCCGGCGCGCCCGGGGGACGAGGCGCGCGCGCTCCTCGTCTGGCACAAGACCGACGACGCGGGCGGCCCGCCGGGGCGGTACCTCGTGGACGACCGCGGCGCGGCGCTGTGGCTCGTCGATCCCGGCATCAACGGCGTCCACCCGCGCCGCGCCGACGGCACCGAGGTCCGCAAGTTCGACGCGCCGAAGGCGACGCTCATGTCGTACATCATCAAGGGCATCCTCGACCGCAGGCTGCCGTGGGGGCTCGTGCTCTTCGGCGTCATGATCGCGCTCGTGCTCGAGATGTCCGGCATCCCCTCGCTCGCGTTCGCGGTCGGTGTCTACCTCCCCCTCTCCTCCTCGACGCCGATCCTGGCCGGCGGCCTCGTCCGCTGGCTCGTCGACCACAGCCGCCGCCCGGGCCACGTCGCCCGCGGGCTCGACGAGGAGCAGATCCTCGCCGAGGCCGACAAGAGCCCGGGCGTCCTGCTCGCCTCGGGATACATCGCCGGCGGCGCCATCGCGGGGATCGTGATCGCGTTCATGGCCGGGGTGCTCGAGCCCGTCGACCGGGTCCTCACCCGCTGGGCGAGCGCGCACAACCCGTTCTTCGAGGGGCCGCGCGCCGACTTGCTCTCCCTCATCCCCTTCGCGCTGCTCGCGGGGTACCTCCTCTACACCGGGTTCGAGCGGCCGCCGCGGCCCGGCGAGCCGGAGGCGGCGAGCCGGGCGCCGGCGCGGTAGAACCACGGCCATGCCGCGGCCGCTCGGGGTGTACGTCCACTTCCCGTACTGCACCCACCGCTGCCCGTACTGCGACTTCGCCGTGACGACGGAGGCGGTGCCGGGCGAGCGCCGGTACGCCCGCGCCGTCCTCGCCGAGCTCGCGCTGCGCGCCCCGGCGTTCGACGGCCTCGCGCCGGTGAGCCTGTACCTCGGGGGCGGAACCCCCTCGCTCTGGGACCCGGACGAGGTCGCCGACGTGATCGCGGCGATCCGGGAGCGGCTCCGGTTCCCGAGCGACGCCGAGGTGACGATCGAGGCGAACCCGGAGTCCTGCGACCGCGAGCGGCTGCGGAGGCTTCGCGCCGCGGGGGTGAACCGCGTCTCGGTCGGAGTCCAGTCCTTCGACCCGGGCGTGCTCGCGAAGCTCGGCCGGCGCCACGGCCCGGACGCGGCGGAGGCGGCGATCCGCGCCGCCGCCGACGAGGTCGGGAACGCGAGCGTCGACCTCATCTACGGCGCGCGCCGCTCGACCGTGGAGATCGCCCGCGCCGACGCGGCGCGCGCGGTCGGCGCGGGGGCGGTCCACGTCTCGGCGTACCAGCTCACGCTCGACGCGGAGGTCCTCGCCGAGGAGGTCCCGCTCGCGCGGATGCGGCGCGAGGGGCGCCTGCCGCTCCCGACCGAGGACGACGCCGCGCGCCAGGGGGCGGCGATCCGCGCGGCCCTCCGGCGCGCCGGCCTCCGCCGCTACGAGATCTCGAACTTCGCCCGGCCCGGACGCGAGTCGGTCCACAACCGCCTCTACTGGGAAGGCGAGAGCTACCTCGGCCTCGGCGCCGGCGCGTACGGGTGCCTGCGAGCCGACGGCGGCGCGCTCCGCTACGGGAACGCGCGAGACGCGCGGGCGTACATGGAGCTCGTCCTCGGCGCACGGATCCCCACCGCGGAGGAGGACCACGTCGATGCGCGGGCGGCGCGGAACGAGCGGCTCATGCTCGCGCTCCGCACGCGGCGCGGCGCGGACCTCGACGTGCTCTCGGCGCCGCAGGCGCGCGAGGCGGACGAGGCGGTGCGCCGCCGCCTCGCGGTCCGCCACGGCGGGCGCCTCGTGCTCACGAGCCGCGGGATGGACCTTCACAGCGCCCTCGCCGAGCGGCTGTTCGAGTAGAACGGGGGAGGAGGCTCCATGGCCAGCGATCCCAGCTTCGTCGCGCACGCGCTCGATCTCGTCTCGCTCCTCGAGGGTGTCGAGGCGCGCGCCATGTTCGGCGGCCACGGGCTCTACGCCGAGGGAGTGATGTTCGGCCTGCTCGACGACGGCGAGCTGTTCCTCAAGACGGACGACGCGTCGCGCGCGACCTTCGTGTCGGCGGGCTGCCGCCGGTGGCAGTACGTGAACAAGAAGGTCCGCATGGAGAACACCGGCTACTTCCGGCCGCCGGACGACGCGCACGAGGACGCGGAGGCGATGCTCCCCTGGGCGCGCCTCGCGCTCGAAGCCGCGCTGCGCGCCCGCGCCGCGAAGGCAGCGAAGGCGGCGCGGGGGAAGAAGCGCAAGGGCGCGGACCGGGCCGCGAAGCCGGCGCGGGGCGCCGCGAAGCCGCGCGGCGCGGTGCGCAAGCCGGCGCGCGCGCGGGTCACCCGCGGGCGCCGGACGCGGTAGCATCGGCGGCGTGCGCCGCCTCCTCTCCCTCCTCGTCCTCGCCGTCGCGCTGGGGCTCGGCCTCGCCGCCGGCCTCCGCCTCTCCCGCCGCGCGCCCGCGTTGCCCGATCCACCGGCGGTGGCGGTCCGGATCCGCGAGGTGGCGCGCCTCGAGACGCTCGACGTCGCGCTCTACAAGAAGGTGACGTTCGCGCCGGAGCCCGCCGAGGCCGACTCGCTCTGGGGCGACGTCTCCGGTTGGCTCCGCCACGCGTTCCGGGCGCCACGCGGGAAGGCGATCGTCTTCGCCGACGCGCACCTCGGCCTCGACCTCTCGCGGCTCGACGCCTCGAGCCTGCGCGTCGACGGGCGCGAGGTCTTCGTGGTCCTGCCCGCCATCCGCGCGACGGTGGAGCTGCGCCCCGGCGAGACCGAGGTCATCGGCTCGAACCTCGACTCCGCGGAGACGGCCCACCTGCTCGAGCTCGCGAAGGCCGCGTTCGAGCGCGAGGTCGAGACGGACCGCGCGCTGCGCGACCGCGCGCGCGGCTCGGCGGAGCGGCAGATCCGCGCGCTGCTCATGACGCTCGGGTTCACCGAGGTCCACTTCGTGGACGTGCTGCCGACGACGCCCTCGACGTAGGTGCGGGTCGCGCTCGAGGGAAGGCCGTGCGCGGTGCGCGGCGGACCCACGCCGTCACGGTCCAGGGCGCTCGACCGGCGCTCGGGACGACTCGCCGAGCTCCGCGAGCCGGTGCTTGACCCGCTCCGCATACGGGTCGGCATCCCCGACCATATCGAGGAAACGCCGGTAGAGCGGTGCCGCCTCCGCGCTGCGTCCGGCGTCGTCGAGCGTGACCGCCAGGTTCAGGACGAACTCCGGTCTCGCGTTCAGACCGATCGCACGAACGTATTCGCGGATGGCATCGTCGAGCTCGCCCCTCGCCTTGTGGATGTTGCCGAGGCTGTTGTGCGGCTCCGCGAGCCGGGGGGAGACGCGGATGGCTTCCCGCAGCTCGCGTGCTGCGTCGTCGAGCCGGCCCTGCGCCTTCAGGGCGTTGCCGAGATTCGTGCGAGCCTCTCCGGTGCCGGGGGAGACGCGAATCGCCTCTCGAAATTCGCGCACCGCCTCCTCGAGCTGGCCGTTCGCCTTATACGCGAGGCCGAGATCGCCGTGGGCTTCGGCGAGTCCCGGCGCGTCGCGCGTCGGCTCGGCGGATTCGGGCGCGGCCTTCTCGCCGACGCCCGGCACTCTCGAACCGAAGCACGGATCGCGGTCGGCCTCCGCGAGCGCCGGAGCGAGCCGGACGGCTTCGCTGAACTCGCGCGCAGCGTCCTCTTGCCGGCCAATGGCACGGTACGCCCGGCACAAACGGTCGTGGGCCTCCGCGAGCCGGGTCACGGCCTGGCCCTGCCGTTCGATCGCGCGTGCCCTCGGGTCGGGATGAACCCCGGGCGGAGCGCTCGCGACGCTCTTGGGCACGCCAACGCTCGAGGCGTCCAGGCGGACCGCCTCACGGAACTCGCGCGCGGCCTCGGCGAGGTCGCCGCGAGCCTGGTAGACCGCCCCCAGGTTGTTGTGGGCCTGGGCCAACGACGGGTCCAGGCGGATCGCCTCGCGGTACTCGCGGATCGCGTCGTCCAGCTTGGCCTTCTCCTTGTAGGCGAAGCCGAGGTTGACGTGTGCGCGCGCCTTGTCGGGACTCTTCGAGACGACGTCCCTCCACAGCGTGGCGTCGTCCAGCCAGACGGTGTTCCGCTCGTGCGTTGCGATCGCGAAGGGAGCTGCCGTGAGGAGTAGCACGATGGCGACCTGTCGCCCGGGCGAGACTCGCCAGCGCAGGAGCTCGAGCGCACTGAGAATGGCAGTGGCGATCGCGACGGAGGCCCCAGCGCTCGGGAGGTACATCCGGTGCTCGAAGATGACGTCGCGGATCGGGATGACCGACGATTCGACGGACAGCGTGATGAAGAACCACGCGACCCCGAAGAAGATCACGACCCCGCTCGTGCGGTTCGCCTCGCGAGCGCGGACCAGGAGGAGCGACGTGAACGCGACGATCGTCAGGAGCACCCCGGCCGAGAGCAGGAATGCGGGATCGGTGGGGGAGTCCGAGAGGCGGAAGTCGTAGTCGAGGTTCTGGCCGACGGGAAACACCAGCAGCCGCAGGTAGGTCACGATCACCCGCGCCTGCGTGAGCAGGTAGACCGATCGGGGGACGTTCGGAGTCTCTGCGGCGACCCGGCCCGCGTCGCCGAGAACGTCTCCGAGGTCGCGTCCCTGCGTGGCGAGCGCGAGCGGAACGAGCAGCGCGGTCGCCGCGATGGGCGCCAGGAGCACCCACCTCCTGCGCGGAGCGAAGAAGATGAGCTCGTAGAGGGCGACGACGATGGGGAGCGTGAAGCTGATCTCCTTCGTCTTCATCGCGGCGGCCGCCGCTCCGACCGACAGCGCGTATAGCGCGGCTGCGCGCGCTCTCGAAGGACGCTCCTCCTCCATCGAGAGCCTCGCCCGCGCGTACAGGACGACCGAGAGCAGGAAGAAGAGGGTCGCGAGCGACGCGTACCGCTGGACGACGTAGGTGACCGCCTGCGTCTGGACCGGGTGCACTACGAACAGCACGCCGGCGGCGAGCGGAAGGTGGCGCCGGACGAGCGGCCCCGCCTCCGCGCGGCGCAGCGCCGGAGTCCGGAGCGTCGTGCTCGCGAGCCAGAACACGAGCAGGGCGTTGCAGACGTGAACGAGGAGGTTGGCGACGTGGTAGCCGAAGACGTCCAGGCCGCCGAGCGCGTAGTTGAGCGCGAACGAGACGTTGCCGAGCCACCGCGTCCCGGATGGCGGCCACAGGCTGCGCAGATCGCGCAGGCTCTCGTTGCGAACGATGTTCGGCAGGTCGTCCCAGTGGAACGGAGCCCTGAACGTGTTCGAGTAGACCGCCGCGCCCGCGAGCGCGATGACCAGGATCGGGACGAGCGCCTGCTGTGGTCTGGGCGGAGGACCGGATGCTTCCGATGTGGGCTGCACGCGCGAAGCCATCCTGGTGCTCGGGCGAGACGTCGTCTGCTCGACGACCGTGTGAAATGAAGATGAAGTAAATCACAGTTCCGCTCGTCTCCGCTTGACCGCCTGTCCGGAGCGAGGCCGTCCCGTAATCGTCGGCCCACGCGTTGCGTGATGCTCGGCGCGGGCGCTCGTGCAGCGGATTCATGAGGCGCGAAGGTCAACGCGCCCATGCCCCTCCCGGTTGGCGGGCGCGCGGGCTCAGCAGTTCCCTCGCTTGGAGGAGGTGCGTGAGTGTGCGATGCCCTTCCACGGAGTGATCGCCGCGCGCTATCGATCGCTTGACTGACTGTCGCAGTGTCCATAAGTGATGCTGCGATTTTCACTATGAGAGGGGATGCCATGTCCGGTCTAAGGAAGGTTGTGCTGGCACTGGTCGTCACTGGTGTGGCCGCATGCGGTAGCGGCCCGCAGCCGGAGACGTCATCGGCTGCTGTGACTCCGGGCTCGGAGTGGCGCGTCGTCGCGGCGGGCTGGGCGCACACGGTCGCGGTGAAGACGGACGGGACGCTCTGGGCGTGGGGATCGAATCTCTACGGCCAGCTCGGAGACGGGACAACGACGGACCGCTACTCGCCGGTCCAGATCGGCAGCGGGTTCGCTTCGGTTGCGGCGGGCTGGGACTTCACGGTCGCGGTGAAGGCCGACGGGACGCTCTGGGCGTGGGGCGTGAACGGCAATGGTCAGCTCGGTAACGGCACCACGATAGGCCAGTACTCGCCTGTGCAGATCGGCAACGGCTTCGAGTCCGTCGCGGCGGGGCAGTACCACACGGTAGCGGTGAAGACGGATGGGACGCTCTGGGCGTGGGGATCGAACAGCTCGGGCCAGCTCGGCGACCGCACGACCACGGAGCGGCACTCTCCGGTGAAGATCGGCACCGGGTTCGCGTCCGCCGCCGCGGGCGCGTACCACACGGGCGCGGTGAAGACCGACGGAACTCTCTGGACGTGGGGTTCGAATGGCCACGGCCAGCTGGGTACCGGCAAGACCACGGACCAGCTCTCACCCGTGAGGATCGGCCGGGGGTTCACGTCAACCGTCGCGGGCCACTACCACACGCTCGCGGTGAAGGCCGACGGGACGCTGTGGGCGTGGGGCGACAATGCGAACGGCCAAGTGGGAGACGGCACGACTGCCAACCGGTACGAGCCCGTCCAGATCGGTGACGGTTTCGCTTCGGTGGGCGCCGGCTCCATTCACAGCCTGGCGGTGAAGGTCGATGGAGTCCTCTGGGCGTGGGGATCAAGCAGCCAAGGCCAGCTCGGTGACGGAACGACCACGGAGCATTACCTTCCCGAACAGATCGGGAGCGGTTTGGCTACTGTGAGCGGAGGCAGGTTGCACACCGTAGCGGTCAAGACGGACGGGACGCTTTGGATCTGGGGTCTCAATCAGAACGGGCAGCTCGGCATCGGAGCGTCCAACCAGCGGAACTCTCCCGCCCAGGTCGGCAGCGGCTTTGCCTCGATCGCTGCAGGTTCCCTGCACACCGCGGCGGTTAAGACCGACGGGACGCTCTGGGTGTCGGGCTGCAACTGGTACGGCCAGATCGGCGATGGGTCGACCGTGCAGAGGAACTTCCCCGTCCTCGTAGGGACTGCGTTCGCTTCCGTCGCGGCGGGCCAGTACCACACAGTTGGCATCAAGACGGACGGAACGCTCTGGGCGTGGGGTCAGAACAGCAGTTGCGAGGTCGGCGACGGGACCAACGTTGATCGCTACTCGCCCGTCCAGATCGGGAGCGGATTTACGTCCGCCGCTGCGGGGTCCTACCACACACTTGCCGTGAAGACTGATGGGACGCTCTGGGCATGGGGGTACGGCTACTACGGCCAGCTCGGCGACGGCACGGCGACCGGAAGTTGCTTGCCGGAGCAGATCGGCAGCGGCTTTGCCTCCGTCGCCGCAGGCTGGGGCCACACGGTCGCGCTGAAGTCGGATGGCACGCTGTGGGCGTGGGGGTCCAACCTCTACGGCCAGCTGGGCGATGGAACGACGACGTCCCAGTACTCCCCCGAGCAGATCGGCAGCGGCTTCGCATTCGTCGCCGCGGGCGCCGCCCACACGGTGGCCGTCAAGACGGATGGGACGCTCTGGGCGTGGGGGTGGAACTCACGTGGCCAGCTCGGCGACGGGACGACGGTGGACCGCCTGATTCCCGAGCAGATCGGCAGCGGCTACGGCTCCGTTACCGCGGGTTGGCAGCAAAGCATCGCGGTGCAGGCGGACGGAACCGTGACGGCGTGGGGAGCCAACGGCAGCGGTCAGCTCGGGGACGGCACGACGATCGATCGCTGGTCCGCGCAGCAGATTGGCAGTGGGTTTGGGGTTGTCGCTGCAGGCGAGGCCCACACGGTCGGTGTGAAGAGCGACGGGACGCTGTGGACATGGGGATACGCCCAGTACGGTGAGCTTGCAGACGGCGGAGGCAGCTGGACCGTGCCGGTGCAAGTCCAGTAGGCCGCGGCTTCAATGGGCGGCGGCCGGTCGGCTGCACAGCAGCCGACCGGCATCGCCTACGGCTCCTCACACTCGTACGGCTTGCCCGCGCGTTCCGGAGCTTCCAGCGCTTGCCGTCGCGCCCGGTGACGTACTGCGGGTTCGGGTCGAACGGCGACGGCTACCACACGACGCTGATCGTGCGCGGCTACCACGGTGCCGGGCAGCTCGTGATCGCCGGGCTCCAGATCGACAACCAGTACGTGAGCGGAACCAACCGGTGAGTGGGACCACAACATCACGATCTCGGACAGCGACAACGTCCGCGTCTCGACGTGCCGCCTGCTCAACGCGTGGGGGGATGCCGTCTGCATCGGGGAGTGGAAGCGCGCGCCGTCCAACCCGGAGCTCGACTGCACGAACGTCATCGTCGAGAACTGCTACATGTACAACCCGTTCCGGTGCACCGTCGCGCCGCTCTTCAGTACGGGCGGCTCGATCATCAGGAACAGCTACCACCGCAAGATCAACCGCTCGGACAACGGGACCTACATCCCGCCGATCGACATCGAGCCCGACGCCGGGTCGCAGAATTCGGTCGTCTGGAACCTCCTCATCGAGAACAACGTCGTCGACACGCACACGAGCGACGGCGCGAACCTGCACTTCATCTGGCAGGTGAGGAGCTTCTCGTACGCATCGGACCCTGTCCACGGCACGAGCGCACGCAACAACCGCGGGTACTGGGGCGGCCTGTCGAGCAACGCGCTCGCGGAGGACACGAACAACGTCTTCATGGACCCCGCGCCCCCTTGGGACATGCAGCCGTTCTCCGGATAGCACTGTCCCGTTCTGGAAGCGCGCCGTCGTGAACCTCGCCGCGACCGCCACCGTGTTCCTCTTCCTACCGAGGATCCGGTGGCGGCCGCGCACGATGCCGTTCCTCACCCACCCGTTGGGCGTGACGGAGCACGAGGTGCCTGCGCTCCAGCATCGTCGCTCGCGCAGCGCACTTCATGGACAGGAGCCTCGGGCGTTCGCGCGCTTCGGGGCTCCACTTGTTTCGTGCAAGGGCGTGTCAGGTCGTGTTCACCCGCGCGCCGACCCGCGAAGCTCTCGGCTCGAACCTCGACTCCGCTTCGTGGACGCGCTGCCCGGCGTGCCTGCGACGTAGCGGCTCGAAAAGAATCGGGCCGGGAGGCGTCCGTCAGGGAGAACGGACGCCACCGGCCCGAGCGTGCGCCGCGCAGGGCGGCGATCCGTCAGCTGCGAATGCGGTGATGGTACGCGCCGGGACGGGGAGTGCGGCGCAGACCAGCAGGCGTTCGAGCGACGGCGACGCAGAGAGCGACGGAGGGGGTGAGAAGCCCGGATGCGCCGCTGGCGATCCGGGTGATGCTCTCGGCGATCCGACGAACGAAGCGCACGAGCACCGAGAGTGCAGTGACCGTGCCCGCCGCCGCGCCGGCCCGGGCGCGGCCGACCGGCTCGGATTCACCGGGCTTTCACGGGCGGGGCGTGGAGGGTCGAGCGACACCCGCGGGTGCGGTGCCCGGGACCTCGCCCGCAAATGCGGCAGGGCTCTGCTGCAGGTGATCGACCGACGCGGCGAACGCGGCGAAGTCGGCGTACTGCTCGGGCGCGATGCGCCCGCGGCGGAGCACGAGCCGCTCCTCGCGCACGAGCGTCCGCCCGTCAGCGCGCTCGCTCCGCGCGAACGTGCCGAACGACCCGTCCACCGCGCCCGCGGGTGCAGGCTCGGGCCGGAACCCCTCCGGCGCGACCACCTCGATGCGCTGCTCGATGATCTCGGGGAGCGCGACGACGAGCGGCGTCGTGCGCGCGGCGACCTGGACGTACCTCGCCCCGAGCCGCGCCGGCTCGATCTCCGCGTCCACGACGAGACCGCCGTTCGCGGCGCGCGCGAGCGCACCGACCGTGCCGCTCCAGCGCAGCGTGAAGGGCGCGTCGGGGTCCTGCTCGCCGAGCACCTCGACGGCAGACAGCGAGAGGCCGCGGAAGGTGCGGGCGAGCATCTGCTCGACGAGCTGGCGTCGCTCCGACGCGTCGAGCCGCTCGATGACGTCCTTCACCGTGGCGGCGACGGCTCCGTGGAACCGCTCCTCGCCGTCGAGCGCCGCGCCGCCGTCGGCGCGGAGCGCGATCCGGAGCGCGAGCTCGCGCCGATCCTCGACCGGGCCCCGCTCCGGCGTGCGCGCGACCTCGAGCGGCTCGCCCGGCTCCGGGACGACGAGCGCCTCGCACCCGAGCACGCTCGACGGGATCGTCCCGAGCGGCGCCATCCGGAGCGCGGGGTCATGCCAGATGGGCGCGCCGCCCGCCTCGATGCGGAGGAGCGGATACGACCAGCCGGTCCGCGAGGGGAAGCGGCGCGGCGCGGGATCCGCCGCGAACGGCCGCACGAACGCCACGCGCGCGCGGACGCCGAGCTCGGCGAGCACGGCCTCGAGCAGGAGGAGCCGGCCGCCCCGCCCGCGCGAGAGCGCCTCGCTCGCGTCGTCGAACGCGCCGCCGTTGCCGAGGACGTCCTTCGACAGCCGCCTCCAGGCGGCGCGCGCGAGCGCGGCCGGCGTCGCGTCCTTCCCAACCTCGGCACGGACGCGGCGCGCGTAGGCGCGGATCTCCTCGGTCGAGCGTGCCTTGCCGGCGAGGGCGTCGGCGAGGTCCCGGTGGACCGCCTCACGCCCCTCGCCGATCCCGACGTGCAGGTATGGGAGGATCTCACCCGGCTGCGGCTGGTTCGGCTCCGGGACGAGGGCCGGCACGTCGTCGGCGGTCCCGCGGATCACCTCGCGCCCGCGCTCGTGGACCGGGGCCGGTGCCCCCATCCCGTGCGCCTCCACCGCGAGGCCGAGCCCCTCCGGCGCCGCGACGACATAGGTCGAGCGGAACAGGCGCGAGCCCTCGGCGCGGAAGTAGAACCGGTCTGCGACCGCGCCGTCGCCGTCGCCGCGGAGGCTCCGCACGAACTCGAGCCTCACGTAGTCGCCCGGCTCGAGCCCGGCGAGCGAGATCGTCCCCTTGCCGTCCTTGCCGACCCGCTCCGGCTCGACGGCGCGGCCGTCCGGCTTGATCGTGCGGACGGCGAGCACCTCCCCGCCGTGCGGGATCGTCACCTCGCCGAACTGCTCGACCCCCTTCGGGTCGAGGACGTGGATGACCTGGTGCGTCCGCTCGGTGATCGCGCCCCCCGGGTGCACCTCGACCGCCGCCGCGTCGAGCACCATCGCGGAGGACGTGTCGTCGGTCCGGCGGGCCGCCTCGTAGGCGCGGATCGCCGAGCCCGCGTCCTCCGCCCACTCGTCGAGCACCTCGTGCCCGTCCTCGAGCGCGAGCGCGCGGCGAAGAGGGAGGTCGCCGCCATCGTCGAGGAGGGCGCGCTCGCGGGCCGCGCGCGCGCCGGCGGCGTCGCCCGCGAGCTCGAGCGCGTCGCCGAGCCGCTTCTCGACGCGCGCGCTGCGGGGCCAGACGGCGCGCAGCGCGCGGAGCACCTCGACGGCGCGCCCGGGCTCGCCCGCGGCGACGTGGGTGGCGGCGAGCGCGAAGGAGGGCTCGAGCGCCCAGGGTCGCGCGCGGACGACGGGTGCGAGCGCGGCGGCGGCCCCCGCGAGATCGCCGCGGCGGCGCAGGTGCTCGGCGAGCCGCTCGCGGCCGTCCCGGCACGCGGCGAACGCCCGCGCGCGGTCGTCCTCCACCTGGACCGCGCGCCGGCGGGCGGCGAGGTCGCGGCCGAGCTCAAGGGCGGCGCAGCCGCCTCCCACCGCGATCGCCTCGGCGACGAGCGCCTCGGCCGTCTCGGCGAGGCCGCGCGCCTCCGCGGCGCGGGCGCGCGCGAGCGCGAGCGCCGCGCTCCGGCCCGGCGCCGCGCCCGGCGGGGGCGCAGGGGCCGCCGCACGAGGTTCGAGCCGCAGCACCTCGTCCGCCTCGTCGAGCCGCCCCGCCCGGCGCAGCAGCGAGGCGAGCGTGATGCGGGCGGCATCGTGGCCCGGGTCGCGCGAGAGCGCCTCGCGCAGCTCCGCTTCGGACCGCGCACGCGCGACCTGCTCGTCGAGCGTCGAGTCGCTCGCGACGACGACCGCACGCGCAAGCCGCACCGTCGCAGACCCGGGGAGCGCCGCGGCCGCCTCGTCGAGGAGCGCCTTCGCCGCCTCGCGGTCGATCGAGGCCGCGTCCATCCCGGCGAGGAGCGCCGCGAGCGGCGCGCCCGCCTCGGGAGCGAGGGACGCCGCGAGCGCGCGGGCGCCGAAGACGGGCGCGCCCGGCGCCGGGTGCGAGGCCTGGGGCGTGGGCGAGCCCGCGGGCGCCGGCGCCCAGGTCGCGTCCGAGGGCGCGCCGTCCTCGCGCGCGAGCGCGAGGTGGAGCCCCGCCCGGTCCTCCGCGCGCGCCACCTTCACGAGCACGCGGTGCCTTCCGGCGCCGAGCGAGATCGGCACGTGGACGACCGTGGGCAGGTGGGCAGCGAAGTCGCGGCGCTCGTGCACCTGCGCGCCGTCGATCTGCAGGCGCGCGGACATCGAGGTCCCGAGCGCGACGAGGTAGCGCCCGCCATGGGCGAGCGTCACGTCGGCGGCGAGGTAGAAGACGTCGCCCTGCGAGGGCTCGCCCTCGAGCGCGATCGTCCCGTCCGGCGCGGGCAACGTGCGCGTCGGCCGGGGCGCGCCCGCGAGCGGCGCGGGCGCGGCCTCCGGCAGGATCCCCGAGTCGGCCGGCCGCGGCTCGACGAAGTCGAGCGCGCGCCTGCGCCCGAACGGGCCGGCGAGGGCCCAGGCGGTGACGGCGCCGTTCTCGGCGCGCAGCGCCGCCACGCGCTCGTGCTCCCCGAGCACCTCGGCGGCGGCGATCCGGGCGACCCGCGCGCGGTAGGCGGCGAGCCCCGAGAAGCGGCGCGTCGCGAGCGGGGCGGCGAGCCCGTCCTCGACGAGCCGCGCGAGGGCGGGGGACTCCTCGACGAGCTCGGAGAGCCGCCGGAGCGCGATCGGGGCAAGCGGGTGGTCCGGCGCGGCGACGGCGAGCGCGACGAGGTGCGCGGCCTCGACCGGCGCGTCGGCGACGCGGCGCGCGACGAGCGCCGCAGCGAGCCGCGCCCAGGGATCGCGCGGGGCGCGCTCGACCAGCGCCGGGGTGAGCACCGCGGCCGCGCGCGCGTCGCTCCGGGCGACGAGAGCGTCGACCGCGCCACGCGCGGTGCGGCCAGGCGCGGCGGCGCAGGCGGCGGCGCCGAGGAGGAGGAGCGCGGCGAGCGCGGAGCGGCAGGAGCGGCTCATCGGACCTCCCCGGCCGGAGTCGCGGGCGCGACGCGGATGCGCCGGGCGAAGGCGCGGTCGAGGCGGGCGACGAGGTCCCGGAACGCCGCGTAGTGCTCGGGGGCGACGCGCCCGGCGCGGAAGGTGACCTGGCCCGAGACGACGAGCGTCGATCCCTCGACGCGGTGGCGCACCTCGAAGGCCGCCTCCGGCACCTCGCCCGCGGCGTCCTCCGGGACCTCCACCGCCGCCCACCCGGGCGGCAGCGCGTAGCGGTACTCGAACCGGCTCTCCATCGGCTGGCCGAGGACGAGCGGGTGGCGCCGCTCGGCGAGCGACGCGTACGACTCGAGGTAGCCCGGCCCGCCGCCGAACGGCGTGAAGCGAAGGCCGCCCGCCTCGGGCTGGGCGTAGCGCGGCACGTCCAGGGTGAAGTCCATGCGCACGTCCTCCTCGATGCGCGCGAGGTCGGAGACGTTCACCGCCTCGACGCGCAGCCCCGGAAACGTGCGGTTGAACGCCTTCTCGAGCTGGGCGCGGCGCTCGTGCGCGGAGAGGTAGGCGCTCCGGTACTCGGACGCCTGCCCCCCGACGATCCGGGAGGCGCCGTGCACGGTCGCGCGCCCGTCCGGCGCGAGCCCGATCTCGAAGCGGCTCTCGGTCCGGTTCTCCTCCGGGCGCGCATCCGGCACGACGAGGAAGCGCGGCGGAGCGTCGGGGTTCACGATGAGCGCGACGGCGCCCCGGTCCTCCCCCGGCAGCTCGCGCGAGCCGGTCCACGAGGCGGTGCCGTCGAGGAACAGGTCGAGCTCGGGCACCCACAGGATCGCGTGGTTGAAGACCGCGAGCGACGCCGGCGCCTCGGCGATCCGGCCGAGGCGGCGCATGCGCAGGAGGACGAGGCGCGAGTCGATCCCGAGCGCCTCGAGGAGCGCGTGCATGAGGCTCGCCTTGTCCTTGCAGTCGCCGAAACGGCGGCGCAGGACGTCGTCCACCCGGTACGGCTTGTAGCCGTGGATGCCGAACTCGAGCCCGACGTAGCGCGTCTGCGAGACGACGAAGCCGTACACGGCGGAAACGAGCAGCCGCTTCGTCGCGGGGTCCCAGCCGCCCGGCGGCGGCGAGAACGACGCGGGCTGCGGCGAGACGCCGTGGCCGTTGCTCTTCCCGTTCGCACGGGCCGGGCGCGGCGCGGGACCCCCGCGGACGACGCCGAGCGCCTCGTCGGCGATGCGCGCCGCGGTCCGCCGCACCTCCTCGCTCGGGTGGAGCTGCTCGCGGACGAGCCCCCAGTAGAAGCGCGCGACGTCGTCCCAGGTCGCGTAGGTCGACACGTGCACCGATCGGGCGACCTCGCTCCAGCCGGGCATCGACGGCTCGGGGACGATGCGAGGGAGGTCCCGCGCGACGAACCGGTGCTCGACGACGCCGCCCGCGAGGTGGCGCTCGGTCCGCGCGACGCCCGCGGGGACGCTCGCGTGGAGGGCGCGCCCCTCGGGCACGAGCACGACGCGGTCGAAGAGGAGCTTGCGGGTCCCCTCGTCCACGAAGGAGACGTCGCCGTAGTAGTCGGAGAGCAGGTTCTCCTTCGCGACGTCCTCGATGCGCCAGGCGACCTCGAGCACGTCGCCCGGCGCGAGCGCCGGGAACGAGAGGCTCTTCGCGCGGGTGTCGTAGTAGAGCCGGTACCAGGGCTCGCTCGCGCTCTGCTCCGACTCCTCGTGGGTGTCGACGATCGTCCCGTCCGGCTTCAGGACGCGCGCCCGCTCGATGTGGACCTCCTGCCGGTCGGGATCCCAGGACACGGCGCGGCGCCGGAACGCGTCGGCGCCGCGCGGCGTCAGGACCTTCACGACGAGCTGCTCGTAGGTCGCCGAGAGGCCCGAGGGGAAGACCCGGGTCACCTCGAGGTCGCCGAGGACGAGGGCGTCGTCGTCCGGGGCTGGCGCGGCGGCGGCCTTCGCGAGCGCGAGCGCGGCCGCGTCGAGCGCGTACGGCCGCTCGAAGCGCTCGCGGGCCGGCTCGAGGGTGCGCACGAGCTCCTTCAGCTCCGGGCTCTGCGGCCGCAGCTCGAGCGCGCGCTCGAGGTCCACCTTCGCCTCGGAGGCGCGCCCCTGCGCGAGCCGGGCGCGGCCGCGGCGCGCGAAGGGCTCCGGGTCCTCGGGCGCGATCCGGAGCGCCCCCTCGAACTGGAGCTCGGCCTCCTCGGCCCGCCCGTTCGCGGCGAGCAGGTCGGCGAGCCCGAGCCGCCCCTCGAGATCGGACGGCTCGAGCCGGAGCCCCTCGAGGAGCAGCGCCGCCGCGCTCGCGACGTCGCCGCGATCGACGAGCAGCTGGGCGAGCGTACCGCGCGCCTCGCGGTCGTCGAAGCGCAGCGCGAGGAGCGTCCGCAGCCGCGCCGCGTTCTCGTCGTCGCGGCCGAGCCGGCGCGCCGCGCGCGCCGCCGCCCGGACCGCCCCAGGGACCGTCGGGAACGCCCGGGCGACCTCCGCCGCGGCCCGCCCTGCGCGCGGATCGAGGCCCGCGCGGGAGAGCGCCTCGGCGAGCCCGACGCGCGGCTCG